>Ga0209431_10002775_pt1 | contig 14113 bp, 13 predicted proteins | sample RifCSP13_3_FD_184021 | JGI IMG/M metagenome (GOLD analysis project Ga0209431, IMG submission 184021) | Soil microbial communities from Rifle, Colorado - Rifle CSP2_sed 13_3 (SPAdes) (version 2) | ecosystem: Environmental > Terrestrial > Deep subsurface > Rock core/Sediment | place: Rifle...
TCGCTACCTGACATATCAACTCCTACGAAATCAATTCTTTCCAGATCAGGCAGTCTAATTAAATTTTTGCGCTTTGCTCGCCAAAATTTTGCCGCCCGCTCGAGAAATTTTAATTTGCGCAAAGTGATACTTTCTTCCGGCTTTCCAAATAAGTAAGATGTTCTTGTTTTAACCTCAATATAGACCAAGGTTTCTCCATCAAGAGCAATTATATCTATTTCGCCGCCTCTTATTCTAAAATTCCGCTCCAGAATTTTATAGCCGTTTTGCAAAAGATATTTACAGGCCAATTCTTCGCCGATATCTCCCTGCGATTTTGTGTTCATGGAGCTAAGAATCTCAGATTATAGGATGCCCTGTGAATCTCTGTAAAACCGTATGTCCTAATTGCATCCTGATGCAACTGCGTTCCGTAACCCTTGTGCTTGCCAAAACCGTATTTAGGGTAAGTTCTCGAAAGATCTACCATCAAAGCATCGCGGTGAACCTTGGCAACAATTGATGCTGCCGCAATCGATACTGACTTTTTGTCTCCTTTGACAATCGCTAACTGTTTCTTCTTGGGAAAATGTTTTATATAAAAGGCGTCTAGGAGAAAAAAATCCGCTTGGGGCTCAAGTTTTTTTGCAACAATCCTAAAAGCTTTATTAGTCGCCTTTGAAATACCAATTTTGTCAATTTGCGAAGCCGGTACTTCTGCGATTGCGACTGAAATTGACTTTTGTAGGATAATTTGCGCAAACTTGGCCCTTTGTATTGGGTTAACGGATTTTGACTCGGAAAATCCTTTGGGAATTATGAAATTCTCGGGTAAAACTACTCCCGCTGCAACTAAGGGTCCTGCCCATGATCCTCTGCCGACTTCATCTATCCCTGCAATTTTTAAAAAACCCTGACTTCTGAGCCGTTTCTCGAGAGAAAAATTGGGCAAGCGCATTTTTTAGCGTTTTCGAAGATAATAAAGCTTTGCTCTTCTGACTTTTGATTTTTTAACAACATTTATGTTTTCAATTGACGGGCTTTCGATTGCAAAAATACGCTCTACAACAACCCTCTGACTGGCATTTTTGCGAACCGTAAAGGTTTTGTTTGTCAAATTGCCTTTGACCGCAATAACCATTCCCTCAAAAGGCGTCGGGCGGGTTTTTGCACCTTCGGGTATTTTAAATATGACTTTAACGATGTCTCCCACTTTAAAATTTGCCTCTTTTGTTGTCATTATAAAAACAGAGTATACAATTTCATGCTCATGAAAGTAAAACTCACAGAATCCTGCAACCTATGTTTTTTAGATCAGATTCAAGCTCACCCGTCTTTTGGGTACCAAACGGCAAAGGCATTTTCTTGGCACTGCCGTTTTCAGAAGGCAAAACTAAAAACGTAGGCAAATCCCCGGGAGAATTTCTTAAGATTTCATAGATTCTTGAAAGAAGCACCCTGTCCGCATTTTTGGGGATAGCTACCTCCAAAGCTGTATCTTCGGCGAGCATTTTTCCTTCTGCTTCATCAATCGTTTTTATATTTTCCGCAATTAAAGTTATGTTCTGTTCGTCTGATTCTAATTTACCGCTTACCAAGATTATCTGGTCGGGAGAAAGCAAATTTTTTGATACCGAGTAAACCTTAGGAAACACAATAACCTCAACCGAAGACGTTCTATCCTGAAGTTTCAAAAAACACATTTCTTCTTGTCTAATTTTTGTAAACGTCTTTCTGATAGTTGAAATAATCCCTCCAAGATTTACTGTTTTACCCGCATACTGAAAATGGTCAAGATCCGCTATGTTTGCAGTTATCAGTTTAGAAAGTTTTTCTTCAACCTTAGCCAAAGGATGCTCTGTTAAATAAAGACCCAAAAGCTCCCTTTCCCATGAAAGCAGTTCTTCTTTGGGCGCTTCGGGCATTGTGTCCAGAATTTTAGAAATAATCGATCTTTGAGCGTCGTGTTTTTTTAGCTCTTCCTCACCAAACAAACTTCCCTGACCTGTTGTAATTGTTTTGGAAAGGGAAGTCCCGGAGCTTTTAATTTCTGAAAGAATTCTCAGCATGGCATTTCGCCTGCCGAATTTATCCATCGCGCCTGCCTTAATTAAGCTTTCCAGAGTTTTTCTGTTTACTACTCTCAGGTTTACTCTTCGTACAAAATCGTCAAGGGATTTAAAACTTCCCTTGGATTTCCTTTCTGAAATAATTGCATCAATCGCCGCCTTGCCTACGTTTTTTATTGCAGAAAGACCGAAACGGATTCCCTCTGATCCACCCGACTTTTCAATGGCAAACCCAACTTTTGAATCGTTAACGTCGGGAGGCAGAATTTTAATTTTCATTTTTGCGCATTCGGCAACCGCAGCTGAAATTTTGTCGGCATCGTCTGATTCTGCGGACATGACTGCCGCCATAAATTCAACTGGGAAATTTGCCTTCATGTATGCAGTTTGGTAGGCAATCATCGCGTAGGAAGCAGCATGCGCCTTATTAAAACCGTAGGCCGCAAACGGTTCAATCAGCTTAAACAATTGCTCGGCTTTTGAGGACGCCATGCCGTTTTTAACACACCCGTCTATGAATTTTTCTTTCTGCTTGGACATTTCCGTCGGAATTTTCTTGCCCATGGCTTTTCTGAAGTTGTCGGCTTCTTCCCAGCTGTAATCTGCGAGATTGATGGCGGTCAAAAGTACGTCATCCTGATAGACTATTACCCCATATGACTCTTTGAGGTAATCTTCCATTCTGGGATCGAAGTATTTGATCTTTTTGGCATCTCTTTTTCTTTCGATAAACTCTGGTATAGAATTCATCGGGCCTGGTCTAAAAAGCGAAATCATGGCCATGATGTCAAAAATGGTCGTAGGTCTCAATTCTTTTAGGTACCGCGTCATACCGGACCCAGAAAGCTGGAAAAGACCCATTGTTTCCCCCTTCGCCATAAGATCGAAAGCTTTTTTGTCATCAAGCGCCAGGCGTGTAAGATCTATTTTTATCTTGCGGCTTTTTTTAACAATTTCAACGGCTTCCCCCAAAATCGCCAGATTCCTTATCCCCAGAAAGTCCATTTTTACAAGTCCTGCTTTTTCGATGTCATGCATGTCATACTGAGTGATTATTCTTTGCTTGGTATTTTCAAGCTGAAGCGGAGTAAAATCGGTCAACGTTGTAGGCGAGATCACAACCCCCGCCGCGTGAACTGAAACGTGTCTGGCGTTCCCTTCCACCTTTTGGGCAAGATCCAAAAGATCTTTTACCTCAGGATCCTGTTTATATAAAAGCCCTAATTCTTTATTGACGTTTTTGGCAGCCTCCAAAGACATGTGAAAACCCTGAGCTCCGAAAGGAATCATTTTGGCGATTCGGTCTGCCTTTGAATAGGGCCAATTAAGTACCCTTGCAACATCTCTGACCGCAGCCCTTGCCATCATTGTTCCGAAAGTCCCGATTTGCGCCACTTTTTCCCGTCCGTATTTGTTGCGGACAAATTCAATGACGTCATCCCTGCGGTTATCGGCAAAATCTACATCAATATCGGGAAGTGTTGGCCTATAAAGATTCAGAAATCTTTCAAAAGGCAGCTTGAAAAATAAAGGGTCAACTGTTGTTATCCCCAAAGCAAAACTAACCAGGCTACCGGACGCCGAACCCCTCGTAGTTGAAACTATTCCGTTTTCTCTTGCCCAGTTGACAAAATCGGCTACAACTAAAAAATAAGTGGCATACTTTTTTTCGACGATCACGGAAAGCTCATATTCGAGTCTTTCTGAGATGTCGGAGGTAATTTTAATCTTCTTGTTGTTAATCCCCTCAAGACACTTCTCCCGTAAAAGTTCGTCTGCCGTTTTACCCTTTGGCACGTCAAAGTTTGGGAAAGCAACTTTCCCAAGGACCATATCAATTTTTACTTCCTGGGCAAGCTTTGCAGTATTTGTAACGGCCTCCGGAAGATCGCTGAATAATTCCTCCATCTCTTTGGGACTTTTTAGATAGTATGTAGGTGAATCTATCATGCGCAATCTTTTGATATCGGTAAGCATCTTGCCTGTCTGCACGCAAACAATTACATCCTGGGCCTGGGCATCATCTTCAAGTACGTAATGGATATCATTGGTGGCAACCAAATTATTTCCTGATATCTTTGAAAGTTTTTTTACGCCCTCCGTTATTTTCTTCTCTTCAATTGCCATCCTATTAAGATCGGCATAAATGTCACTGCCTTTATCATGGGCGGTTTTAAACTGATCAAATAAATGTCTCTGCACCTCCAGATAAAAGTTGTTTTTACCAAGTATCTGATTGTAAATGCTGACAATTTTTTTGGCCTTTTCAACATCCCCTGCGACCAGAGCCCTTGAAACTTCTGAGGAGCTGCAACCCGACAAAACAATCAATCCTTTTGAATACTTTGCCAGTGTTTCTTTGTCAATCCGCGGTCTGTAATAAAATCCTTCGAGGTGTGCAATGGACACTAACTTCATAAGATTCCTGTAGCCCTCGATGTCGCGTGCCAGCACCGTTAAGTGGTAAGTCTCTTTTTCTTCTGGACTTTCCTTTGCCACCAGTGATGACCCGGCCATGTACATTTCACAGCCGATTACGGGATTAACTCCCTCTTTTTTGCATTCTTCGTAGAATTTTACTGCGCCGTAAAGCCCACCGTGATCGGTCAGGGCCAAATGCTTCATACCCAGAACTTTTGCCTGCAAAACAAGCTTGGGTATTTTAGACAAACCGTCAAGCAGTGAAAATTCGCTGTGGACGTGAAGGTGAACAAAATCAGCCATAATTTGTATTCAAGAGGTATTTTAACACTAGTTCGTAAGAAGATTTTTCAACATTGCTTTTGCTTTTTGAGGATCGATATTCCCCTTTGATTCTCTCATCACAGCACCAACCAAAACCTGCAATGCTGCGTTTTTGCCACTTTTAAAATCTTGAACAGCTTTTTTATTTTCATCTATCATCTTCTTAACTATGTTCTCAAGCTCCTCGTCTGATACGTACGCTGTTTTAGTCTTCTGATATATTCTGCTGACTAAATCCGCAGGCAAGACTGTTTCTGTATCAGGCTTTTGATTAATTATGAAGTTGGCAATCACCTTTGGTGAAATTCTTGCTTTTTCTCCCGCCTTTGCCGCTTCCTCAAAATATTCTGCTGTCTTTTGCTCCCTTGTTAATATTTCGGCGTCGTAAGCTGACAAATTGAACCCTTTTATAAACCTTTGGTATTTTTCATCAGGTAATTCCGGCAACACACTTTTTATTTTCTCAATTTGCCCGTCTGTAAAGTTTAACAACGGCAAATCCGGTTCTGGAAAATACCGATAATCATGGGCAAACTCCTTGCTTCTTTGGCTAACCGTAATTCCTCTCTGCTCATTAAAACCCCTCGTTTCTTGCTCGGGTACTTTACTTTGGTCGAGAATTTTGGATTGTCTTTCTATCTCATAATTGATTGCCTTTTCGACGAATTTGAAAGAATTAATGTTCTTAAGCTCAACTTTGTAACTAGGTAATTCTTTGCTGCCTTTTTTTCTCAGTGATACATTCGGTTCGATCCGCATACTGCCTTTTTCCATATCGGCATCTGAAATCCCCAAGTACCTGGCTATTTGCCGTATCTTTTGGGCATAAAGCTTTGCCTCTTTGGCACTTTCCATATCCGGCTCTGAAACAATCTCCATAAGTGGCACACCGCTCCTGTTGAAATCCACCAACGTTACTCTCCTGTTATTTATAGTTGCGTGAGTTAATTTACCTGTATCCTCTTCCAGGTGGGCTCTGGTAATTCTCACTTTTTTTAAATTTTCTGTCTCTGTTTTAATCTCAAGAATCCCTTGAGCAGCAAAGGGCAGGTCGTATTGCGAAACCTGAAAACCTTTTGCCAAATCTGGGTAAAAATAGTTCTTGCGATCAAATTTACTACTCAACAACAATTTACAACCAATCGCCGAACCGAATTTCTGAGTAAATTCTATCGCCTTTCTATTTGCCTTTGGCATAGCTCCTGGCAAGCCAAGACAAATAGGACACGTATGCGTATTTGGTTTTGCTCCAAAGTACTCCGCACTGCAAGAACAAAACATCTTGGTTTTTGTCGCAAGTTCAATGTGGATCTCAAGGCCAATCACCGGTTCGTACTTCATATTTTAGGTTTCACCCTGTACCATTTTGTTTCCTGCTCGTATGCATGTCCTACTTGATACAAAAGTTTTTCCGAAAAATCTGGCCCGATAATCTGCATTCCACAAGGTAAATAGTTCATAAAACCGCAAGGTAGGGCAAGGCTTGGTACACCTGCAAGATTGGCAGTAACTGTAAAAATATCCGCCAAATACATTTGCAAAGGATCGCTTGTTTTTTCCCCAAGCTTAAAAGGCGTCGTTGGAGATACCGGGCAAATGATTACATCGACCTTTTTAAATGCCTTTACAAAATCATTTCTAATTAGTCTTCTAACCTTCATTGCTTTCAGGTAATAAGCATCGTAATAACCAGAAGAAAGCGTATACGTTCCCAAAATAATTCTTCTTTTTGCTTCCGATCCGAATTTTTCCCGAGTCTTGCCAAATCTTATACCGTCGTAGCGTGCAAGATTTGAGGAAACCTCAGAAGGTTGAATAATGTAATAGGTGGCAACTCCATATTCCGTATTAGGCAATGAAATATCTTCTACTTGGGCTCCCAATTTCTCCAATTTTTTTACTGCTTCTAGAATCAATCTTTTAATTCTCTGGTCAAGATTTTCAAAATATTCTTTTGGGATGCCGATTTTTAAATTCTTAACACCCTTTTCTATATCGCTTGAATAAACATCCTGCTTTTGGGCAATACAGGTTGAGTCGAACCCATCCTCACCAATAGTAACATCCAAAACTAAAGCATTATCGTAAACAGTTTTAGTGAAATGGCCAATACAGTCTAAAGATGAAGCCATAGCGATGACACCATACCGTGATACACGTCCAAAGGTAGGTTTAATACCTACAACATTGCAAAACGAAGCAGGAAGCCTGATTGAACCGCCGGTATCTGTTCCCATTGCCGCAAGACACGACCCGGACGCGACAGAAACCGCAGACCCGGACGATGATCCGCCGGGCACTCTTGATAAATCGTATGGATTCTTTGTCGGCCCGAAGTCTGAATTTTCACCGCTCGAGCCGTGTGCCCATGCATCAAGGTTGGTTTTTCCAACTATGCAAGCATTTGCATTGAAGAGATGGTTAACGCTAGTCGCGTCATAAACAGGAATATAATTTTCCAGAACCTTCGATCCGGCTGTTGTTTTTATATCTTTTGTTGAAAAAACATCTTTGATTCCGACAGGAATACCTGCCAACGAATTCAGCTTCTGACCGTTTGCAATCAACTCATCCACCTTTTTCGCCTGCTTTAAAGCAGTACCACCGCATATTGTTATAAAGCTGTTTAACTTTTTATTTACCCCGTGCGCCCTTTCCAGGAAGGCTTGCGTCAACTCTTGGGCCTTTATTTGTTTAGAGAATAAGAGATCAGACGTTTCTCTGATCGTTAAATCTAAAATATTCTTCATTGTTCTTCAAAGATTGCATCTACTTCAAAAAACCCATTATAAGTTTTGGAAGTATTTTTTAAAGCATCATCCTGACTTAAAGACGGAGAAGTTTCGTCACCTCTTGTGATATTTACTAAATCGGCAATATGGGCAATCGGCTCAACCTTGTTAGTATTTATTTCGTTAAGCTTGGCTATGTAAGTTAAAACATCCTTCAGCTGTTTTTTGAAAAGCGCCTTTTCCTTATCTGAAAGAGGAAGATTCGCAAGTTTTGAAACATAATCAACATCAATCTCGGGTCTTTGTGGCTTTTTCATTGCATTGCACGAAGAGATTTGACGCGCTCCTCAATCGGTGGGTGAGTGTTAAAAAGATTGGCAAACAACCCGATCGCATTTTTTTGGTTTTTTAGGGGGTTTGTAATATAAAGATGAGCTGTTGCTTTATTGGCGGCTTCCAATGGTTCCTTATCCTTTGAGATTTTCAATAGAGCATCTGCCAAGGAATCCGGATTGCGGGTTAAAAGGGCCCCGGATGCATCTGCCAAAAATTCACGCTTCCTTGAAATTGCAAGCTGAATTAACGTTGCAACGATAGGCGCTAAAATTGCCATCGCAAGTCCCAGTGCCAAAAAAATGGCATTACCTCCCCGATCATTATCTCTGTCGCCCCGTGAGTAAAACGAGATCCGCAGGAAGAAATCAGCAGCCAGCGCAACTGTTCCCACCAAGATTGAAACAATCGTCATAAGTCGTGTGTCGTAATTGCCTACATGCGAAAGCTCGTGGGCGGTGACTCCTTCAAGCTCCAGTTTGGAAAGTTTTGAAAGAATACCACCTGTAAAGGCAATAGCCGCATGCTGAGGATCACGTCCCGTGGCAAACGCATTTGGAGCAGTGTCATCAATAATATAAATCTTTGGCATGGGAAGACCGGAGGCAATACACAGATTTTCTACTGTTCGGAATAAATCCGGATTATCTTTTTTTTGGATTTGTTTAGCACCCGAAATTGCCATTACTAATTTGTCGCTGGTGTAATACGAGAAAAAATTCATAATGCCTGCAATTATCAAAGCGATTCCTGAAATCCCAAGAGCAGAGGGCACGTTAAAACCGTATGCCGAAGCAAAGATATAAAACGCGAAAGTCACAAAGAATGCGAAAAAAAACATAATAAGCCATGTCTTTATACGATTACTCGATACTTGCGTGTAGGCTGTCATGTAAGAAAATTATACATTATCCTCCTTATCAGAAGTAATAATGCTTAATGATTCAACAGGTGTTAGAATAAATAAATCGTAGGGATGAGAGCTTTTTTAAAAGAAATAAAGTTTGAGTCAAAAAAGCATACCTATTTTCTCGATATCACCGAGAAGATTAACAAAGCAATTAAAAAGGCTTCAGTCAAACAAGGTTTTGTTTTTGTAAACGCAAGACATACCACGCTGGGTATAGTTATTAATGAAATAGCAGAGCCCAACTTGCTGGAGGATATTTTAAATCATACCCTCCATTCAATTCCTGAAGATAAAAGATCAACCAGGGTTTCCGGCGATTATAAAAAACCAACAACCGACTACCATCACCGGTGTCAGGATAACCCGTATTGTGATGAGATGGATGAAGATTATAATGCCGCCGCCCATATTAGAGCTTTAACGTTTTCTCATCCAAGCGTAGTTGTACCGATCTTAAAAGGTAAATTGGAACTTGGTAAATACCAGCAAGTGGCTGCTTTTGAGTTTGACGGAAGAGACGGTTCCGGAAAAAATCCGGTAAGAAACAGAACGATTCAGGTATGGATCTGTCCCGCTGAAAGCATAAAACGGATTGATTAGTTTTTACAAAGTTTTGAGTTTCCCCCGAAAATCAGAAAGGTTTTTATACTTTTTTTTGTCAATAAATGTACCCAGTTCTTTTTGAACTTTTTCAAAAATCCCGGGACCCTTTTGTAAAAAGGCAGTTCCTATTTGAACTGCTGATGCGCCGGCCAGAATAAATTCAAAAGCATCAACGCCTGTGTATATTCCGCCAACACCAATCATCTGAATTTTATTGCCGAATAATTGATAAAACATCCGAACGTTGGCAAGTGCGGTGTATTTGATATATATGCCGCCAATTCCTCCCAGTCCACCCTTGGGTTTAATAAGGGGTTTCTCAGAATTCGGATCAATTGCAAGTCCATTGCCTACAGAATTGACGCAAGTAACAAATTTAACTGGGTATTTTTTGATAACTTTGGCAACCTGCTCAAAATGGACAAGGTCAAAATAAGCGGGAAGCTTGACTCCCCAAGGTTTCCTACACACTTTGGAAACCGCATTAAGCAGCCGATCCATTTCTTGGTAATCGTATCCAATAATCGGTTTACCTATTGTGTTAGGAGAACCAGGATTAAATTCAATCAAATCGACAGGGGAGTCGTTAAAAGCTTTGAAAATTACAATATTGTCCGCCAAAGTCATTCCGGAAATACTGGCAACAACAGGTTTTTTGTATTTTCCCTTCAAAATTTTAGAAAACTTTACATAAGCCTTGTATCCCAAATTTGGCAAGCCCATAGAATTTATCGAACCGAATTCCAGATCCGCATATCTTGGTTCTGGATTCCCATTGCGAGGTTCTAATGTGCAGGACTTCATGGTAATCGCAGAAGATTTGGATTTGCCGATTACCTCAAGTTCTTTAAACGTAACATCAGCCGGGCCGGCAGTATTAAAAACGCACGTTTCAAATTTTACACCTGCAATTTCTGTAGAAATATCGGCCATTTTTATGCAAACCCCATTTTTTTTGCCCAGTTTTTCGGGTCTTTTGCCCAGTTTTTAATAACACTCGCATGCTCACTCTTAAGGATACCTTTCTCGACGGCAATGTTAATAACGTTGTCTAAATCTGTTAAATAATGAAAATTCACTTTCGATTTTTTAAAATTTTGATAAGATTCGCTAAGCCCGTGAGTATAGATGGCAATCTCATCAGTAACATCGGCCCCTAGTTTTCGAAGCGCATCAATCACCTTTAGCGATGACCCTGCTGTAGAAACCATATCTTCTACAATTAAAATTTTATCCCCTCTTTTGGTGGATCCTTCTACTTGGGTACCTCTTCCATGCTCTTTCGGGGCAGACCTGACATATACCATCGGCAGATTTAACCTGTCTGATACCCACGCGGCGTGGGGAATTCCCGCTGTAGCTGTTCCCGCAATAATATCAAAATTACCGATTTTTTTAATCTTGTTAGTCAAATACTTTATGACACTTTTTCTCTCGTGTGGCCTTGAAATTAAAAGTCTATTATCTACGTAAACGGGACTTATAATTCCTGAGTCAAATTTAAATGGCTGTCTTGGTCTAAAAATAACGCACCCAACATCTACTAAAATGGCTGCTACCTTGTCAGAATTATTATCGGAACTTGTTGATTTCATCTTTCAGTTTTTGAGCAGCAAGTTTCGGATCCTGAGCATAAATTATGCCGCGCGATGAGCTTATTATCAAACCCGTGCCATCTTTTCTCAAACCGTTTCTCAAAGTGTTTTCTAGATCTCCACTCTGAGAGCCTACACCGGGAACTAAAAAAGTCATTTGAGGTGCAATCTCCCTAATCTTTTTCATTTCGTTTGGATAAGTCGCTCCCACAACCATAAGAAGATTTTTATATTTTTTGTCCCAATCGAGAATTTTTCTGGCAACTTTTATAAAAAGTAGTTCACCATCAACTTTTAAATCCTGAAAGTCAGTTGCAGACGGATTTGACGTACGGCAGAGAACAACTATTCCTTTGTCTCGTCTTTTTAAAAAAGGTTCAAGGGAATCTTCTCCTAAATAAGGATTGATTGTCACAGCATCGGCTTTTAAAAAAGCGAACACTTCCTTGACATACATTTCGCTGGTGCTACCAACATCTCCTCTCTTGGCATCTAAAAGAACCGGGACATTCTGATAGTTCTCGTGAATATACGTAATAGTTTTTTTCAAGTCCTCAAGACCCTTTAAGCCTGCAGCCGCATAGAATGCTATCTGGGGCTTAAATGCGCAAACTAAATTTGCAGTTTGGTCGATGATTTTTTTGTTGAATTCGAATTGACTTTGGCCTTTTTTTAATTTTGTGAAATCGGGATCAAGACCCACACAGAGCAAACTGTTATTTTTGGAAACTGCTTTATCTAATTTATCCTGGAAATTCACTAGAGCTCGCCAACTAAACTATCTGCAATAAGCTCAGAAACCGAAACAACTTCGACTTTTTTACTTTTATTGGTAACGTTTATGCTATCTGAGACAAATATCTTGTCAATTTGGCTTTTTTCAATTTTTTCAAGTGCGTCCGAAGCAAAAACCCCGTGAGTCGCACAAACAATGACTTTCTTTGCGCCTTTTTGCTTTAGTGCTTTGGCACTCTCTATTATTGTTCCACCGGTGGAGATAATATCATCAACGATAATTGCACAATCACCAACCACTTCCCCTGTCATCGACAGAACTTCAAGGCTGTCCCGTACGTGAGTATGTCTGTGCTTTTCTATAACTGCAAGCGGTGCATCCAAAAGAGACGCGAAATTTCTGGCCCGTCTTACACCTCCCACGTCTGGAGCAACCACAATGGGGCTTTTAAATTTTTCTTTCGCAAGTCTACCAGCCAGAACTTCAAGTGCCGAAAGGTAAATTACCGGCACGTCGAAAAACCCTACGATTGCGTCCGCGTGCAGATCAAGACAAACTACTTTGTTAACCCCGCTTCTTACAATCAAGTCAGCAATGACTTTGGCAGAAATCGGCTCGCCTCTCCTGTTTTGTTTTTCTTTTCTGCTATATCCAAAATACGGAATGACAGCAGTAATTCTATGCGCTCCACTTCTAGCTAGTGCGTCTGCAATTAGAGCAAGCTCAATGATATGGCGGTTTACTGACGCCGAGTTTGATTGAAGTATAAAAACGTCGCAGTTGTTGACATCATCCTGAATCCAGACATCAACTTCACCGTCGGAAAATACCCCGAGATCAATTTTCCCAAGGGGTATTTTCGATTTCTCGGAAATTTTTTGTGCTAGCGAAAGGTTCGAGGAACCGGCAAAAATTTTAGGCGAATTCACTTTGGTTAAAATTTAACCTTTATTTCTTCCTTTGAAGCCTCATCAGCTTCAAAAAAGTCTTCCTTTTGGAAGTTAAAAAGTCTGGCAATTAACATACTTGGGAAAACCTGAATTTTTGTATTGTATTCCATAACATTCGAATTATAAAACTGTCGGGAGGCGGCAATTTTGGTTTCAGTATCGGAAAGTTCTTCCTGTAATTCTTTAAAATTATCCGATGCCTTAAGATCCGGATAATCCTCGGCAACGGCAAATAACGTCTTGAGTGCGCCGGTGAGCATATTTTCTGCAGCTGCCGCTTGCCTGGGGTTTTTGGCAGAAAGCATCGCAGATCTTGCCTTGGTTACATTTTCAAAAACCGCTTTTTCATGTTTGGCATAGCCTTTAACCGTTTCAATCAGATTTGGAATCAAAGAAGACCTTCTTTTAAGCTGTACCTCAATCCCCGACCACGCCTCTTTTATCCGAACCCTTAGAGTAACAAGACCGTTATAAAGGAGAAGGATGTAAATTAGTATTAATAAAACTAGTCCGCCAATAATAATTGTCAGTGTCATAGTTGCCTAATCATACATTAAACAATTTTACGAATTCAACCCAAGGCAGTGTGTTTGTGATATCTTTCTTTTCTGCCCAGCCGCGTCTGGCAACGCTAACTCCAAATTTCATGTTATCCATATGCGTAATATCGTGCGAATCCGTGTTGATAATAAATTTGACCCCGTATTCTAACGCTTGCCTCACTAAAGTATCCGTAAGATCCATTCTGTTGGGGTGAGCATTTATTTCTAGGATAGTTTTTGTTTTTTTGCATTCTTTAAAAATCAGCGTCCAGTCTGCTTCATACGATTCACGCGCGTTAAGAAGTCTACCTGTAGGATGCGAGATAACCTGTACATACGGAGAACGTATAGCCGTTTGTAATCTTGCGGTTATTTTTTTCCTGTCCTGAGAATGTCCGGAGTGAATGCCGGCAATCGCACCGTTGAGCATTTTTAAACCTTCTATAGGAACGGAAAGCTCGCCGTTTATTAAAATGTCGATCTCGAGTAAATTTAGTATTCTAATATTCTTCGTTGAGGATTTTAATTGCTCTATTTTTTTAGTTCTCTTTTCGATGAGTTTGATGATCTGATTTTTAGAATGAGTTGAAATTCCCGGCGAATGATCAGAAAGCCCAACGTATTCATAATTTAGTGACTTTGCTTTATTTATTATTTCTTCAAAAGAATCTTTGCCCAAATCGTGACTTGGCTCAATCGGATAATCAGAATGCAGGTGGATATCCCCTCTAATGTCCTTAAGTTCAACAACCTTAGGTAACTTATGCTTTTGCGCTGCCTCAATTTCTCCGGTATCTTCCCGCATTTCCGGAACTATCCAGTCCATTCCCAAAAATTTATAAAATTCTTCTTCTTTCTGAAATTCGTACAGTTTCCCCTCGTACTTAATACCGTAATCAGAAACCGACATTTTTTTCTT
>Ga0209431_10002778_pt1 | contig 14109 bp, 13 predicted proteins | sample RifCSP13_3_FD_184021 | JGI IMG/M metagenome (GOLD analysis project Ga0209431, IMG submission 184021) | Soil microbial communities from Rifle, Colorado - Rifle CSP2_sed 13_3 (SPAdes) (version 2) | ecosystem: Environmental > Terrestrial > Deep subsurface > Rock core/Sediment | place: Rifle...
GAGATAAAGACTGAGATAAAGGAAGCTATAAATGCTATCGTAACAGAGAACTCAAATCCCAGAGATCCGATAAGTGGAAAGAAGGTTAGCAATACGGATATTAAAACAATTAAAGCAAGTGAGACGAGTACTTTTTTAGAGAGAAATATCTCTTTAAAGGTCATCTGAATTAGTAACCATGCCATTTCAGATTTAGTGTTAACTTTAACACTGTTTTCTCTAACCTAGAAACCTAGCATTGTAGAGGTGATCCGTCGGGCCATCCCTACTCCGGCCTATGATTACGAATACATTATTAAGTGTAAACCCACTGTAGAAATCCCTTAATTGTATACGAGATTGCTTCGGCCGTATTACTCCCTCGCAACGACACTTTCCCGTGTTGTCTTTGCGAGCGAAGCGAAGCAATCTCTCTTTTTGGGATTGCTTCATCACTTCGTTCCTCAAATGACAAAATAAATTATCAATTGCCTTACAGTAAGCTATAGTAGTAAAATAGAATAGGTAAAGGGTAAACCGCATTTCAAAATGGAAGAAAGAATCTGGCATAAAAATTACGACATAGGAGTACCAACGGCTCTCAAGTACCCACAGATCCCAGTCTTTACACTACTTGAGAACTCTGCACAGAGCTATCCACAAAGAGATGCACTAATATTTTTAGGCAAAAGAATCAATTATAGCCAGCTTCTTAATCTTTCAAATAAATTTGCATCCTCTCTAGTCAAATTAGGGATAGAAAAAGGAGATCGAATTGCGCTATTCCTTCCAAATACCCCTCACATGATTATAGCCTTTTATGGTGCTTTAAAAGCAGGAGCCATTGTAGTTAATACAAACCCACTTTATACAGAAAGAGAGCTTGAATACCAGTTAAAGGACTCGGGTGCAGATTCCATTGTAACCTTAGATTTAAAACTCACCATATCAAAGGTAAAGGCCGTCAAGGATACAATTCCCTTAAGGCATGTAATCGTAGGGAGTACAGGAGATTTTCTCCCTTTTCCTAAAAACATGCTTTACCCATTTCTTAAGCGAGGGGAATTAGATGCTGTACCACATTCGGGGAGTTATCATAGATTTTCAGAAATAATAAGAAATGCTTCCGACCCTCTGCCAACAATTGTTAAACCGGATGACACTGCCGTGCTTCAGTATACAGGTGGAACAACAGGGATATCTAAAGGTGCTGAACTTACTCACAAGAATTTGGTTACTAACGCATTTCAAATTCGATGCTGGGGAGAAGATGTATTTATAGATGGGGAAGAAGCAATACTTACCGTTCTTCCATGTTTCCATGTCTATGCGATGACCGTATGTATGAATCTTGGTATGATGATTGGGGCGACACTACTGCTTCTTCCTAGATTTAATCCCAAAGAGGTTCTACAAACGATAAAAGAATACCGCCCAACTATATTTCCCGGTGTCCCCACAATATATACAGCCATAGCAAATCACCCTCAGGTAAACAACTATGGTGTCGAGTCCATAAAGCTATGTCTATCTGGAGGAGCGCCTTTACCACTTGAGGTACTAGATAAGTTTGAGAATGTTACAGGAACGAAAATCCTAGAGGCTTACGGGCTGTCTGAAGCATCGCCTGCAACCCATGCAAATCCCTTCATAGGTAGACGCGAAATTGGAACAGTCGGTCTCCCCATTCCGGATACAGATGCAAAGGTCGTTGACTTAGAAAGCGGGGAAAAGGAGCTTCCCGTTGGAGAACCAGGTGAGCTCATAGTCAAGGGACCACAGGTTATGAAAGGGTACTGGAATCGATCCGATGAAACATCGCTTACATTAAGAAATGGTTGGCTATTCACAGGCGACATTGCTACAATGGAAGAGAATGGCTATTTTTCGATTGTTGACAGAAAAAAGGAGATGATAATCTCAGGAGGCTACAATGTTTATCCAAGAGAGGTAGAGGAGGTTCTCTATGAGCATCCAAAGGTGCTTGAAGCCGCTGTAATAGGTGTTCCAGATTCATATAAGGGTGAATATGTAAAGGCTTTTGTCATAGTAAAATCAGGAGAGGAAGTAACAGAGAGTGAGATTATTCTTTTCTGCAAAGAAAGACTCGCCCCATTTAAAGTTCCCAAGGTTGTCGAGTTTAGAACCTCTCTCTCAAAAAGTACAATTGGAAAGGTTCTAAGAAGAGCGCTGAGAGAAGAGGAACTTAAGAAAACACTTAATCCCCATCTTAAATGAAATTTTAACCATTATCGCATTGGGGATGCCGGTTCTGCGGTGGTGGGAGAATTTTTGTCATTCTCGAGTCTAGAAGGTGCTCTTGCTGTCATACCCGAGTGCAGTTATCGGGGATCCATGTTTTCTTTTATGGATTCCCGCTAAATATGTGCGGGAATGACACCTTTCTTTCATTCCTAAATGTTGTAATCGAGCATCAGCCATATCATTCCCTCATGCTATCCGCTCGTCTGAACTCACGACGAGGCCTTCCATCTTCAATAGGGAAGGAATTAATTTCTAATCAAAAAAATTAAGAGACTGATGAGGTCATAATCCCCGACATTTTTGACATTAAAGTGGTCTGAGTTATATTGTGTTTATGATCTTTAATAACGGAATCGTTATGAAAACAAGCTTTGCACTTATTTTTTGTTTAGTACTAATATTTGGTATTTACATAGCGGAATCCAAAAGCGGAGGCTGTCCCGAGGGCACGGTGAAAGTCCCCAATTCCAACCTTTGTATTGAGAAATTAAACCCAGCAAGAACCGCAAATTTTAAGGAAATAGCCATGCATTGCCTTTCCAAGAAAATGGATATTTGCCTAGCCGAACAAATCGTAAAGGCGTGTGAAGAAGGTTCAATAAAAGTACCACCTGATCAAAGCTCGCTATTATTTCTTACATCAAGTGGTATGTATTTACGTATAACTCCCGATTGTAACCTTGCAAAAACAGGTCCCATTGGCTCTACCGAAAAAGAACAGTTTTTGTGCTGTGATAAACTTGCTGAATAGTTTATGGGTAATTATTCAGCCACGAAGGCACCAAGACACAAAGAAGGAATATGAGTTTTAACTTAGAAGTTAGGGGGCAGAAGCCAGAAGAACAGAGATTTTCCATGTTTATTTTATTCTGGCTCTTAGCTTCTGAATTCTAAATTCAAACTTCGTGTCTTATTGCCTTCGTTATACAAACAGTTAAGTTTATGGATACGCAGGAATTAAAAAAACGAGTTTTAAGAGATAATGTTTTTTCCTTCCTGATCCTATTCTTTCTCTTGGCTTCTATAGCAGCAGGAGGGGATTATATCGCCCAACTAAAGAACCTGGTTGTGTTAAAGGTTTCCGATGAGCAGTTCCAGATCAAAGGCGAGATAGTAAACAATACGGATAAGGAACTAAAGCGCTTCTCTATAAAATGTATAATTTATAACCCCTCCGGTGAGGTAGTCGAGGAAGCCCAGATTCTGCCCTTTGTTATTCCAATCCCACCCCGCGGCAGTTCCCCTTTTTTACTGCCGATTACATATAAACCTGATATGGGAAGGTTCACACTCCAGGTAATTAACTTTGTTGGGAAGGAACTAAGTGTTGACACTGGTGGAAAGCCTCTAGCATTTAGTGTTCCTAGATAAGTTAGATCAGGATGCAGGATACAAGATGCATGATGAATCACTTATCTTGTATCGTGCGTCATGGATCATGCATCTTGTATCATAGCTTCTTAATTGACTTAGCAACTCCGTTTTCAACCTCGACTTCAACCTTATTGCAAATAGAAATCCCTTCAAGTAGTTTAGGGTCTATCTTTATTACATGCTTTTGTCTTTGCGCATCAGTTAATGATATGGTTCCTGCTTGATTATCAATTGACATTATAATTCCAACTATTTTCCCCTGTTGAGAGGAGGGAGTACCAGCATTTGCATCCGAACCTGAACTTGAAGATAAACTAACCTGCTGACCAGCAGTCACCATGCCATTTGATTCTACTTCTATCAACCTCGATTCTGTTGCCAAATCTATGATCTTAAGTCGTTTTTTTAGTTTTTCATCTAGAGCTAATCGGTCAAATATCAATGGCGAGAGATTTCTAAATCTAAGTCGCACATCAACCTTGAGTGGTCCCTTCGCATCGGGCGGAACTGTAATAGGGTAGATTCCGGATCTTGTCTCAAGGGGAGGTATTCCATCTTTAACAAATTTGTTTGCCTGACTAGTTAAAAAGACGTCTTCTTCAGTCCCGTCTGGATTAACTCTAATCATCTCGGATTGAAAGTTGACTAGATATTCATCCAAAGGTGCTGCTTCCAGTTTTACCTCCTGGCTGCAACGGTTACGTAAATCATAGTTTCCATCCAAGTCACCAGATACAAAAAGCAATTTCCCATCTGAGCCCTTTACTATTATCTCAACCCATAACTGACGCTCAACCGTAAAACCGGATGGAAGATAGTGCCCCGCACCAACGTTTGTTACATGCACCGCAACTTGAAAATCCGATCCTGTGATTACCGATTTTGGCGCTTCGACCTTCATCTGTGCGCTTCCTTTATGAAGTTCATAAACCTCCTGCATATACTCCCTCTGAATCCTTTCAGTTTCTTCGGGATTATCCGGATATGGGAAAAAGTCTACAAGATGGTAATCAACGCCGATCATAGAGTGATCAGAGAGCGGCCTCTCTGGCAAATCAACACCGACCATGATGGCTGCGGGACCCATAACCTTCTTCTGACCAGGTTTACCAGGGATTGTCCTCATGTGGCATTCCTGGCATGTTATGCCCTTCTTGGCGTAAATGCTGTCCTTCCATTCTGCAAACGTTTCTTCAACCCTAAGTCCCTTGGGAGTAACAACGTCATGGCAAGAGCCACAAAACTCAGAGGTTTTAAGATAGTTAAAATCCAAGCTCTTATGAAATGAGTTGCGCACAGGTTTAAAATCGCCATTTGATCCTGCGCCAAAGGGGCCATACTTTGTCCTACCTGGCTCAAGAGGAAAATCCCCGCTTACAAGCCCGTGGTTCTTTCCTATAGTATGGCAAGAGTCACACTGGACTCCTAGAACCCCGATAGGTGCCCTTTTATCATTAGGCATAATTGCATCTTCCCCGATCGCAATGCTTACTGGAGCATGGCACTTAAAACAAAAGACCCCGACCTTTCCCTTGCTGTCCTCCTGAACCTTTGCGTTTAGCTCAAAGGCAACAGGGCTTACCTGACCGTATGCGTGCATTGACATTATCCACTCATCGTATTGCCTTTGATGACACTGCCTGCATTCTTGAGGTGATCCAAAATCCGAAGCTGTTGGTTGAAATGCTCTAAAGCTATCATCCAGGATATGAAGTGGTATCAAAACAATAAGCCCACCTGTCACAACGAGATGCGCAACAAGCCAACCACGAAAGAGCGGTTTATACTTAAGCTGGCTCACAGATTGGGCTTCTAAACTTGCCTTTTGCTCAAGTAAAATAACTACCTTTTTAAAATCCTCCTTCTCTTCCTCATGTAGGATTCCACCCTTTTCAAGAAGCTCCTCCCAGTATTCAGGTGTAGAAGAAAGAGGCGAAGGGGTATTAAGCTCAGAGCCTATAATTTTTTGAAATGGTCTAGACTTTCCGGTCATTAAATCGTCTATAAATTTTTTAACGTCATTAATTTGAGAGATTACTTTTTCTTGTTCAGAAGCAATTGAGCTTGGAAAACGTGTGAAAAAATAGCGACCTACAACGCCGGTTATAATGACTAAGGCAAGAAATATCACCGCTGCCGTATTGTAATCCCAACCAAAACGGAACTCAGCATGGAGGGCTATTATAAAAAGTGCTAAGATTCCTAGATAAATGTGAGCCCAGAGCCAATTATCAAGGCGACCAGGTACCCCTTTAACCACACGTTTACGTAGAGAGTATGTCATCACAAAGAGAATAAGAAGGACTGCTACAATACCAAGGAGGTAAACTGTTCCTTTTTCCACACCAGGAATAGGTAGGTTTGGAGCAAAGCGATAAACAGCCCAGAAGATAAACCCCGTAACCAAGGTAAATAGGGATAATCTCTTATGCGTTCGTGGAATACTGGTCATTGATATTTCTCCCTTTTTGGTATTAAGTCTTCAGTATCCAAAAAATACTTAATAGGATTAACCCACCTTATTGCGTTTGTAGGACAGTTGTTTGTACAGGCCGTGTCGTGGTAGCCCATACAGTTGTCACATTTAATAGCCAGATGCTTCGGTTTTATCTTATGGTCTTTAGGAGTCTTGTTATCATCCTCTTTTACACCTTTTAATAGGGCGCTTATGATATTAAATTTTTTGAGTTCATGCTCAGGCTTTGAAGGTACCATTTGAATAACATTATAAGGGCACCTTATTGCACATCCCGCACACCCAACGCACTTGTCATCTATAATATAAATCTCACCAGTAGGGGCACGCTTTATCGCGTCAAAGTTGCATATTAGGCACACTGGGTCGTGACACAATCGGCAGGCAACCGGAATAGATACATCGGCGACCCGTGTCCCCCGTCTATCTAAGCGTGGATAACCGTGCCTGTCCTCACAAGCATCAACACAGTTGTTGCAGTGAATACAGGTCTTAAGGTCAATAATCAGAAGACTCTCCGCTTGAATTATCCCCTTTTCAACAAGAGCTTGTAACCTTTCAGATTTAGAAGGGTCTTTCTGAACCTTAAGGGTCCTAAGCTTGCGTTCTATAATTATGTCCCTTATCCCCTCAGCTAGCTTTGAATCGGCATCCAGTAGCATATTGAAATCCTCTTTTAATACCTGAAGAACCTCTACATTAGTAAATGCAGATACAGTAGCGGTACGCCTCTCATCCTCAAGAAGAGCCATCTCACCAAAGTAATTACCCTGGGAAAGATAAGCAATGATCTGCTCTTTATCTAGGTGTTTTTTCGTAATCTTAACAAAGCCCGTCCGAATCACAAACAAAGAATCCCCTTGATCTCCCTCATTAAATATAATGTCGCCAGATTTGTATGATTTTAGATTTACATCCTTTTCCAGCTTTTCTATTACAGAATCATCTAAGGCTGAAAATAGAGGAACTTTCCTAAGATATGTCTTAACCGCTCGCTCAGCATACATACCCTCTATAGCATCCTTAAACCCTGGGGAATGCTTCATTAAATTCTTGAGCACCTCAGCAGGAATCTCTAGAAGGTAAAGGGCCTCCTTTGCAGACACGGTAGCGCTTCTTGGGTAACCAGAAAGCGCAGCCATTTCACCGAATATGTTCCCTTCTCCTAGAAGGGCAAGCGTTAGATTTTTATATCCTGCGGTGTTAATGCTTACCTCAGCGGTACCACCTAAGATAGCAAAGGCTGTATCACCGTACTCTCCTTCCCGGCATATCACAGAACCTGCCTCAAATTGCCTCAGGCTTGATTTTTCAACTAGCCCTTTTAGATCGTCAGACGAGAGCTGAGAAAAAAGACTCATACTGTTTAATTTCTGTTTAAGAGATTCCAAGTCAATTGTCTTGACCTTCTGGGTTTCCATGTTTGACGTTAGTCTCATTTACCCGCCCCGAAACACCCAAACCTAAATTAACTTATTTCTATTATAACAAATATAGTGAATTTAGAAAAAGACTAACATTTAAAACCTCAACTGCAGATAACTTTTTCATTTCCCGCTCGTCACCGTTCTGATATTTGTCTGATGTGCAATGAGCGTGCCAACATCTAGTCCATGACCAATAAAGATAATAAGTGCGGTGTAAAAAAAGTGGCTTAAAGTATGCTAGCTAGATGCTTGATCATAAAATTGATATCAGAACGTAAACGCTGTATACACAAGTGTAAATAAAGTTGATGATTATAAGGGCTCTACAATATTTGGTTTTTGATGACAATTAAAGATAGTAGCAAAAATTAAAGTTGTATCCTCAAATATATATTCTTATCTTTTGGCCAATCTCCAGTTGACTATTACTTTATGTCGTAATTCATTAATAAAACTTGAACCTGGGTTAATCCAAATTGTGCCCAATAGTCGTATATATTCAGTAAGAATTAAATGAGGCGAAGAAGATGATAAGTAGAGTACGATTAGTTGGTTTGTTAGTAATGTTATTATTAGTGTTGTACTGCACCCTTCTGTCAAGCTTGGTATAGGTTGGAATCATAAAGAATAAATGATTCCTAGCGATTCTTATTAACACGTTCCCCTTATAGGCTTGTCCAAAAATAACCAGCGGATATTATTCTAAGTACCTGCTTCTAAGTGATTTCTATCAATTAACAATTTCCCGCAACATCTATACGACAATTATAGTTCCTCGAAATTGGATATTTTAAATCCTTGTTAGATCATAATTCTTTTCCTCGAACTCTGTAGTTTAATATCACTTAGATTTTGTAATATTTTGTTATTCTCCTGTCTCAATTCTATCATATCAAGGGACTTGAATATCTTCTTTAGTTTCTGTTTCTCCTGCTCTGATAATTCTTCACACTCAATAAGTCTCTGAAAAGGAGTCCTGGACCTATCATACACCCTCCGTATTACCCTTCCATTACCATCTCTTATCTTTTTTATCAATTTAGAAGAGGGAATAAAGAAATTATCCAGCAAGTCTGCCTTCTCAGAGAGTTTATTGAGAAGATCAACTACCTCAGGCGTATCATATCTCCAGTAACCAACCAGCTTCCTTACCTTATCGTCATTTTTCTGCTCAACGTGTGGATTGTCATTCTTCCTATATGGTCTTGAACGAGATAAGATGAATGAGTGCCTCTTTGAATTATTATTTCCCTTCATCCTCTCGAATAATACCTTGAGTATCGATTTATCGTTGTCTGGGTGATAGTGAAATACCCTGTGGAATATTCTACTCTGTGCTGTTCTATCAATACGTAATACACTATTTTCGTTCTTTCCTAATCCAGCTGCTCTAACTACCCAGCCCGAGAAGATCTAGGTTATCGAGTTAGATGGTAGGACTAAGGTTGTATTTTTATTCAAAGTTCTTAACTTATGATAAGAAATGTAGTTTATATATGTTCAATCTAAATTAGAGGAGGCATGAGGGGATGAGAAGATTCTTTATTTCTTTAACGGTAGCAGTTGTAATGAGCGCCATGTTCTTAATTGCATGGACACCCCCCGCCAAGAGCGGATTTAACGGCGACGGTGGTTGTCTTGAGTTTTGTAAGGAACAGGCCGTTTGTATGTGCGCTAAAATACTCGGGGGAAGCCTGCGCCTAACAAAGTGTAAAATTGGTGCCCAGTGTGTTGACACTGAAAATCCCGGGAGCCATTGTGAATGCGATGTGGATCCTATATGTGCGCTGTGGGAAAAGGACGTTGTGGTTCAGTCCTCACCCGTCGAAAACCCCGAGCCACCGTGTGAGGTCGATCAATGCCCAGGGTGTCCATGCAACTACTTCCTCGCCATACCGCCGACTGCAGAATGCTGGCCGGAAGGAATATGGGAGGACAACAACGTCCCAGGCACGTGCCAACTGACAGACATCTTTAACCAATTCCCGCTGGACGAATTCCAAGCTGGGGTATTCTACGGAAACGCCCAATGCGTCGCGAATACCATCCTAGGGACCAATACCGAGCCCCCTGGCTGTCCTGTGCTTGGCGCACCAGGATACAACGTAGTAGATCTCAGTGCAGAGCAGTTAGAAGCATGTCGGCAATGCTTGGTACAATACGTCAACGTGGTAGCGCAAGGTGGCACCGTCGTTGGAGACCCCCTTGATTGCACCCCCCCATAGGCACATGTTGCTCAATAGGCACCACGAAGGCCGAAGGTTCCCCCACCTGCACCACCGATTAACGTACAACCCAAGGCGGTGGGAGGAGACTCCTCCTTCCGGCTCATGCTCATAAAGCCGGGTGGCACGTGATATGAAATTCTCAACAGTCTTTTTCGCTAGAGAAAGACCCTCTGGGCTTATGTGATACTCAAGGAAGTCAAACCCTTTCTCCGCTCCCTAGTTTTTTTGTGCAACTCAGCAAATCGGATTCTGTTTAGGCATCAAAATCAACAAGTAGAGTTTCACACTCGTCCTAAAAAGCGATTTCTTGACGAGGACTGTGCCAATACGGGGTATCTCAGACTACACTATTACTTTGCCGTGCCCTTTAGCTCCTGTGCTATTCTACCTCTAAACACACTTGACTCAACGACCATAGAGCTGGAATCCGAAGTTCATGTAGGGGTACGCTCCATACGGATAGTACGGAGGATATTGATAAGGAGGATTATAATAAGGTTGGTAGTATCCATAAGGGTAGTAATAGGGAGAATAGAGGAACGGAATTCCTAAGTTGAAGTAAAACTGATTCCGTGGGTAGTAATACCCATGCCAACCTCCACCCCCATGCCATCCATGACCGCCCTTACCACCGTACCATCCACCATGTCTGCCATGCCAACCACCTCCGCCATGCAATCCATGAGCGCCCTTTCCGCCATGCCAACCTCCACCGCCATGGCCACCCCCTCCACGCCGACCACCTTGCTGACCAAACCCTACGGTTGCAAGTGATAGCGTAATTAGCGTTGCCACTAAAAGAAATTTAAGTGTTTTCATTTAACACCTCCAACCATAACCCCTTTTCATGTTAGGTATAAAGTATAGCATATTGTATCAAACCACTCCTAGGGTCTATAACTCTATTAACTGGAGGTCCCGACAAAGGTTTCACTAAAGTTGCGCGTTCGGAATAGGGCAACCTGGATCAACACGAGGTGATATAGGACTAAGGCTGTATTTTTATTCAAAGTTTTTGACTTATGATAAGAAATGTAGTTTATATATGTTCAATCTAAATTAGAGGAGGCATGAGGGGATGAGAAGATTCTTTATTTCTTTAACGGTAGCAGTTGTAATGAGTGCCGTGGTCTTAATTGCATGGACACCCCCCGCCAAGAGCGGATTGAACGGCGACGGTGGTTGTCTTGAGTTTTGTGAAGAACAGGCTATTTGTGCTTGCGTTAAATACTTGGAGGGGGTCTCCGCCTTGCACTTTGTAACATTGGTGCCTCTTGTGGTGGTAACGGCTGTGTATGCGAAGTCGACCCTATTGGCAAGGCATGGGAAAAAGACGTGGTGGTACAAACCTTCCCTCCAGGAAACCCAGAGGCCCCCTGCGACTGCGCTGAATGTACCCACTCTCCACAGAGGAGACAGGCGGCCCGCTGAACCCCAGTTGCGACCCCTTGGTAGAATGTGTGTGCCAAATGACTTTCCCCTCATGTTGTGAATCGTCCTGGTCTTAGGATTGCGTAGAAGAGTACAATTGCGTGACCCTTCTTGGGTGCAGACAGGCATGCAGCTTCTAACTCGGAGGGAATACCCCCAGGCGCTACGGCCCGTCTTGTACCTAGCTCGATCCATCATTCATGCCTTCCAATCACACCACAATATCAATTTTGCCCCGCCCGCCCAACACATGCAGCGAAACAGCCGGCATTCACGGCGCACGGGGCAAGCAGCCCCTATGACCATCCGCAACTTGTCCCTAGTGGACCCACCTAAACCACCGATTAACGTACAACTCAAGCCTGTGGGAGGAGACTCCTCCTTCCGGCTCATGCTCGTAAAGCCGGGTAGCACGTTCCATGAAATTCTCTACAGTGATAGCCCTCACCCGATAGAACGGGACAGGAATGTCCCGTCTATCCTTTGTTAGTGCAAGCGATAGCCGGGGTTTTCCAACCCCGGATTTAGAGAAATCTATTCGATTAGATTGCGGGACAAGAAAGGGCTATAATTTCACCTATAGAGAGCCTTATCTTTTTCTGGATAGAAAGCCTGTAGCAGCCTTTTGAAAAGTCTTCAATTACAAACTCTTTAATTTCGTTCCAGTTTCTGCGTAAATCCCAAACCTCTGATGAAGGAGGGTGCTTAGACCTTTTGAGGCAAAGCCAACGATAAGCATATTTAAAGAGATGGTTAAGGCAGGAATTTGAGATTATATTAGCCATCAGGGTTAGCTCTGTTTCCTTAGCTGTGAGTATGTCTAGAGAATGGCTTCTTAGCCATGTGGATTTGCTGGGTATAGAGACGGTGTGTACCCAATGCGAAGGTGTTACAGATGCCCTTCGGTTAAGCGGCGTTTAAATGTGAAGTATGAATCTTGCACTCAGAGGCGGGTCTTCCCGATAGACCTTCAAGCACTATCTTGGTCTTTGTTTTAGAATCCCATCTTCTCCGTTTCATTGCTCCCACTCCTTCTACCTTTTTCTATATATTTTACTAGCTTATTTTTATTAGGTTCTTAATGGGGAGCAGTATAGTGTTTTCAATATGGTTACCAAGTCCTAGCATTTCATGTGAGACACTAATGAAGACAAGGCAAGTTAGTGTTGTATGTTTGTTTCCTGACAATAGTAACGGGAAGGTTAAACCAGTAATGGCTTTAGTAACTAAGGATGGTGAATTCTATCCATTAATGGATTCAGAAGATCTAACACATAAGCTAGATATTAACGAAAAGAAGATATATGAAAGTAGATATTAATAGAAGTAGTGAATTTGGTTAATCTAAAAATCAAACGACTTAGATTTAAGGTATAATTTCACAAAATCAAAACAAACTGGAGGTAAATCAGATGAAGAAAGGAACTATGGTTACTTTATGTCTTATGGTAGTTTTTTCTGTTGTAATTTTACTGGCCAACCCTGGCTTTCCACAAATACAGGACATAGAGGGCAATGTTATTTGCGTGGAGGTAGATGAGAAAGGTAACGTTAATGGTATGGATCAATTTACTGAATGTGATGGTGTATTCATGGTTGTAGGGAAGGACGGCAAACTATACACCGTCTATGGAACAGAAGAACAAATGAAGATGATGGCAAAAAGCCCTAAGAAAAAGGTCAGCGGACAGGTTGGTGGTAGTCAGAGGGCTTGGGTTATATACGGATCACCATTAGACATCCAAAAAGGTACACAACAGAGTGTAACGGGTACAATAGTTTGCTTGCTGCCTAGTTACGAGAAGGGTAACGTTACACCAGTAGTATCAACTGGGCCATGTAATGAGGCGACACCACATGCACATGTTATATACACCAAGGATGGACAAGTATACACATTAAGCGGTTCGGAGGCAGCAATTAGTAGTATAGAAAAGAATCCTCAGAGAACAAATGTAACGCTAAGTGGAAAGGTAGTTGGGAATCAGGGTGCCTGGATTCTTTATGTAGAATAGACTTGAGATCACGAGACTAAGGTGAGGGGAGAGGTATTATTTGTTCTGTCCCCCTAAAAGATTCATAGAAGATTAATAATTGACATTTTGTTAACAGTTGCTATAGGATCTATTTTACTTAATAGAACAAAAAAAATCCTTAAAGGAGGGTATAACATGAAAATCTTATCAAAGCATGTTGTCGTTATGGTATTATCGCTCTTTTTTGTTGGCATGACTCTTCAGTCGGCTAATTCGGCAGATAAATCGCTATACGACCGTCTTGGAGGCAAAGCGGCTATTTCAGCCGTTGTTGACCAATTTGTATCCAATGTGGCGGCCGACACACGCGTTAATATGGCTTTTGCTAACACTGATATTCCACATTTCAAGCAGTGTCTTGTTGACCAAATCTGTCAGGCAACAGGCGGTCCCTGCAAGTATACCTGCAGGAGCATGAAGGATACCCACGCTGGACTTGGATGCACGGCGGATAATTTCAACGCAATCGTAGAAGACCTAGTTGCTGCCTTAAACAAATTCAAAGTGGGAAAGAAGGAACAAGATGAGCTTCTAGGTATCCTTGGCCCGCTACAATCTGACATAGTTGAAAAATAGCAACCAGTTCCGAGCCGTTGCATTAAGAAATTGATGAACGGTTTTCTGAGAACAGGCACAACACTAGAAGCAGACCTTAACTTAACTATTCAAATTTAGATGGGAATTGCCCTGTTGGCGGGCATGATACTTGCCCGCCACAGGTGCTACCGTTCACACGCTGTCTGCCAGGGAAGCGTGATATCGCTTAACCTGGTAATGATTGCCTTTATAATGTTTCCCTCATCAGTCCTGAATACAAAGGCTCGTTCGGAGGAAAGAGCCCTACATTACTGACTCTGAAGAGCGAAATTAAATTATCCCTTTTTTACAAAGGG
>Ga0209431_10002786_pt1 | contig 14080 bp, 8 predicted proteins | sample RifCSP13_3_FD_184021 | JGI IMG/M metagenome (GOLD analysis project Ga0209431, IMG submission 184021) | Soil microbial communities from Rifle, Colorado - Rifle CSP2_sed 13_3 (SPAdes) (version 2) | ecosystem: Environmental > Terrestrial > Deep subsurface > Rock core/Sediment | place: Rifle...
AATTCCCCGGATCACCGAAATTAGGATGATTGAACAGGTTGAAGGCTTCAGCTCTGAGCTGCACTTTTACGCGATCCGTCAGGTTGAACTGCCGTCGGAGTGCCAGGTCTACTTGATATACCGGGAACCCTCGCAGGACATTTCTTCCCAGATTTCCTTGGCGACCTGGCGGCGGAGCCGTAAACGCAGCTCGGTTGAATCGTCTCCCGCCGGCTACATTCGGGTCGTCAACGTAGAGCGGAACCCCAGAAACTAGGTCAGGACGAACCGATGTTAGAACTCCGCCTATGAAGTCAGTTCTGGCGATTAACTCTACGGGTGTCGCGGAGCGAGCAGTTAGGATGGTATCTACCGACCAGTTCCTGAGAAACGCTCCCGCGACTGTTCCTAAATTCGGGGCAGGAATATCGTAGGTCACAGCGGCGTTGAAGGCCTGGCGCACGTCGAAGTCCGACGAACCGCGGTCGAGGTTTGGATCAGGGGTGTTGAAGACAGATGAATCGCTCGAAGCGATGTCAATCGAGTGCGCCCAAGTGTAAGAGGCCAGTGCTTGAAAGCCCCTCGACAGGCGACGCTGGAACTGGACTTGCAGCGCATGATAGTCCGAAGTAGCGGAATTATCCGTGATAGATATGACGGGAGGGCGAAATATAGTTGTTTGACGCAGCAGACGCCGACCGATGGCGCCAACATAAGAAGCCGAAAATGTCTGATCGGGTCGGAGTGACTGCTCAATGGCGGCATTCCACTGGTAAGTGCGAGGCAGTTTCAGATTGCGCTCAGAGATGGAAATACTGCCGGCTGTAGCAATATTAAGACTAAAAGGCGGAGGTGCTGCTTGAGTCGGAGTCAGCGGGAATGGCACATTAGTGAAGGTCATAACTCTAGCGTATGGAAAATTAGCGGCTGCGATTCCTAGTGAGCCTGACCCGAGATCATAAAAAACCCCGAAACCGCCCCGCAGTACAGTCTCCTGGCCCTGTTTTTGAGACAGTTGGTAAGCGGCTCCCACCCGAGGTGCGAAGTTGTTATAGGTGGTTTCATAGAGCGGCGTGCCCGCCGGCGCGAGGCGCAGTGCGGCTTGATCGTTGATGTTCTCGACGGTGAAGAGGTCCTTGCCGTTCTTTCCTTTAGGGGCCGGGTTAACATCCCAGCGTAAACCGTATGTGAGCGTCAGTCGCCGGCTGACCTTCAATGTGTCCTGCCCATAGGCTGAGAAGTTGGTGAAGCTAAGGGGCACTGTGTCACGAGCAGTAACCCGGACACGCTGAGCAATGCCGGTAGTTGCCCCAGTCGGACCGGTCAGCCCTGTAAAGTTGATAAGTTGATCATACGCCCGCGGGCTGCCGACGGGTAGCAGTAGGCGGTAGTCAACACCGAACTTCAGTTGGTGTGCGCCGGTGATAAGGGAGAGATTGTCAACGAGATTGATCTGGCGCTGAAGATTGTCCACATTTTCTCCTACGATTAGGTTTGTTCCGCCAATGAGTTGAAAAAAAATCTGGCTATTCTCAGGTGTCGCAAATGGAGGGAAGAGAAGAGAGACAGACGGCGGAACCGCCCCGCCGAAGTTGTCTATCAGACGAAAGCCTGCCCCCTCGCTTTTGGTGTAATTGGCTCGGACGTCGTTAATCACTTTCGGTGTCAAGGTCTGCGTCGATCCGATGGTTAACGTCTGTGTTTTGAACCTGTCCTCATTCAGAGTGTTCACACTCGCATTAGTGTCGGTACTGCCACGTTGAGTCGTTTCAGAGGGTGAGTAGTTGTACCTGCCGAAAAGCGTCAGACGGTCATTAAAAGCGTGATCTATCCGGATACTCGTCGCGTTTAAATTAAGCGGATTGGAGTAGGAAGCATTGAACTCCGCAAACCCGTTCGCAAAAACGCGGCCATTCGGGATCGGATACGCGTCCAGAAATGGTCTCATCCGCGGAACGGCTGCTTGTCGCGAGGCCACCGATGGGACGAGTGTCAACCGTGTCTGCGGCTGACGCAAGCGCAATCCCTCATACGAGAAGAAGAAGAACGTCCGATCTTTACCCTTATAGAACGCTGGTCCACCCTCGCCGAAACGCGGCAGGTACAGCGGTCCGCCGAACACGCCGCCAAAATCATTCTGCCGCAATGCGGGTTTCGGCAGCCCCCGGCTGTTGGCGAACCAATCATTAGCATCCAGCGCGTCGTTGCGGAAGTACTCGAACACTGTCCCCCGGAATTCGTTCGTCCCAGAACGGGTAGCGATCTGCACCTGCGCGCCGGGTGTGCGTCCGAACTCCGGGGCGAAGGTCGATGTCTGAATCTTGAACTCCTGCATCGCATCAACCGAGACCAGACTGTTCGTGCCGCCGGAAGCGCCGAACGCAGGTAGTGAGCCTCCGGCTGATTGAACTAAAGAAAAGGCAGCCGAAACACCGGCGTTCGCGCTGACGCCATCAATCGTAAAATAGTTAGCGTTAGCGCGTTGTCCATTGACACTAAACTGGCCTTGCTCGGCAGGGCTTGCCTTGGTTAAAACCACGCCTGGAGTGAGAGCAATCAATGATTGAAAGCTCCTCCCGTTGAGCGGCAGGTTCTCGACAAACTGACGATTGACCAACGTGTTGACGGTAGCAGATTCAGTTTGGATAAGCGGTGCTCCGCTCTCGATCATGACGCTTTGAATGATCGAGCCAACCTGCATCGTGAAGTTCAGAGCGATCGTGTCCTGCACATGGAGTTCGACGTCCGGTTTGATGATTGACTTAAAGCCTTGCTTCTCGACGTTCACGCGATAGCGACCGGGGGGGATGTTGGAGATCACAAAAAAACCTTCTCCGTTGGTCTCGCTGGAGAAGGTTACGTTGGTCCCCACGTTCGTGGCGTCAACTTTAGCGCCGGCGATTACTAAGCCGTTGGCGTCAGTCACGCGGCCCGATAAAGTGGCTGTTGAGACTGCAAGGGACGCTGCAAGAACGTTATTTGTAGTAGAGGGATTGAATACACAAATACACAACACGAGGCAAAGCCAGCGCAGCTTCATGGTCTCTAGTTCTCCTGGGCTGATTGGGATGGATGCAGGACTCCGACTTCAACTATCTTACACTGTCGGTATCCCTTTAATTTGGTATACGGCGCAACTGAACCGTTTGTGTCAGCAGGGTTAAATTCTAGTAAGCGTTCAGCCTTCAGCGATCAGACCTAAGATGGTCTAGGGATGGTTGGGTCTGTTATTGAGGTAAGCGTAGAGTAGTCTCTGGCCCGTTGGTTTTGCGCTGCCCCCCCGTGGCTCGATCGTTACGAACACTGCGTCGATCTGCGCGAGCACATTGGGGTCATTGAACTTCAGCACCCAGCGGTTCTGGTTCCGGTTATCCACGTAGAAGATGCCGAGGCTTTTGACCGACTGGTTCGATGTGTCACGATAGCCCCACGCCTGGAAGGACGCGTATTCCTGAGAAGCTTTCTTGTTGCCCAGATCAAAGGCATAAAAGATGAGCGAGCGACCTTCTGTATAAAATACGCGACCGAAGGAGCGTTTAGTTTTGCCTTTTCCATCCACATCGTACACATCAATGATGTGAAGATTGCGTGCGCCCATCAGGTCGCGTATATCGCGGCCGGCGGTCAATAACTGGCGCTCGCGCTCCAGTGTTTCGGTCTGCTCTCTCACCTTGCCGGATAATTCATTGACGCGGGCTTCCTGTGCGGCAATTGCCGCAGCATCCGATGCGCGCCTATCGCGCAGGTTCTTGATCTCCTCAGTCATCTGGGCGAGGGCCCGCTCCGTCTCTCGCAGTTTGCTAACCGTCTCGTCCGTATTCTTGTTCGACGTGTTCTTGGCCGCTTCCGCTTCAACCTGGAGGGCCTGAGCCTGCGCAGAAGCTTGCCGCAGTTGCTCTTCGAGAGCTTTAGAGCGGGCTTCCATGGCTGCATACTCGTCCTGGGCCTTGGAAAGCTCGGATGCGAGCAAATCATCTGGTCCGGAACCTCTGCTGGGTGGCTCGATCCGAGGCGTAGTAACAATTGGAACTTGAAAAGGTGCGGGCGTCTTCGAAGCTTCAGTCGCCGGCGGGTTCCTGGCGCGCGAAAGATCAGCGACCTGTCGGCGTAGAATTTCGTTCCGACTGTTTAATTCGGCGATCTCGGTTGAGCCTGCTCGCCGGCGTGCATTGCTTTCATTCAACTTCAAGCCAAGCACGCCGATCACCAGGAGAAAGAACAAAACCATCGAAGCAATTGCATACTTGTAACTGAACGATTGATAAGACCACTTCGTCAGCTTCTCCCAAACAGGTTCGCTTCGTTCCACCTCTGCTGAAAAGTCAATCCCACGTTTGCGCGCCTCAGTTAGGAACCGCTTCTTGTATTTGTTACGTTGCGGAACGAGGCCATGGAGCTTACCGAAAGATCCAGACGGCGAATCTATTAAAGGAAGCTTGGTGTGGAGAAGGTCAATGTAGTCCGCGTGCTCAGTTCGGCAGGGAGCGCAAACAGTGAGATGGGCTCGGAATTCGGCAAAATCCTCCGCCGAAATTTGACCCAGCGCCGCCAGCGCGCAGAGTTCTTCGAAGTGCTCATGATGAACGTGCTCACGAACGTGCATCGACGGCCTCCAGGCGTGAGTGGGCGGACTTCTTTTCGAAACAAGATCGACTCCGCATGAAATCTCTGAGCTTCTTGATCCCTCGGTAATAGTAGTTCCGGACGTTCGGCAATGACTCATCCATCGCGGTGGCGATTTCGCGAAGTTCGAGTCCCTGAAAGTACCCCAACTCGATGGTCCTTCGCTGCTTCTCATTCAAAGTTACGATGCCTTGTTTAAGGATACGCGCCCACTCCTGGAACGACAAACCGTTCCAACTGTACAACGAATAATAAGGTTCCGAGATATTTAAGTCAGAAATCTCCGTCTGATTATAGAATTGCCTGACACGTAGGTAATGACGACGATCCAAGCTTCGGTGGTAAGCATACTGGAGGATCCACGTTTTGGCGCTGCCCTTCTTTGGGTCGAAACTACACGCCTTCTGAAAGATTTCAAAAAACACCTCTTGCATTAAGTCTTCTGCTTCACCGGTATCGCGCAGAATTTTCGAAGCAACATGGAGGACGAGCCGGTGGTGGCGATCAAAAAGCAGGGCGAGCGCATCATGATTTTCCTCTTGGAGAAGTCTCATTAAAACTTCATCAGATAAAGTCTTCATCTGAGAGTACGTCAGAGCACGATCCTGCTCAGCAGTCCCGAGGCAAAGAGTAGGTTCATATCTGGATTTCCAACTCATAGTGGTTCCAGTGTGACCGTGTTAAAACGCTGGGCGCTTACTGCACTGAATCTTTAATCGCATTCAACTGCTCTTTGGAGTTCCATAACCATTTGCGACAGCCAATGCGCGGAGCCGCTTCACATCAAAAGTGATAAGCGTCGCCGCGGCGCAGAGAAGATCAAGTCTCCTGGCGACAGCGAAGCCCAAAGCCATCCTAGCTGCAATTGCAGCTAGGCGCAAGTTCGAGCAATAAATGTTTGTCCCGTCAGGAGGTATATCCTGATGGGGAAAATACCCACGACCACGGCAGGTCCACCATGTTGATACGTATGACGGTGAAAATCCAACTTGATGGCTTGGGAGCCGGCGGCTAATGTAAACTTACCAGACTACTTTCCGACACAAAAATCGGAACCCCTCACAATGCCGACTAGGGGACTGATTGACGGCAAAACCGATGGCTCGGGATTGCTGGGCAATGTAACGTTGTAACCTTCTGGGTTGGTGTCTTTAGCGAAACTCTGGGCGCTAGATGAAGCGGACGTTAACGCAGTCTGGTTTTTAGTGTCAAGGGTTTCTGGGCTCAATAGTTCGACATACCGGAAAAATCTGCACAGCACCTTGGTTTTGGCAGTCAGTAGACTGTCAACAATCTCCGAAGTTTGCGTACTAACTCCATATTGCCTTGAAGTCTGGCTTGGTAAATCCGCTTTTGGAGCTTCCAGACAGACCTCCTGAGTTTCCTCCAGGGATCGTGTCCCATCCATACATCGGTGGCTGGGCCACGATGCTCATAGCTTGTGAACTGCTTCTTCAGCCAGGTGATGCACAATGCCGCAAGTATTATGGAGCATTTTTAATAGATACTTAGTAGAAGTAGCCATGGTTGACAACGAGCGATGATTGTTTTGGACCGGAAATTCGTCGACATAGCGAGCTAGAAAGCATTCTTGTTCGTTCTCGTTGATAATCTCTCGCTCACCGTTTGCTGCATACGAACGACCCCCGGCTGCAGGATGCTTCAGAAATGCAGGTCCCGTCGTAAACTCTGTCCATGGCTCTACGTTTAATCAATGGCGTCGAAAGGTCGCGTCCATTGTGGCTCCTCATCTGCACCGCAAGTCTTGTCCCCGCCGTGCTGAGTGCGTTCACATCGTATATAAACTCGCGGTTTGGGCGCGGCACCGTAGATTGGGGGGCTGTCACATTCGCCACCACGCTATGGCTTGCCTTCGGCGCGCTGACCCCGATTATTTACATTCTCGCTAAGCGTTATCCATTAAGACGCGAGTGGATTGGACGCACGGTCGCGGCGCATCTTACAGGCGCGCTGGTGATGTGTGTTGGATGGACCACGATAGGTGTTTTGATGGCACACCTGTTGAATCTACGTCCGGCGCGAGAGTCTCTTCCACGTTACTATTCCAGTTGGATTCTGACAAATCTCCCGTGGTCCGTGTTCTTATATTTCACAGTGCTCGGTTGTATATACGCTTTCACCTACTACCGGGAGGCACGCGAGCGTGAGTCGCAGCAGGCGCGACTGGCCGCCCAACTTGCAGAAGCCAAGTTGAGTGCGCTTCGCATGCAACTTAATCCTCACTTTCTTTTCAATAGCCTCAACGCCATTACGGTGTTAGTGCGCGACCAGAACACGCGCACTGCATCGCGGATGCTTGAGCTGCTCAGCGGTGTCTTGCGTCAGGTACTGCAAAGCGAAAAGCGGCAAGAGGTAACACTCGATGAGGAGCTGGCATTCATCGAGCGCTATCTGGCGATTGAGCAAGTCCGCTTTTCAGATCGGCTTCAGGTGCGATGGTCCATCGACCCCGCGATCCGCAATGCGCTGGTGCCGGAGTTCATCCTGCAGCCGCTCCTGGAAAACGCTGTCCGTCACGGCGTGGCGAAACGCAGCGCACCGGGACTGATTGAAGTGGCGGCACGAGAGTCGGACGGCGACATTGTGTTGAGCGTACAGGACAACGGACCTGGATACCACGCAATGTCGGACCCTGGAGTTGGTCTCAGCAATACGCGCATGCGCCTCGAAGCGCTATTTGGCAAAACAGGAGAACTCCGACTGGTTGGGGCCCCACGCGGTGGCACGATCGCAACCGTACGTTTCCCATTGAGGAGACAACCTGATGCATAAAATCAGTGCCATAATTGCCGATGACGAACCACTCGCACGGCGCGGCATCCGCCAACTGCTTGAACCTCACCGCGATATTGCAATTGTAGCCGAGACCCGAAATGGCCGTGAGACCATACTCGCGTTGCGTGTCTTAAAGCCGGACCTGCTTTTTCTTGACGTGCAAATGCCCGAGTTGGATGGGTTCGGTGTGCTCCGTGAAGTCGGCTCAAAGCACATGCCAGCCGTCATCTTTGTGACGGCCCATGACGAATTCGCGGTGCGCGCGTTCGACACCCATGCGCTCGATTATCTGGTCAAACCGCTGGAAGAGGCGCGGTTCGCGCAGTCGCTCGAACGGATGCGTCAACAGCTGCGGTCGGCTAAAGCTTTCGATCTGTCACGCAAGCTGGCGGCATTGTTGGCGACACACGAAAAAGAGCTGGCTAAGCAACGAATTGTAGTGCCGACAGCGACGGGCGATCTCGTGATTGATGCTGACGAGATCAATTGGATCGAAGCAGATGACTATTATGCAGCGATTCACGCTCGGGCCGGTCGCCATCTCGTTCGCGAGTCCCTCACATCGCTGGAGCAACGCCTGGATAATGATTGTTTCGTACGAACCCATCGTTCGGCGATCGTCAACATCAATCGAGTATGCGAGTTGCGGAAGGGACAAGGAGCGACATTGCTCCTTCTGCAAGATGGAGTTTCCGTGCCCGTGAGCAGAAGGCGGCGCGCGCGGGTGACCAGACTATTACGGCGTCAAAAGAATTGACCATTCACTGCTTCGTACCTCCCGTCGGCTGATTCGTTCTTGTCGGGGCCGTCGCCGAAAGCCAGAATCACGCATGTCAAGAAAGGAGACGACATGCACCCCTACAATCAACGACTGCTGTATCCCATTCTAAAGATCGTGTTGCTCTTGGCCTTTATAGTAATCGGGCCCACGGGAGTTACCGCGCAAGTTTGGACGGTGCTGGCTGGTGACGCCAAAGGCGATGCTCGCGACCCATCGCTTGCCGATGCTGCACAACTTTCTTATCGCTACGATAAACAACAAGACTTCTTATGGTTCCGCGTCAGTCTGTATGGCACTCCGAATGAGCACGTATTCGGTGTCAATATCGTGTTCGACACTGGCGGTGATGAAGCGGCTAAGATGAATTGGTGGGGCGCAAACAAGACTCTTAGATTCGACAAACTTGTCACTGCCTGGGTAACGAGTAGCGATAACGGCTATCAGGGAACGATCGGGATTAGCGACGCAGCCGGGGCCAACGCGAAGCAATTCAATAATCTGCGGCAGAACAATCTGCAAATCCGAGTAGAGGGCGACTCGATTCTAATCGGTGTGAAGCGCACAGACATAACCGACCAGTTAAAAATGAAATTGTTTGCAGCCGTCGGTTCAAATCAGCGCTGGAACGACGATGTTCCAAGTGCCGGGTCCGCTACCATTGATCTCTCTGCGGAGAGGCCCAAGCGCGGACTGCTGGAGATAGACTTGAGCCGCAACAATCTCCAATTACCCGCAGACTATAAAACCCTTCGGGAAGATCAGCCGCCCCTTATTACAGAGAAGGGACGAGGCGGCCGGACGTTGATCTTGGTTCCGGGGATGTATTCGGGAGCAGAGTCTTTTGATGGTTTCATCAGTCGAAATCAATCTCAATACAAGTTCTACCTTGTCACACCGCCGGGAATCAATGGGACACCGGCCCGCTCGATACCGACCGACGGTTCAAGTTTCTCTGAGCTGAACTGGACACGTCGGCTCCAGCGAGACATTCTTGACTTAATCCGCAGGGAAAAGATGAACAAACCAGTGATTGTCGCGGATAGCAATCCGGGATCGGTAGCGGCGATTGAACTCGCCGTCGATCATCCTGACAAGATCGGTGGAGTAGTGCTCGTTGGCACGAACCTGGTGCAATTCTTTCCCTCACCCAAAGATCCCACAAGAAAGAGCCCCATCACCTTTCAGGAGCGCATAACCTCTGTTGACGAGGGTTGGGGAGCCAAGTGGTTCAAGTACGTAACTCCAGAAACATGGGAAAGTAATGATATGTCGCCAGAAATGCTTTCACGTGATCACCTAAAGGGCCAGAAAGCGTGGCAAGAAATTCAGGCAGCGTCCGTCCCGATAAAAATTCGGTATCTGTGTGAGTTCTGGGCTTCCGACGTCACCCGCAATTTTGACAGGTTACAGGTGCCGATCCTGGCGTTGATTCCAGGTTTCGACGAGAAATTTCTTGCTGATCCAGCAAATAGCTTCGCGAAGGCCGCCTATGTGGATTCATGGGAGACCGTAATCCCCAAACACCCAAAGCTCAAACTTCTGAAGGTTCCAGATTCGAGACTGCTCGTTCTCGAAGATGAGCCAACACGGGCAGATGACGCTATCGCTACATTTGTCGAACAAGTAGGCAAGGCACAAGAGCGACGCTGAAGTATGAAGCAAGAAGGAGACAGTGAGGGGCCAACACACGGTATCTCTACTATATGGATGTCGTCAGAGCGCTGAAGTTTTTGGCCCAGGCGTTCGGATTCCGGCAGTACGGCACCAGGATGTACGTCCGGACCGCAAGATGTCATCTACCCGCGCCTGTGAAACATCGCTTCGCGCCGGCCTGATGACGGTGGATTACGCCTATTTCATCGGAGGGTGACCGTTTCGCGACACTAGAAGCGCCGCTCGCGTACTTATTATTGTGACGAGTGTGCTTACGACGTAGGATGCGGCCCACTCTGTTTGAATTGTCTTCAAGATTAGCTGCTGAACTGGAGCGCTTTTTTCACATTAGAGTTGCTGAATTTGGGCTGGATTCGAGGGTTGTCGTCCGATCAGTTACTGAAGAGGGCTCGGCGAAATGGGCCGGCAAGATTTTACCTAACTACTTGTCTCTGAGCGGGTTAACACGGTGCAATAGAGAACGCGAAATTGGACGATTTGTTCTGAACCTCCACTTCAGCAACTAACGCGAAAAAAATTCAGTAACTGATCGGACGAGGTACACTAGCTATCAAAAACGCCGATTTCCATTACAGATTAGGCCTGTCGTGAACGACTTATATACAGAGACGCTATGCTTAGTCTGTCCAAACTTTCCAAAAAGGCTGTCAGCCACGAGGACGTCTTCCTCAGTCGTTACCCGCAGTTAATCTCCTGGTCGCTTAAAATGGCCGGTTCCGACCGGGAAAAGGCCGAAGATCTGGTTCACGATGCCTACCTTCAGTGGACGCTCGTAAGACCCGATCTGGATTCCATTCACAATCTGGATGGTTACCTCTATGGCATGCTGCGCAACATGCACGCAGCAGAACTGCGAAGGTCCCTGCGGCATCCTACCGCTTCTCTTTCCGTTGTTGAATACGACTCAGCATTGTTGAGCTTGCAACGCGCCAGCGATGAACTTCACATCGCCGGACTACAAGATCAATTGCGTGCAGTGTGTGACTACGCTTGCGCGCGCAAGGAAACGTCGAAGGCTGGTAGTCTACTGCTCCTGCGCTTCTTCCATGGTTATTACCCTGGTGAGGCTGCTCAAATCGCCGGCATCCGTCGCGTCACGGTCGACAGCTGGCTGCGCATCGCCCGCTCTGAAGCAAAACTTTATCTCGAGAATCCGGAGGCTCTCAAGTTCATCAAAGACCAACCATTTCCAATTGCCCATCGCCAATCGCCAGTTAACAAAATCGCAAATCGGAAATCGGCCATCGGAAATCGTTCTGGCGTCAACGGAAAGTGCAGTGCGGTTGGAACCGGAGCCACCAGGGAGTTTCTTGAAGAAGTCTCGCTGCGAATTTTTCAATCCTGCCAGAGTCGGTGTGTCAGTAATAAGCAGTTGCGAGCATTTTACTCGCAGACTGAACTTCAACCGCTCGACTGCGAGAGCCTGGCCCATATCTCTTCGTGCCAAACCTGCTTAGACAAGGCTACGACACTGCTGAAGTTTCCTTCGAAGGATGATCATTACCCGCCCGATCGCATGGGACGCGATCCTCGGCCGGGCGAAGAGAGTATTTTCAACCGAAACGGCAATCGTAAGGTCCGCGACGGCAACTCGTTTCGTGGTCACTTCGAAGAGATTCTTGAGCATCGGCCCAAAAAGTTGCATATTTCAGTTAACGGTTTCACAGTCGGCACTCAAAAGATCACCTCGGAGACTATCGAGCACTCCCTTAAGCTGAGTTTGCCTGAACAAATTGGACTGGTGGAGATCTTGAGCGAACAGGGAATTCGCTTGCTATGTCTCTACGTTGAGCATCCGCCCGAAGGAGCCATTGAACAGTCGGCGCTGATTGAGCTATCTGACGATCGCGCTCTTGGTGTGAGTTTGAGTTTCCGTGATCCGTGGCCGAACTTGGAACTAACTTATTCTGATCCTTATTTTATGGAAGTCGCTGGAGACCCTGGAGACATCGTTGAGACAGAGGAACGCACTGCTAAGGTCGAATCGCAGGAGATTGACATTGAGCCCCCACTCTGGCGAAGACTGATCTCATGGCTGACTCTAGAGGCTTTCAGTGAGCCTTCCTGGTTGTGGCCTGCGATCGCAACCGCCCTACTCGCCGGTGTCCTTTCTCTCACGTCAATTCTAATTCACATTCATCGATCTCCTTTGCCCGTCGCTGCTGAGTTGCTGACCAATGCGACTAAGGCCGAGCAGGTGGCCTTTGCGCGCCCAAATGAAGTGGCACACCGCCAGATAAACTTTGAGCAGCGGCGTCTGGCAGACGGGGCCGTGTTGGCCCATCGAAGAATAGAAGTATGGCGCGACAGCGCCAAAGGAAATGTCGCTCGTCGCCTTTACGACCATTCCGGCACACTTGTAGCCGGCGCCTGGCAACAAAGTCAAAGCGCTCCGCAAGAAATCTACCACCACGGTTCAAGGCTTAAACTTCCACCCCAATCACAAGATGCACCGCAATTAGTTCTTACGGATCACTCCTGGCTGCTTGAGCCTTCGGCGGCCAACTTCTCGATGCTGGTTCGCAATATGGAGAGCGCAGGCATTGAAGCAAAGGATAATCAATACATTCTGCGGTATCGTGAGCGTAGCCCGGAATCAGCGGGTGATGGACGAAGGTTAATACAGGCTACTCTAACTCTCGATCGCTCGAATCTTCACGCGACGGAAGAGGTGTTGGTTATCGCCGAAGGCGGGGAACAATTCGAGTTGAGGTTTAGCGAGACGGGTTTTGAATACTTACCCAGCGCTGACGTGGACCAAAAGGTTTTTGAGCCTGATACTCAATTCCTGGCAGCCCTTGTTGAAGCTGTACCGGAAAACGTGTCGGTCGTACCTCCTGCCTTGAAGCCAACAACTGTTCCGGAGGCGCGTCTGCCTAGCCCTGCTGAACTTACGACTCTGGAGGTAGACGTGCTCTACCTACTCGACCAGGTAAATGCCAATGCGGGAGAGCAGATTGAGATTCGACGCCTGGCTGCGGGAAAACTACTGGTCCAGGCACTGGTGGAAACCGCCAAACGTAAGGCGGAGATATTGAGAGCGCTGGCGCCAGTCGCCAGCAGCCGCATCGTGACTATTGAGGTACTAACGATCGAGGAGGCGCTTAAAAGAGAGAGCGGCAAGAGCCGGAACCCGCCGACTGTCGATAGGATCGTAATTACGAAGGATCGCATACCGGTCTATGAGGAAGTCCGGAAGTATCTGGAGCGTGAAAAACGGTCCCGGCCCGGCACTGATAAGAATGCATCGCCATCAGATCTTGATGGCGACATTCAGCGCTTTGGCGGCCGCGTAATCGAACACTCACGAGGAGCTTTACTTCACGCTTTTGCCCTTAAGCGCTTGGTCGAGCGGTTTTCAGCTGAAGATCTTAACTCGCTGACTGATGAATCGCGTCGTAAATGGTATGAAATGATCTCTACACACTGCCGGGCGTTCAGGGAAAGCACACGTCTGTTACGGCGCGACCTTGCGCCAGTATTTCCGGAAGGTCTTAACAACAATAACGAGGAGACCACTTCCGTTATCGTTACTGACACTTCGCTTGCTGAGACGGTCGACCAACTGCTGAAGCTGACCATGGCAAATAATGACGCAATCAGCCAAGCCTTCGCTATTCATCCTGAGGGGAAGTCTCCCGGGAATTTTGGTGGCACTAGCTTCTGGAATAATTTTACTCGCGCGGAAAAACTGGCGGCGGCGCTGGAGCGAATCGACTTGCAGCGTCCTGCGTCAAAGCCTTAAATAGAAAAGTTAAGTCGAATATCAATAACGTTTATTAACCGCGTGCGCTGGTTATGATCAGCCCGACAAGCTGATTCTCAGGAATAGATAGTTCACTGGAGAGGCAACCCCCGTGGCTACTCTGCTGAGACGCTCGCCCTGCACGCCGGTACGCCACCCGACCCCGCCACCGGAGCTGTACCCCGTCCGATAAGTTGGCAAACAGCGATCTCGCCAACACCTGCCGACAAAGCTCCTAAGTACTTGTTATTGAGTTGTTTATGGGTCGCTTTTGAGGCTCCCGAATTGTCCGATCAGTTGGCAATCGGAGGCGGATTTTGCAGATTTGTTGGCAAACAGGAGCTGGATCGCGGGTCGTCGTCAGATAAGTTGGCAAACGGCGTTGGGGTGACCCCCTTGGGTGAGACAGTTTTAATTTGCAGACATGACACGAAATTCTCTTGAACCCTCCTGTTGAGACGGGTTAATTTTCGCTTTTGGGA
>Ga0209431_10002793_pt1 | contig 14061 bp, 11 predicted proteins | sample RifCSP13_3_FD_184021 | JGI IMG/M metagenome (GOLD analysis project Ga0209431, IMG submission 184021) | Soil microbial communities from Rifle, Colorado - Rifle CSP2_sed 13_3 (SPAdes) (version 2) | ecosystem: Environmental > Terrestrial > Deep subsurface > Rock core/Sediment | place: Rifle...
TAATATCACCGCGGCCATTGCCGCCCAGGCCGAGCTGCTGTCCAGCTTCGGCGGCCACCCAATGGCGGCTGGCCTCGCCATCCCAACCGAGCGCATCCCCGAATTCCGCCGTGCCCTCTCGAAAACGGTGCGCGAGATGCTCGGAGAAGGCCAGCTCGAGAGGGCTTTACAGATTGACGCTTACCTTCCCCTGTCGGGCTTGTCTCTGGAGCTGGTTGCTGACCTGGAGCGCCTGGCCCCGTTCGGGGCGGGCAACCCGGCGGTGACCCTGGCCTGCCTTCGCCTCACTCTGATCAGCCAGTCGACGTTTGGCCGGCGTGCCGAACACCTTCACTTGGTCGTCGTAGACGAGCAAGGCGTCTCCCATAAAGTGATCTGGTGGGGCGGAGCAGGCTGGCCTCTGCCCGAAGCGCTGCCGAATGGGGCGCGCTTTGACCTGGCTTATGTCGTCCGCGCCAGCGATTACCGCGGCCAGCGTGAGGTGCAGGTCGAGTGGTTGGACGCCCGCCTGGTCACGGAACCACTGACGGAGATGCGGCCAGCCGCACCCCCAATCCTCATTCAGGATAACCGCCGCCAGGATCATCCATTGCCTCTGCTGAAGGCGTTGCTCGCCCAGGAAGACCTCCAGGTGTGGGCCGAGGGGGAAGCCCTGGAGCGTCTGGTCGAGCAGGGGATCGTTGCTCGGAACCGGCTCGCTCTGGAGAAGGGGCCTGGCCTGGCGATCTGGACTTCTCCACCCGGGCCGGCGGAGCTACGGGTTGTGCTGGCGGCCGTCTCTCCGCAGACGGTTTATCTGTTTGGCGTCGACCCCGAGAGGGACCAGCTGGAAGCCTTTTTGTCGCGCCTGGCCGGCCTGGTCAAGTTTACGCTGCGGTCGAACCAGGGACAGGCCAGTTTACCAGCTCTGGCAGCCGCCACCGCGCAGCGCCAGAGCACAATCCGCGCTGGGATCGACTGGCTGGCGGCGCACGGCCAGCTTGCGGTGCTGAGCGAGGCGGGAGACGAAATTTTGCTTGGGGAGGGGGCCCAACAAGAGAGTGCCAGGCTGTCTGAGAACACCGCCCACCTTAAGGACCTGTTAGCGGAAACCGCCGCCTACCGCGCCTACTTCTCTAGAGCAGAACCGGACGCGTTAATTTCCCCGGGGAGTTCAAATTCAACTGAAGACTGACGACTAATGACTGGTGACTAATCTCCGTCCTTCGTCCTCCGTCCATCTTCCGTCCTGTTATAATCCCTCCACTTATGCCCATCTCCCACTCTCTTGAAACCTTCATCTCCGTCGACGTCGAGACCGCTGGGCCGAATCCGGGCCAATACTCCCTGCTCGCCATCGGCGCATGCAGGCTGGAAGAGCCTCAACAGACTTTCTACGTCGAGCTTCAGCCCGTGAATTGGAATTTGACGCCCGAATCTTACGCCGTCCACGGCCTGTCTCTGGAGGTGCTGGCAGAGAAGGGCCTACCACCGGCTGAGGCCATGGCAAGTTTCGAGGCCTGGTTAGAGGAGGTGGTCCTCCCGGGAGCGAAAGCGGTCTGCGTGGCTTTCAATGCCCCTTTCGATTGGATGTTCCTCTGCGATTATTTTCACCGCTTCCTGGGGCGCAATCCCTTCGGCCATACCGCCCTGGATATGAAAGCCTATTACATGGGCCTGACCGGTTCTACCTGGGTAGAGACCTCCATGACCTATATTGCCCAGCGATACCTGGGTAATCGTCCGCTCACCCATAACGCCTTGCAGGATGCCATCGACCAGGCCGAGATCTTCCTCAAGATCCTCGCCGGATCTGCCGGCGAGTAGTCAGCTAATTCTGTAACACCTGCTCTATTAGATCGTTTAAATTTTTGACCTTGACACTCTTTGCGCCTATGCATTGATTCTTCCCCAACAATTCGGTAAGTAAGGAGTATATCGCCATGACCGCCAAGCAACCCCCCACCGCCTCAGAAGACCTAACCCGCATCATCGAGTCCGCCCGCCGCCTGGGCGTCGAAATGGACGAAGCCGAAGCTTTACAATGGCTGGCGTCCATGGCCGCCGCCTCAGGAGAGGATATCTCCATGGATGTGCGCACAGGCGTTTTCGGCCACAAGGTGGCCATGCTTGACTTCAGCCCGGCCGATCTGGCCCACTTCCGAGAGATCGGCCGCCTGGTAGAGTTTAAAGATCAGCCGGGCCGCGTCGAAACCGCCCTGGCGCTCTCCGGCTCTGCTGCCCAGTCCAAGATCCAGTCTTATCCGGGTGATTGCGACTACTTCGAACGCGTCAACATCAAGGCAGCGACCCGCGCTGAAGCCTGCCAGATCCTGGCGGAGATCATGCGCCAGAAGGCTCTTGATACGCTCAAAGGGCCGACTTACCAGTTGATCGAGGTCAAATTTGGCTCATTCCCTTATGATGTGGTCAAGGCAGACCGGGCGCTGAAGGCCGGATCGCCGGTTTCCTGGACTTCCCAGGAAGTGCAGGCCGGCCAGATCGAAGCTTCCTACCCCGATAAAACCCCCACCCTGGTGCGCTGGGAGGAGGTCGCCTCCGAACCAGGCTGGTGCAAGCTGGATTGGGTGATCGCCGATCCAGTGCGTGGCCAGCTGGCCAACGCCAGCAATATGCTCGACGTGACCTGGGAGGCGCCGGATGGAAGCATCACCCCGCTCGATGGGTACCTGGACCCTTACTTTCAGGAGATATATCTGGAGGCTGAGTCGGTGCCCATCTTCTCGAAACTGGCCCGCCACGTTTCTGCCAATGCCCTTGAAGATTACGTCACCCAGCTCGAGAAGGAAGTCAACAAGTACCTGACCAAGGATGTCAATTACGGCAAGGCCGCCAAGCGCATGTACAACGTCTTTCGCCTGACAGGTCGGTACGAAGAAGCGGCCTTCTTACGCGAATTGTTCGACGAGCCAACCACCCTGCTTTACCAGGTCTGGTCTTTGATCCGCACCATCGACGACTGTTGCAAGCCGGGTGGGAATATCTCAATCGAGGAGCTGCTCAAGCAGGCCGATAACCTGATCCTGGCCGTTATCCGCGCCCTGGAGGGCGACCAGGAGGCCGAGGTGGTGCGCCTCCTGCTGCGTTTGCGCGACAGCCTGACTCGCCAGGAGGCCGGGAATCAACTCACCGCGGAAGCCGAAGCCGCCCGCGCCGAGGTGATTAACATCGTCAATAACTTCTTCTACGAGAGGTTAACCGCAGTGCCGGAGATTAAGGCGTATATGGAGGATATAAAGAGAGCTTAAATCGACCAAAGACGAAGGATGAAGGACGAAAGCTTTTCTATATTTACTGTCACTTATCGTTTATTGTTCCTTGTTCGTCAATTGAGTAAGCCGCAGTTTCCTCACGTAGCCAAGTTTGGTTGGGTGAGATGGCCTTACGTAGTGCATGCAGTTTTGCCACTAGAATTTCAGCCTTTTCATAGGCCTGGTTCATCAAATCCACCCTCGAAACCAGCCCGCGATTGCGGATCAGGTGCTGACACGCCACAGTTTCTACCAGGGAGCGGATTGCCATTCCGATAAAGCGAGTTTGTTCGGCATCAGTCTGACCGATTGATCCTTCAGCGATGTTGAGCGCTACAGAGGTGGCCGCTCTGATCATTTGTGACTTTAGATTGTACTCTTCGCTGCGTGGTAGTTCATTCCCGACCTCGTAGATCAAGTCGATATACTCCAATGCTAACCGCCACACATCCAGCTTCTCGAATTTGAAGGGCACCTTTTCCTCATTTATCCTGAATCGTTCGTCTATCGTCCTTCGTCTTTCGTCCGTCTTTCGTCCTCCGTCGTTCGTCTTCCGTCTCTTAGAACCCCTCCAACCTTGACATGTCCGCCACCCCATCCGCCAGGGCGGCGATGCGCTGCAGCAGACCAAGACGATTCTCACGGCTGGCTTTATCGTCCGTCATGACCAGCACATCGTCGAAGAAACGGTTGATGGCCGGGATCATAGGCAGGAATGCGTTCAAGAAGTCATCCACTGCACCTGGCGCACGCCGGGCAACCTCGGCAATCCCCAGGCAAGCGTAAAGTTCGCCCTCGGCCGGCTCGCTGAAGGCGGCTGGATCCACAGTATAGCGCTCTGCTATATCTCGAGTAATGCGCACGCAGCGGGCGTATGCTGGCAGGATGCTCCCCCAATCCGCTCGCGCGACCCAAACACCCAGCGCTTTCACCGCGCGCGCCACACGCGCCGGGTTCTCCCCCTGGGCCGCCACCACCGCCTCCACCACGTCATAGCGATGACCCCCTTCGAGCAGCAGATTGCGCAGGCGTTCGACGATAAACGCCAGGCAGGCCGTTTGGCTCTCGGCGGTCATGGGGATCGGCAGGCGCACCGCTACGGCCGATAGTGCGTTGCGCAGATCAAAATCCAACTCCCAGGCGATCAGGTTCCCGACCAAACCCAGTGCAGCGCGGCGTAAGGCAAAGGGATCTTTTCCCCCCGTCGGGATCAGCCCGGCAGCGAACAACCCGGCCAGCGTATCCAGACGGTCCGCCAGGCCAACCGCCAGTCCAGGCAGGGTGATCGGCGCAGCGTCGCCCGCGAAGCGCGGCAGGTAGTGCTCGAAGATCGCCGTTGCCACTGCTTCCGTCTCGCCGGAATGGCGCGCATAATAACGTCCCATGCTGCCTTGTAATGAGGTCATCTCGACCACTATCTTGGTCACCAGGTCGGCTTTGCACAGCTCGGCGGCACGGCAGGCCGCAATTGCCTGGTCGGGGTCGAGTCCGAACTGTGGGGCCAGGTCATCGACCAGTGCGCGAATGCGCCGCGTCTTGTCCAACATGGAACCCAGACGCAGCTGAAAGGTCAATGTCCCCAGCTGAGGCAAGTATCCATCCAGCGGTTTTTTCAAGTCCTCACGGATGAAAAAGTCGGCGTCGGCGAAGCGGGCGCGGATCACATGCTGGTTGCCTTCAATGACCAGCTCCTGTTCCTTGCCGTCCTTCCCCCGGTTGCTGATGGTTATGAAATAGGGCAACAGTCTTCCATCCCGCTCCACGGGGAAGTAGCGCTGGTGTTTCTTCATCACCGAGATCAGCACCTCGCGCGGCAGCTCCAGGTGAGAGGCCTCGAACGATCCCCGCAGCCCGGCCGGCGCTTCCACCAGGTTGGCGACCTCTGCCAGCAAGTCCGGGTCTTCCGCCACGGTTCCATTCACTTCAGCTGCCAGCTTGCTCACCTGTGCCTGGATCAGGCTCTTGCGATCGTCCTCGTCGAGCAGAATCCCCTGGGCGGCGAGGCTGGCGAAGTATTCGCTGGGCGCCTGTACGCGCAGTTCTCCGGGTTCCTGGAAGCGCAGGCCACGGGTGAGATCCCCCGAGCGCAGCCCGGCATACTCAAAAGGCACGACCTGCTCGCCAAACAATGCCAGCAGCCAGCGAACCGGCCGCGAAAAGGACACGTTGCTGCTGTTCCAGCGCATGGACTTATCAAAACGCAGCGCAGCGATCAGTCCGGGCAGGGTTTCGGCCAGGACGGTTAGAGTTGGCTGGCCAGCCTGGCGCACCAGGGCGACTGTGTACTGCCCGCCGTCCATCTCCCGCACCTGCAGGTCGCTAACGGCCACTCCTTTGCTACGGGCGAAGCCTTCTGCAGCCTGCGTAGGCTGGCCGAGCACGTCATACGCTCGGCTGGCCGGTGGCCCCTTGACGATCTGCTCCAGGTCGGACTGGCGCGGAGCTAAGTCCTCCACAGACACCACCAGGCGACGTGGTGTGCCCAGGATGCGCACTTTGCCGTGTTTCAATCGCAGCTCGTCAAGCAAAGCCGGCACCCGGGCGCGCAACTGCTCGAAAGCTGCCGCCAGGTCCCCAACCGGCAGTTCCTCCGTCCCAATCTCGAGTAAGAATTGCGCAGGTGAATTTAAAACATGGGATTGGGTCGTGCCAGTCTTTTGCTTTATCCCCCTCTCCCCTGATCCCTTATCCCTGATCGCCTGCTCCACCGCTTCTTCCAGCCAGGGATACTCCAACCTCTGGCGTCCTTCCAGGTAAGCCTCCGATACCCGCCTGGCGATCTCGCGCATCCGGCCAAAGAACGCCTGGCGCTCAGTAACACCGATCGCGCCGCGCGTATCCAGGATATTGAAGGTGTGTGAACACTTGAGCAGGTAATCGTAGGCCGGCAAAACCAGACCCTGCGCCAGAGCGCCGTTCGCCTCAGCTTCGAACAGATCGTACATTTTACGCGCCCGTTCGACATCGGCGACTTCAAAGTAATACCTGCTTTGTTCTTGCTCCGCTTGCAGGTTGACGTCACCAGCTGTGAAAACCCGCCCCCCTGTCGTGCTTTCCCTGGCTGGCGAGTTCCACTGGATCTCCTGGAACCCCTTTACTCGCTGCACCGCGATCGCGATCCGGTCCAGGCCATACGTGATCTCAACCGAAACGGGGTCCAGGACAATCCCACCCGCTTGCTGGAAATAAGTATATTGGGTGATCTCCTGACCATCCAGCCACACTTCCCAGCCCAGACCCCATGCCCCCAGGGCTGGTTGCTGCCAGTTATCCTCCACAAAACGGATGTCGTGCTGGCGCGGGTCGATGCCCACTGCTTCCAGAGATTTGATATACAGCTCCTGCGGGTTGCCCGGATCAGGCTTGAGGATTACCTGGAACTGGTAGTGCTGCTGCATGCGATTGGGGTTTTCGCCATAGCGCCCATCGTCGGGGCGGATGCTTGGCTCGACATAGGCCACATTCCACGGCTCTGGACCCAAGACGCGCAGGAAGGTGGCTGGGTTCATCGTACCCGCCCCCACTTGAGCGTAGTACGGCTGCCAGATCAGGCAACCCCGCTCTGCCCAGAAGTGTTGCAAAGCCAGGCTGATGGATTGAAAGTCAAGAGGTTGTGACATAAGCTGGACGCACTTCGGTCGTCTTTCGACCTTCGTCGTCCGTCTCCCGTCTAGGGTATCTCCCCCGCCAGTTCCTTATCGATCACCTGCTGGAATACTTCAAATGGCTGCGCGCCGACCACGGCGATCCCGTTGATAAAAAAAGTCGGCGTAGAACGCACGCCCAAATTGGCGGCGTAATCGAAATCGGCCTGCACTTCTTCCTTGTAGCGCTCGCTCTCCACACATTCTTCGAACGCTTTTACATCCAGGCCCAATTGACTGGCGTATTGCAGATAGGCGTCCTTGCTCAACCCCAGTTCCATGCCGAACAATTTGTTGTGGAAGTCCCAATAGTTCCCCTGCTCGCCCGCACAGTTAGCGGCATTGGCCGCCGGGGCAGCGTTGGCATGGATGCTGGTCAGGGGGAAATCGCGGAACACGAACCGCACCTGATCTGGATAGGTCGCCATCAGCCGCGAGAAGACTTCTGTATACCATTTGCGGCAGTAAGGGCATTCGTAGTCGCTGAATTCGATGAAGGTGATCGCCGCCTCCTCCGGCCCCAGGGATGGGTCATCGTCCACAGGCACCTCATAGCGGGTAACCTTTGTCGACGCATCTTGCGCCGTGTCTTGCGCCGCGCTCTGTGCCTGAGGATTTGACGATGCAGTGGTAGCCTGGGAGACCTCATTCGCCGCCGCTTTAGAAGCCGAGGCAATTGGCGCCCGGCCCCACACCAGGTAGCCTAATCCTATCCCCAAGACGAAGGTTAAAGGCAACAGCACTGCGTACAGGTGAATCCGCCGCAGGGTGATCGTGATCTCGGCTGGCTCCGCCTGCACTTCCTGAATTGGCAAATAAGGAATTTCGTCTGTCATGTAGATATTATAACATGCAGGTACGACGCACTTTAGGAAGTGCGTCGTACCTGAGTCTCCTAGGGGTATGGCTCGTCAAGCAACGCCTGGATGGCTACTTCGGTCTCCTCGTAGCCGCCCTCACCGATGTGCTTATAGAGGATGTCCCCTTGTTTGTCGATCAGGTACAACGCTGGCCAGTAGTGGTTGTGGTACGCCTGCCAGGTCGCCCCGTCATTATCCTGGGCGACCGGATACGGCATCTCTAAGCGCTCGATCGCCTCTTTGAGGTTTCCTAGATCAGCCTCGTATTCGAATTCCGGGTAATGGTTGCCGATCACTACCAGCCCTTGCGAAGCATATTGCTCATGCCAGCCCCTCAACGAGGGGATCACGTGCTGGCAGTTAATTCAGCCGAACGTCCACATATCGATCAACACCACCTTGCCGCGCAGCTCTGACAGCCGGAGGGGCTGGTCGGTGTTGAGCCAGACTTCGTTGTTGAGTTCAGGCGCTGGGCCGTAGTTCTCCAGGTTGACCTCCTGTAAGGTCACCACCGGTTGTGGGTCTGTGAAATCTGTAGGCTTTGCAAGTGGATCTCCAGGTAGCTGCCGTGGCGGAGTGGCTGCGCCCGTACAACTTACCAAAAAAACTGCGAGAAACATCAAGTTAAATCGTTTCATGTACATTTACCTCCTAAGCCTTGCGGTAAAGTCATATTAAAGATAGTCTTTAGAGGTTTTAGAGATCGTAACAGGAGATTATTACAAAACGATTAATGGTTGACGAACAATTTTGTGTTATATGATCACTTACCAGAGAAAAAACTTCCGAAGACGAGCGATCTTCGGAAGTTTTACATTTAATCAGCCGGAATTTGGGACTGTTGGGGCGAGGCGCCTGCTTCTCCAACGCTAACGGGCGCTTCCTCCTCTCCTCCCGGTGCTTCACCGACCGTGTCCGGCAGCTCGTCCTCCACCATCCTCACCCGCGGGTTGAGATACCCGCTGGCCGCCACCAGTACGCTCAAGAACCCGATCACAATGAACAGGAAGCCCGTGCCGCGCCCCGCGCCGACCCCGATCACCTGCCCCACGCTCCCCGCCAGTGCGCCGCCCTCGACCAGCAGCGGCTTGAACACCTTGTCAACCAGCGGCCCGGCCAGTAAATAGGCCAGCGGCATCGTCGACCAGGCGATCATCCGTCGCACGGAGAAGACCCGCCCCTGCACGTCCGGGGCGACCTTGCTCTGCCAGATCGCCTGGCTGGAGCCGTTGATGATCGGCATGGTGAACATTAACCCAAACCCGGCCACCGCCATCAGTGGGATCGAGGGGCGTAACCCGAGCAATGCCATGAACAGCCCGCAGATCATCAGGAAGCCTAACACACCGTGGATGCGCCGTTTCGGGCCGCCCCAGGCGCTCATCACCAGCGTCCCGGCCAGCATCCCCAGACCGACAATCGAACCCAGGTAGCCGAACACGGCTGGGGAAGCCATGTCCAGGATCAGCGGGCCGATCAAGGGACCGATCAAGCCGCTCAGGAAATTAAAAGCCGCGAAGACCAGCAACAAGCCCAGCAGGCCAGAGCGAGCAACGATGTACCTCCACCCGTAAGTCGCTTCTTGCCACAGCGAACCTTGCCCGGCCTTGCCCTCCGCGGTGGTCGCCGGCCGCGGGATGCGTACAGCCAATAACGTACCTACCGCGAAGAGATACGTGGCAAAATCGACCAGCACCACGACTCTCAGGCCGGCAGTGACGAATAGCGCCCCCGCCAGGGCAGGCGAGATCAGCTGCGAGATGGCTTCGCCGATCTGCACCATCCCACTGGCGCGACCGAGCTGCGCCTTCGGCACCAGCATGGTCGTCGCCGCCGAATAGGCCGGCCATTGGAAGGTGCTGAACGCCGAGATCGCCGCTGTCACCAGCATTACTTGCCACACCTCCAGCCGCTGCGAGACGAACAGCAGGGCGATCACCAGGGTGGAGAGACCAGCTCCGGTGTCGCTGAAGATCATCGCCCAGCGCCGGTCCCAGCGGTCGACCAGCGCCCCGGCAAGCGGTGACACCAACAGATTTGGCAATGCGTAGGCCAGCATATTAAGCGCGAACAGGGTCGTCGAGCCGGTCTTTTGATAGATCCATACCCCCAGGGCGAAGCCAGTCAGCCCCGAGCCGATCGTCGAGACCAGCTGGCCGGACCAGATCACTCCAAACACACGCATCTCTTTTAAGAAAGATCGTTTTGCCAACTCCTCACCTCACCGTTTATTGTTTTCGACTTCTCAGGAGATCCGTCCCAAAAATATTGCTCTCACGGCCGTCCCTGGTGCAAAGATCCGTTTTGTCCTGGAATTGAGTCAAGGCCTCGAATGATCTAAACTTGCTCATATTGGGGCTCTTGATCGGCGCGGCACGCCCCGGGAAAGCTGGGAAAGCCTAATTATACCCTCACGCAACTATTGCGACATGAATTGTCCTGGATTACAATGCCATACCTGGCTAGTTTCTAAAGACCAACTCGTGTTCATCAGCGAAACCTGCAGATAGACCAAAATAAAATGACTCTCCTCACTATCCGCTTCGACGACCAGGACCGCAGCACCCCTGCGCCCTACTTCCGCCTCCCTTCTGCGCAGGGAGGTTGGGTCTCATCCCGCGATTTCCACGAACAGAGCAACCTGCTTCTGCTCTTTCTCCACGCTCAGGCCTGTCCCACCTGCCAGGAATTTCTGAACGCGCTCGCTACCCGCTGGTCCGATTATCTCCAGGCGGATGCCAGGTTAGTCATCATTCTCCCCCAGCCAGTCGAAACGCTCGCCTTACCTTCCAGCCTTGTAGGCATCCCGATCCTCTTTCTGGCCGACCCCAACGGGAGCGTGCGCCAGGAATATGCCCGCCTGATGGCTCCGCACCTGGTGGGCGAAAACGATGTCATGCTCTTCGCCCTCGACAACTACAGCTCTCCATATGCTTGCCTGGTCGGGCCGCAACCGGAGCCTTCCGCCCAGGACGAGCTGCTCGCCTGGCTGCGCTTCATCAGCATCCAGTGTCCCGAGTGAGGCGTCCCCGAATGGCCCGTCGGGCCAGAATAAATTTTCCTGCGGATAGAACTTGCAAATTTGATAGCAAGGAAACCCTTTACTTATCGAGTAACTTCAGAAAAAAGTATTAAAATACACACCACAAGCCGAAACGTTGTCCGAACAATTTAGAATTTGTAATAAGTAGGATTGGTTCCAGGGGGGTAAAGGAGGGTTAATCTATGTCCTCAAACTTTGCACCTACCGATGACGATGTATTAACCATCATCAGATCGCTTGGCCGGCAAAACGTCACTCTACAGTTGACCAAATCCTTCAAGGGGATGGTTCTTAACCAAGATATCAATATCCTTGAGGTAAATCCGGACTGCGCAACTTTTCAGACAACCCGTATTGAAATGTGCGCTGCCTTGGAAGGCAATATTTACCTGCATAGCCAGCTATTTCCAAAGCCAGTGGTTGCGCGCTTGAAGAAGCTCAACACTTGTAAAGGCATTTTCGTTCTCTCTGGATTCGCCTATATCGACACTGAATGGAAAGAGCGCCAGTATGAAAGAGTTAGACCCCCAAGAACCGTTTATGTTACCTTGCATTGGTGGGGTAAATCGTATCGCGCTTCTCTGGAGAATATTTCGATCAATGGAATGGGGCTATTGGCTTATAAGCTTTTCGAAAGCAGAATGAAAATCCAACCTGGTTCAAACACCCAATTGGAATTCCAGCTTTCTCCCGAATACAAGTTTATGGGGCTTAAAGGGAGGATCGTTTACTCGTGTGCAATCAATAGTTTTTTTGTGAAATTAGGTATCCAGCTCTACCCCAAGGCAAGCGAAGCTCGTTCGTTGAAAAAGCATATTGCTCAACGTAAGTATGAAATTATGGAGGAACTCGACCAGGCCTTCACCGACTTGAGTAAGCCGCGCGGTGTGGAGAGCCTGTTTTTTTAGCATCTCTTTTCGGCCCCTCTGGTTCCTCTGCTTCCTCTGCTCCTTCTGTCCCCTCCAAGACAAATCGGCTTATAATAGCCTTAATGAATCGCCGCCTCCGTACTTTCCTTTGGTTGATCGCAGTCAATGCCTTGCTCTTCACTGCGTGGACTGCGTTCGCCCAGCAGTCCGCTCCCCTCGTCCTTCTCCTCACCGCCGAAGGCCCGCTCACCCCCGCCATGGGACAATACCTCGAGCGCGGCATCCGCGCCGCCGAACAGGGTGGCGCACAAGCCCTGATCCTGCAGCTCGATACTCCCGGCGGCAGCATCGACCTGATGAACCGCATGGTGCAGACCATGCGCGCCAGTCCAGTGCCTATTGTCGTCTACGTGGCTCCCTCGGGCGCCATCGCCGGCAGCGCCGGGACGATCCTTACCCTGGCCGGGCATGCCGCCGCCATGGCCCCGGGCACCGCCATCGGCGCCGCCAGCCCGGTCGGCCCGGAGGGGCAGGAGCTGGGCGAGACGCTGGCCGCCAAGGAAAAGAACATCCTCAAGGCTACCGTGCGCAGCCTGGCGGAGGCGCGCGGCGCAGAAGCCATCGCTCTGGCCGAACAGACCATCGAATCAGCCGAGGCCGTTTCCGCCAGGGAGGCGCTTGAGATCGGCCTGGTGGACTTCATCGCCAACGATATCCCTGACCTGCTGCGCCAGCTGGATGGCTTCACCGTCTCCACTGTCGCGGGGGAGCGCACGCTGCACACGGCGAACGCCCTGGTCACGCCCATTGAGCCGGCCTGGATCGAGAGTCTGCTGGGCATTCTGACCAACCCGAATTTCGTCTTCCTGCTGCTCACCATTGGCGTGCAAGCCATCTTGATCGAGCTCTCCAGCCCGGGCGGTTGGGTGGCCGGTTTCATCGGGGTGGTCTGCCTGGCCCTGGCGACCTATGGGCTGGGCATTTTACCCGTCAACTATTTTGGTTTGATCTTCCTGGCGACCGCTTTCGTCTTGTTCGTTCTGGATATTAAAGCCCCCACACATGGCGCGCTCACCGCCGCCGGGGTGGGCTCGCTGATCCTCGGCGCCCTGGTGCTGTTCAATTCGCCGGGCACGCCGTCTTTCCAGCGCGTCTCGGTGCCCCTCGTGATAGGTGTCTCCCTGGTGACTGCCGCCATCTTCTTCACCATCCTGACCTTCGCCCTGCGCGCCCAAAAAGCCCCCATCCGCACCGGCCAGGAGTCCCTGGTTGGCAAGATCGGCACAGTTCGCAGCTCGCTCTCCCCCGTGGGCAGTGTTCAGGTAGCCGGGGAGCTATGGACTGCCGAGCTGGCCGAAGGGGAAGAACCCATCCTCGTCGGAGCGCGGGTGGAGGTGGTGAGAGTACAGGGGGTAAGGGTGTTCGTGCGGAGAGCCAGTGGTCAGAATCAGTGATCAGTATTCATTATTCAGTCTTGAGTTGGACGTGAGGGGACCTCATCTCGAAGATTTTCGAAATCCGACAATTTAGATCCCAGATCCGTGTTATCAGCGTTCATCCGCGTCCGATTAATTCAAGGCTTACCCAATCACAGTGCTTTGCCGAAGAAATCCGCCAGGCGCAGGTATAGTTTCTCCTGGTTGGCCGTCTTGACGATCCCGTGCCCTTCATCCTCGAAGACCAGCAACTCGTAAGGGATGTGGTGTGCCTCCAGGCGCCACCGCACTTGCCGCACGTTCTCCGGAGTGACGTTCGGGTCCTGTGCGCCCTGCACGATCAGCAGTCTGCCGCGGATCTCCTGCGCGAAGTGGATTGGCGAGCGCTCGAAATACTTCTCCGGCACCTGGTCGGGCCGCCCGCCGATCATCTCCTCGCTATACGGGCGCAGGTCAGGCCGCGTGGTACCGTAGTCCACCACCAGGTCGGTCATCCCGCAGATCGGCGCGCTGGCCCCGATCAGCTCCGGCGGGAAATGCGTGAGCAGGTACCAGGAACTGTATCCCCCATAGGAGGTGCCGGTCACACCCACTCGCCCGGGATCGGCCAGTCCTTCCCGGAACAGCGCTTCGATTCCGGCCGCGATGTCCGCCTGCTCGCGTCCGCCCCAGCCATCTTCCTTGATCGCTTCCCGAAATTTCAATCCAAAGCCCGTGCTGCCCCGGTAATTCACATCTAACACGTTGAATCCCTGGGAGACAAAATACTGGATCTGAGCGTTGAGCTTGTCCTCGGAATGGTGCGTCGGCCCGCCGTGCAGGTAGACAATCACCCGGCGTGGGTTTGGCCGGGCGCGGTACAGCCAGCCCTGGATCTCAAGCCCGTCTATCGACGGCCAGCAGAACGGCTCGGCGCGAGTCAGCTGCGACGGGTTTAATTCCGAAAGCTCCCAGGTAC
>Ga0209431_10002805_pt1 | contig 14037 bp, 10 predicted proteins | sample RifCSP13_3_FD_184021 | JGI IMG/M metagenome (GOLD analysis project Ga0209431, IMG submission 184021) | Soil microbial communities from Rifle, Colorado - Rifle CSP2_sed 13_3 (SPAdes) (version 2) | ecosystem: Environmental > Terrestrial > Deep subsurface > Rock core/Sediment | place: Rifle...
AAGACTTTGGTTATCATACAAGGCAAAGGCAGACAGCAGTCTGGAGTCTAGAGTCTGGAGTTAAATAGGTCATATAGGTCCAATACCTATTCGTCTCTCGCACCAGAAACCAAGGGAAAGTGTATATCTTGCGACGACTTGATCTGAAAAAGGCTCAGGCGGCCCGCTTAAATACGATCCGCGACATCAACCGTCAAATCGTGTTGAACTACGTTCGCGAACGCGAGCCAATATCGCGTGCAGAGATTGCTCGGGAGACCGAGCTTCAGCGTTCAACCGTCTCGGCAATTGTGGAAGATCTCAAAGCAGAAGGCCTCGTTGAAGAGACCGGGGAAGGTGAATCAACTGGCGGCCGTAGACCGATGTTGTTGAGGCTGCGGACCGCGGGTGCCGTCGCCATCGGTGTAGCAGTTACACCCACAGTTACCACAGTTGGGACAAGCGATCTGGCAGGCCGGATTGTTGATGCCCACGATTTTCCCACTGATTTCAACGCCGAGCACACGCTAAAGAATATTATTGCGCGCGTGAGGGAATTCTCAGCACAGAAATCGATCGAAGGAGTGGGAGTCAGTCTTCCTGGATTGGTTGACCCTTCAACTGGTGCAGCGATCTACATTCCTTATTTCGATTGGCGCGACTTACCTATAGCCGAGACGATCTCGTCGGCGGTTGACTTGCCTGTCGCTGTCGACAACGATGCCAATGCGGTGGCGCTGGCTGAATTGTGGTTTGGCAAACCTGAGGTCACTGATGCGCGAGATTTCATTATGGTGCTTGTTGCGGAGGGCGTGGGCACCGGAATCATCTTCGATGGTCAGGTTTATCGCGGCCAACGTGGGGCGGCGGGCGAGTTTGGACACATGGTAATCGGCACACATGCTCCGGTGGCGTGTTCGTGTGGTAACCACGATTGTTGGGAAGCATTTGCCTCCGAACGTGCAGCAGTGGCCCGTTACCTCAAATCCTCTCGGGATGGTGACAAGCCTGCCCCAACCTTTAAGCAATTAGTTGATCTTGCACTGGCCGGAGAGACTCACGCCAAATCCGCGCTGGTTGAAACTGCGCTCTGCCTGGGCGTAGGGATATCGAACCTGGTCGTAGGATTCAGTCCCGAAGCCGTGGTAGTAGGCGGCGAGATTGCCCGCGCCTGGCCTCTGGTGGAGAAGGCGCTTACCGAGACCATAGAGCGTAGTGTGCGTCGTGGGTTACCCTCAGCGAAGATCCTGCCTTCAACACTTGGCGAAAAGCCAACCTTGACTGGTGCACTCAGTTTGGTACTGGCGAGCAAGTTCGCTGCCGCGTTCGCTGCCTAACCTCTCAGGAACGAATAATGGATGACAGGCTCCGCACAAAGCAGATGATGGGTCAGTCGCCCCAATAAACGAAGTAACAAAAGTGTCTTCTGGCACATTCACGACGTAAGGTCCGCCGGGCTGATGAGAAAGGGAATTTAACCCTCGACGCATGAATCTTACTTTGCAGGGCGTTCTGGCCTCGGGCGCTGTTTCACTGTTCTTCACAGGCCTGGTTCTTAACTCCAGTATAGCCAGCGCCCACTCTCAAAGAAGCCAGCGCGCGAGTAGACTTCAGCAATCAAAAAGAGTTAGCAAGTTATTCAACCGAAATTGCGTCCGCTGTCATGGGACGGATGGGCGTGGCGGCACTCCACTGGGCCAGGTCTTCAATGCCCCAGATTTTACTGATTCCTGAGTGGTGGCGAAAGAATGATACTCGCACCGCCACCCTGATCTCGGTGGTTACGCGAGGCAAGGCGGGTATGCCGGCCTTTGGCAAGAAGTTGAAGAAGGGAGAGATTAGCTTGCTTGTTGCCCGGGTGCGGAGATTTAGAAAATAACAAGCTGGTCCAGAAAAACTCTTGAGTTAACAATCGAGAAACCATAATGCTTACGTCGCTCCTCCTCTTCTGCATATTCATTTTTCAGGCTGTCGCCCTGGCAAACGCCCCGGTCGTGATCAAAGCCGAGCCTCCCTCGTGGTGGGCCGGACACACTATCAATCCCGTCCGGCTGTTAGTACGGGGCCAGAACCTCGCAGGTGCTCACGTTCGTGCTACTACTCGCCTTTTACAGCCGTCTCGTGTGCTGGTGAATAGCGCTGAAACCTATCTTTTTGTCGATCTCAATATCAATCCCAGAACCCCACCTGGTACGTATTCATTGATTATCGAGACGGCCCACGGCCGCACGGAAGTTCCATTTACTATCGAAAGACCACTCGCAGCGCGAACCAATTTTCAAGGAGTGACAGTAGACGATGTGATCTATCTCATCATGATAGACCGGTTTGCCAATGGAGATGAGTCGAACGACACTCCTCGCGACGCGCCCGCAGAAGCAAATGACCGGCGGAACCCTCGCGCCTTTCATGGAGGTGACCTTCGCGGCGTCATTAATCATCTGCCATACATGAAAGAGCTTGGCATTACTACGCTGTGGCTCACACCCTGGCACGATAATTGGAACGGCATAAACACCTGCGATAAAAGTTGGTGCCCGAATACTTACTACCACGGGTATCACTCGATCGACTATTACGCCGTCGAGGATAGGTTTGGTGATATCACGACACTCCGCGAACTCGTTGAGAAGGCGCACCGGCTCGGGTTAAAAGTGGTCCAGGACCAGGTTGCCAACCACGTTGGTTCTCGCCACCCGTGGGCAAGAAATCCTCCTCTACCTGATTGGTTCCATGGTACGTTAGCGCAACACGACCAAAACAGGTTCGCGAATAGTGTCTTGCTGTCACCACACGCCAATCAGGACGATTTGCGGAATGTGCTTGAAGGCTGGTTCAGCGACGACCTGCCAGATATGAATCAGGAGCAGCCTGAGGTGGCGCGGTATGAGATTCAAAATGCGCTCTGGTGGATAGGGGTTTCGGGTATTGACGGCATCCGGCAAGACACGATTCAGTACATGCCGCGGCCCTTTATTCGCGATCTATCAAATGCCTTGCACCGGCAGTATCAGAGAATGTGGATGGTCGGTGAAGTTTTTGAGCGAGACGCAGCGCAGACGGCGTTCTTTATGGGCGGGCATACTGGTTGGGACGGCGTCGATACGAAGTTGGACTCAGTTTTTGACTTCTCGCTATGGGACGTTTCGCTGAAGGTTTTCACCGGTAAGCTACCCGTGAAAGCGCTTCGTGATCAGTTGAAATACGATGCGCTTTACCCGGACGTGACGAAAATTACTACCCTGGTTAATAATCATGACACCCCTCGTTTCATGTCACTCCCGGGCGCTACACTCGAAGGAGCAATGCTGCACACCGCCTTCACTTTGAGCGTTCGCGGAATTCCGCAGCTCTATGCTGGGGAAGAGATCGCGATGGAAGGTAAGGAAGATCCCGAGAACCGGCGCGATTTTCCTGGGGGCTTTCCTGCTGACCAGCGAAGTGCGTTCAACGCATTAGGGCGCACGTCGATTGAAAAGCGTATGTTTGACTGGACACGTTCGTGGATAAGTCTGCGGGCCGACCATCCAGCCTTGAGACACGGCCGTTTGATCGATCTTTTTTATGATGAGGAATCGTACGCGTTTGCGCGACAGATTCCGGACCAGACTGTGATCGTCATTTTGAATCGCGCTGACCATGATAGAACGGTTGTACTACCGGCAGCCGCAATCGGCTTAAGAAACGGAACGGAGTTACAGCCTTTGCTCGGTGCAAAGGACAGAAGTCGCGTGGTGAGCGGCCGAGCCTCGCTGGTTGTGCCTGCGAAAACGGCTGCTGCCTATGGGTTGAGGATTAATAAATGAAATTTCCCAGAGCCAGCGGCATTTTGCTGCATCCGACTTCTCTTCCTGGTCCTTTTGGTATCGGAGATCTCGGTCCGGAAGCTTATGCATTTGCCGATTTTCTGACCACAAGCGGACAAAGTCTCTGGCAAGTATTACCTCTTGGCCCAACAGGTTATGGCGACTCCCCGTATGCCTGCTACTCAGCTTTTGCCGGCAACACTTTGTTAGTCAGTCCTGAAGCCCTTGTTACCGACGGATTACTGCTCGAGGAAGATCTTTCCGATGTTTCAGTTGCACGGGAGGACCAGATAGATTTCGAGGCAGTTCACAAGCTTAAGGCCTCGCTGCTACTAAAGGCGTTCACGCGATTTCGCGAGGCTCGCAATCCCAAGCTGGTTGACGCATTTTCGAATTTTATTCATCGGTGTGCTTCCTGGCTCGATGATTACGCACTTTTTCAGGCACTGAAGGATGCTCATGGTGGAGTTGCGTGGATTGACTGGGAGCCTGCTCTCGTGCGCCGTGAGCCGGAAGCTCTTGCCAGCGCCCAGCAGAAACATCATGAGCAAGTCGAAGCCCAGAAGTTTTACCAGTTCCTGTTCTTTAAGCAATGGTTTGCTCTCAAGGCCTACTGTAATGAGCGCGGTATCCGGTTGATTGGCGACGTTCCGATCTTTGTGGCGGAAGATTCAGCAGACGTGTGGACCAATCCGGACCAGTTCAAGTTGGACGACGGCGGCCGGCCGTTGGTCGTGGCCGGCGTCCCACCGGATTACTTCAGTGCCACTGGGCAGTTTTGGGGCAATCCGTTATACAACTGGGACCGCATGCTGGCCGACGGGTTCAAGTGGTGGCTTGAACGTGTAAGCGCCACGTTGCAAACAGTAGACATTGTCCGTATCGATCATTTCCGAGGCTTCGTAGCTTGTTGGGAGATACCGGGAGGCGATAAGACCGCGGAGCGTGGCCGCTGGGTACCGGCGCCGGGACGGGAATTGTTCACGCGGATCAAGCACGTGTTAGGCGAACTGCCAATCATCGCGGAAGATCTTGGTGTGATCACACCAGAAGTTGAGGCCTTGAGAGATAGTTTTGGCTTTCCCGGTATGCGCATACTGCAATTTGCTTTTTCAAGTGACACAAGAAACATCGATCTGCCACACAACTATCATCGCAACACAGTTGTATACACCGGCACGCATGACAACGACACCATTGTGGGTTGGTTTGAGAGCGTGCCTGGTGCCGGCTCGACACGCACGCCCGCGCAGATCGAGCGTGAGCGGAAATTCTGCCTCAAATACCTAAACAGCGACGGCAGTGATATTCATTGGGACTTTATTCGAACGGTATTGGCCTCGGTTGCTGACACTGCAGTAATTCCCTTACAGGATCTACTGGGACTGGGAAGCGAGGCACGCATGAACCTTCCGAATACTATCTCGGGAAACTGGGTCTGGCGTGTTAAGCCGAACGTTTTGACTCAGTCACATGCCGCTCGTTTGCGTGAGCTAACGGAGCTTTACGGCCGCACGATCCCGACCGCTGGCGAAGCCACGGAAGGCATAGATCCTTGACTGAAAGTGACAAGGCTGGACCCACGAAATAGCACGAATTCACACTAATCAATTTAGTGTAAATTCGTGTGATTTCGTGGATCGGAGCATCGACAAAATCTATGCACTTGCTGAAGCCAGAGCGCGCAATTCTCATCTTGCTAGGCGCATGTTTCACAGCGGTAAGTTCTTTTGCCCAAAACGCGCCGGAAGTGTTTAAGGTCGACCCGCCCAGTTGGTGGACGGCAAGTACTTCAAGTTCTGTGCGATTGCTGATTCGCGGCCGCAACCTCAAGGGTGCGCAGGTTCAGATTGTGGGTCGCGGCCTGCGTGTAGTAGGCAGCCCGAAGATCAACGACCAGGGTACTTATATCTTTGTCAATGTCGCAATTGCGCCAAACGCGACGCCGGGAAAACGTACCTTAAGGGTTCGCACTGAAAACGGAATGGCGTCTGCGCCTTTCGAAGTCCTTGGTCCCCTCAATCGCGCTGGCCGTTATCAGGGATTTTCGCCTGCCGACGTGATGTATCTGATCATGATTGATCGTTTTAGCGATGGTGATAGCACGAACAACGATCCACCGCAATCGAAAGGTCTATATGATCGTGAGAACAAGTTCTATTATCACGGCGGCGATCTCCAGGGCGTAATTGACAAGTTGCCGTATCTAAAGGATCTAGGCATTACAGCTCTGTGGTTGACCCCCTGGTACGATAACTATGATCGCCTTAATCAGATCGAGCTGAAGGAAAAGAGACCGAGTACCGGGTTCCACGGCTACAATCCGCAGGACTTCTACACCGTTGAGGAACACTTTGGAACGCTGGAAGAGCTTCAGGAGTTGGTCGAGGCAGCGCATCGGTCAGGAATCAAGATCATTCAGGACCAGGTAGTGAATCATACTGGTCCTTATCACCCCTGGGCAGATGATCCACCAACCGCAACCTGGTTCAATGGCACTAAATCTCACCACCTGAAAAACGTGTTTCAGACCTGGGTCTTGCATGATCCTCGCCCTATCGAGCAATTGAAACGTGAAACGATGGAAGGCTGGTTTCTCGATTTCCTGCCCGATCTTAATCAAAACGACCCGGAAGTTTCTCGTTATTTGATTCAGAACACGCTGTGGTGGATTGGCGTTACGGGCCTGGACGGAATTCGCATGGACACCTGGCAATACGTGCCAAATACTTTTTGGCACGACTGGACTGCGGCGATTAAGCGTGAGTTTCCCCGGTTCACAGTAGTAGGCGAAGTCAAGGATGGCGATGTGGTCCATACCTCTTTTTTCCAGAGTGGCCAAGTTCGTGATGGAGCCGACTCAGGTCTGGATTCGCTGCTCGACTTTCCTCTGTTCTATTCAATCCGGCACGCATTCGCCGAGGACCTGAGGCTCGACGAAATCCCTAAAACCCTGGCGAAAGACTACCTCTACTCTAATCCGGAAATTCTGGTGACACTCTTGGGCGGGCACGACGACGGTCGCTTCATGAGTGAGAAAGGGGCAACGATTGACGGGTTGAAGTTAGCCAATGCCCTTGTTCTCACCACTCGTGGTGTACCGCAGCTCTACTATGGCGACGAACTCGGCATGACTGGGGCCGATGAGCCAACCACCCGGAATGACTTTCCTGGTGGCTTTCCCGGAGATAAGAGAGATGCCTTTACCAAAGATGGGCGAACCAGGGATGAGCAGGAGATCTTTGATTACATTCGCAGGCTCACACACCTGCATGCAGAACTCCCACCGTTCCAGTTTGGAAAGCTGGTGAATCTCTATTCTTCCGAGCAGCAGTATGCTTACGCGCGGGTAACGAAAACTGGTGCAGTGGTAATCGCCATCAACAATGATACAAAGCCGGCGGCGATGGAATTTGATGTTACAGAGACCGGTCTGCCGAATGGCGTGCTGCTCGTGGATCGTATGAGCGTTAGCAAAGATATTGTCATTAGTGCAGGGAAGTTAAAGTTGAATCTACCGGAGCGTTCGGCGGCTGTTTTTGCCCGAAAGTGAAACCACGAAATTACACGAAATGACACCAACCAGATTTGGATTGTGCTCCTGTGATTTCGCGCAACAGAATTTCGTGATAGTTCGTGTAATTTCGTTCGCAGCCCATAATGCTGCATGTCTAGCCGGTGCAAGACCGGTCATGGGAATTGACTGTATGCCCATGTAGTTATACTCGACCTCTTTGGGGAGCGATCCTCGAAGATGAAAGCTCGAAAGTAAAAGTCCTGTCCGGGGCAGGGCGAGCAAGCCCTACGGGCCGTAGCATAAAGCGAAACTTGCAGCCTCGTTAACACGCCACAGTGACCCGGATTTTGTGGGTAAGTGGGTACCGAGCCAGTACGAAAATGGCGAAGGCTAGTATGTGCGGTGAAGTAACAGTCATGAGCAATCGCACAGTCCACCGGGGTACGGAGTGCGGCACGTGGGTTACAGACACGCAGAGTAAATTGGGGAACCTCTGGTCTCCCAGTGGGAAGTAGTTGGGCCACAGAGACTCGCCGTATAAAGCATAAGTCGGCGGGAGGAGACCAGAGTCTCGGATGAGGCCATAGTAAGCGCTGACCTGGCGGGACAACATAACCCGCTGGCGAGCCAAGGGCCTCTGGACGGGAGGTGCGGTGACAGACGGCCCGCTTAACATGCCAGTAATGGCCATAAGGGTCCGAGGGTCGCACTTGCACGGCGTATAAGCACGAGTGGGTACTACTCGACGAAGGTCGCCGTGGACTTCCCGTTTGAAGCCGTACTGGGGAAAACCCACCGTACGGAATTTTAGAGAGGGAGGAGGAAACGTGCTGTATGGTCTGGTGGCCATTTGCCACGCCGCCCGAAAGAGCCGATACATCGGAAGCCACTGACCTACTCAACTACGCGCCTCCTCTCTACTCGACGGATTTTTTCCTTGCCTGCTGAATGGAATGTCCAGAGGGTGTCAATCCAAGAACTTGAATCAGAAGGCTTATAGGATTTACGAGTCATCTCTGCGCCATGCTACATTTGGCTGCGCCATGGCGGGAAAGGTTCTAAGTCAGGAACAGCTTCTGGCCGAGAGGGAACGCTTGCGATCGGCGGGCCAGCGGTTCGTCTTCACGAATGGCGTCTTTGATCTGATACATGTCGGCCACGTACGTTACCTTAGCCAGGCGCGGGCGTTGGGTGATGCCCTTGCGGTTGCCATAAATAGCGACCGAAGCGTTCGAGAATTAAAGGGATCCAGCCGGCCGTTAGTAAATGAAGCTGAGCGAGCTGAAATTCTCGCAGCACTGCGCCCGGTTACTTATGTGACGATATTTGACGATCTATCGCCGCGTTCGCTGATCGCGACTCTCTTGCCGGATGTACTCGTGAAAGGCAGTGATTATGGACTGGACGAAATACACGGGCGGGAAGAGGTAGAAGCCGCCGGCGGCAGGGTTATTGCGCTCTCTTTAACCGCAGGCGCTTCAACGAGTGTGGTTATCGAAAAGATCAAGAACATTAAGGATTCCGGCTTTTGCTCAGGAAATTAATGCCTTATCCTCATCAGTAGGTGCCAGTTAATCAAATCCGGATACTTTACACTCAGACTATTTTTCGCGAATCGTACTGATAACTCCGCAGAGCCGAGCGAAATGCAAAGTTTACCAAGCAAATATAGCCTTGTGCGCTGGTTGAGCATTAGTTTCTGGATCATAGCGATTGTGCTGGGGTTTTTTCATGCGTGGGCCGATCACCACTACATACCTAATCCCGATGGTTTGTCCTATTTGGATATAGCGAATGCATATGTCCGTGGCGACTGGCAAACCGCGATCAACGCCTATTGGAGTCCCCTCTATTCCTGGCTGATAGCGCTGGCATTCGGAATAACCAGGCCTTCAGCCTATTGGGAATTCTCGGTACTTCATCTTTTGAACTTCGCAATTTACATCTTTGCATTGGGCTGTTTCAGTTTTCTAATTGGCCAGTTACGTCAATTCAACCGCAACATAGCGGATTATCTCGATCGCGCGAAGCTTGTGAACTTGCCAGATTGGGCCTGGCCGGCGCTGGGTTATCCTCTTTTTATCTGGTCTTCTTTGTACGTCACGCCTATTTCGATGGTGACGCCGGATTTACTCGTCGGAGCCTTTGTTTTTTTGGCCGCCGGGCTACTACTGCAGATTCGTCGCCGGCGCCGCGTATTCCTCTCGTTCGTACTACTTGGCGTTGTTCTGGGGTTTGGCTATTTGTCGAAGTCAGTGATGTTTCCGTTGTCGTTCGTCCTCCTTGGAGTCAGCCTATTCTCGGTCGGCAACTTGTGGAAAGGCTTCCAAAGGGTTCTAGTTGCCTTCGGCGTGTTCCTACTAATCGCTGGCCCTTTTATTTTTGCAATATCCCGAGCTAAGGGCCGCATGACCTTTGGTGAGAGTGCCAGGTTGACGCACAGTTGGACTGTCGCTGGGATTTCCAATATTCACTCGAAAGGACCGCTGGCGCACCCGCCCAGGCGGATCTTCGACACACCTCCAATCTATGAATTCGGCGAACCGATCAGTGGAACATATCCGCTTTGGTACGACCCCTCATACTGGAATGAGGGGCTAGCAAGTCCTCCTAACACTCGCGCTCAGATCGGAGCAGTGGTAAAAAACCTTAGTGTGTACTATGAGTTACTCTTTACTAACGTACATTACGGTTTGCTTATCGGCTTCTTGACGCTTTACCTGGTGAGTGGCAGAAGATGGATGCTCCTTCGGGATCTGGCTCGATACTCAGATCTAATTATCTTTGCACTAGTAGCCTTGGGGGCCTACGCGCTTGTGAGTGTCAATAAGAGATACGTAGAGGCTTTTATTGTGCTCCTGTGGTTAATGCTGTTCTCAGGCTTACGATTGTCTGATACTGCTGCGTCGAAGAGACTGATGACGTGCGCAATTTCCGTCTTAATGGCAATGATGACCTTGACGGTTGTTGGTTCATCCACTCAGGAAGCTTATCTGGCGACTCGCAATTTGATTGCGGGGGAAGACCTCTCTACCCATCCTCATTGGCGAGTGGCAGAAGGTTTGCGTCAAATGGGCGTTGAACGGGGGGACAAAGTCGCGGTCGTTGGAGATTCGTTTGGCGCCTTTTGGGCACATTTGGCAGGGCTCAAAATTGTTGCCGATATAACGTTTGCAGATGCTGCGCTTTTTTGGAAGATCGACGCGCCGCAAAGAGACCAGGCCATTGAGGCTTTAGCCAAAACCGGAGCTAAGGCTATCGTAGCCGACAGACCCACTCTTAGTGGTGAAAACTCCGGGGGCTGGAGAAGGATCAGTGATACTGATTACTACGCTTATATGCTCAAGTAGCAAAACTAGAACAAGGTGTAGATAAATGGTGCAGCTCCGGTGCTGCCCAATACGATCAGAACGCCCATTAGCAGGATAGCCACAGCGACTGGGATCAAGTACCACTTCTTATTATGAGCGATGAATTGTATGAGTTCCTTGAAGAAGCTCTGGTTCTTCTTTAATTCCATGCGCGATTTCATTCAGCAACTCCTTAACTTGAAACAGATCAAATTCCCGGGGAAGAGAACTCAAAATTGACGGTAGTAACGATCGTCGTCCTCCCGGCCTTCGACGCGTCTCCATTTGGTTTCATCTCGACTTGGGTTCAGTTGTAGCAGGTCTTTACCCGTAAGTCTAAGGACAATTCCCAGTGGTGTGAATACAAGAAAGAACGTTAGAGCCAAGACTACATGGCTCATAATATAGCCGATAACACTGGTCGGCAGGTAGACCCCGAGGTACGCAGCCCGAGCCAATTCTGGAATGAAACTCGCTACCGCCAGCACAATACCAATCGACCAAAGTACAATAGAGAATGTGCCAACCGATCCGCTTCGCCAGGCACTCAAGAGTCCCAGCACGGCGAACCCGACAAGCATCGAGACAGCAAATTTCCGCAGTTCTTTGGCGTCAGGATGCCATTTAACATGCTGGAGGAATGGGAGGTTAATGATACTCATATCAAAAATTAGTTTGTGCCAGGAAGATCGAAGGCTGAGAGGGGCGCTTAATCCAGAGCAAAGTGCGCCAGGTGTTGGGCTGCGCCTTCCATCTCCGGCTGTGTCTCCTTCAGGAGCAGATGATTGCCCATTACCAGCGCATCAATGTGAGTAAACATGAAGCAACGGTAAGCGTCCTCGGGTCTGCAGACGATAGGCTCTCCGCGAACATTGAAACTCGTATTTACGATCACCGGGCATCCGGTGCGTTCGTAGAATTTCTTCATCATTGAGTAGAACAGACCGTGCCGTTCCTCATCAACCGTCTGAATACGTGCGCTGTAATCAACATGCGTTACGGCGGGAATTGAACTACGTCGTACGTTTAGCTTTTCAATTCCCCACAACGACTCCTGTTCGGACGGTATGGGTAGACGCTGGTTTTCAGCAACGCTCGCCACTAAGAGCATATAGGGGCTCTCGCACGTGAGATTGAAATACCGGCTGGCATGTTCGCGCAGCACGCAAGGCGCAAATGGTCTAAAGCTCTCTCTAAACTTAATCTTAAGATTCATTTGCGATTGCATTTTCGGATTGCGCGCGTCTCCGATAATGCTCCGCGCACCCAGCGACCGCGGTCCAAATTCCATTCGCCCACGAAACCACCCAACAACTTTGCCGGAATCGAGCAATTCGGCCACTCTCCTTGCTAACTCCTGATCCGGCATTCTCTCAGAAACAGCACCTACGCTCGAAACGTATGAAGATATTTCGGCATCTGTGTATTCTGGTCCCAGCAAAGCTCCTCTCATTGTATCGCGACCGCCGTTATCGCGTGGGTTATCCATCATCTGATGCCAGATTGCCAGAGCAGCTCCCAGGGCGCCTCCAGCATCGCCGGCCGCAGGTTGAATCCATATTTCCTTGAACGGTCCCTCCCGGAGAATGCGACCATTTGCCACGCAATTCAGCGCCACACCGCCAGCAAGACAGAGATTAGACTTGCCGGTTTCAGCATGAGCACGGCGTGCAAGTCGTAACATTACATCTTCGGTTACAACCTGAATACTGGCAGCCAGATCCATCTCCTTCTGACTGAGCAGAGTCTCAGGCTTTCTGGGTGGTCCGCCAAAAAGCTCGTGAAACAGTTCGCTAGTCATTGTGAGGCCTGAACAATAATTGAAATACTTCTGATTTAACCAGAAGGAACCATCTTCATGGAGTTCTAGCAGGTGCTCATATATACGATCCACAAATATTGGTCTGCCGTATGGGGCGAGGCCCATTACTTTGTATTCACCCGAGTTGACTTTGAAACCAGTGTAGTAAGTAAACGCACTGTAGAGCATTCCCAGTGAATGAGGAAAACGTATCTCCTGCAGCAGTCGCAAACGATTGCCTTCACCGATGCCAATGGTTGCTGTCGCCCACTCGCCGACTCCATCGGCTGTCAGGATGGCTGCCTCGCCAAATGGTGAGGGGAAGAAAGCACTTGCCGCGTGCGATTCGTGGTGTTCAGTGAACAGGACGGGCCCTTCGTATTTTTTACCCAGACTGCGTTTAATAATTCCGGGTATATTATTTTTCTCTCGCAACCAAGTCGGAATGGCCATTGAGAACGACCTGAGTCCACGCGGAGCAACGCCCAGATAAGTCTCGATCAACCGGTCAGCCTTTACCAAAGGTTTTTCGTAGAAGACCACAGCATCCAGGTCTCCGGGTGTTATTCCGGCCTCGCTTAAGCAGTACGCAATGGCGTTTGCAGGGAAAGAGGGGTCATGCTTGTGCCGCGTGAAGCGTTCTTCCTGCGCCGCGGCTACAATGATCCCGTCTTGTACCAAAGCTGCGGCACTATCGTGGTAGAAGGCAGATATTCCCAGTATGTTCATGATGTCGATATTTGGACACTGAATAATCTCAGTTTATCGAGGTGTTGGCACTCCGGATGGGCATTAAGTAATTATGAATATCTTCTCGGCAAAAGCGCAAGCTGGTCAGCCCCGGCTCGTTGCGCGATACGAAACTGTCACTACCTGATAGGTCTCTACCAAACAGTCGGCCTTTGACGCAGATCTTTCGGCTACGGCCTGCTTCCAGATAAGTCATGGGGAAACGGTTTGCCAAACTGGAAAGACGTTGCTGGGAGATAGAGCGCTTTTTGGGGTGACTGTTGCGTCAAGAGAAGTCTGAAATGTGGAATGGAACGAAATGGCTATCCGCGCACTGTGTGCCCAGAGGCAGGCGGGATGGCCGCTGGAGAACCTGCTCAACAACGGGGCGGGAGGTTAGCAGCGAGTCGGCGAGAAATGAGGCGAATAGAGCAAGGTTCTCGACTAGGGCTGAATAGGAACGTTGTTAAGCAACCAGAAGAGCAGAGATAGATCCATGAGACGATCAAGGGGCTTTAGCTTATAGTGTGGTCGAACCAACTCCCGACCGGAGAGATGGAACCGAGGCTTGCTGCGACCGAGGTCCCGGCTTAAGGCCCTCTGAACCTAGACAAAGTCGTTGTCGAACACGAGAACAATTATGTGCTTGACCGTGGCCCCTGGCCGAGCGGACAAGAAAGCTTCGAGCTTTACGAGCTCCTGGTCCGTGCTGGTGGCAAACCTACTCCCGCTAATGACTGTAACTTCATTTTTCAAGTTCCGCCTAAGAGTCCAACCGGTTTGCTGGTCACTTGTAAAAAAGCGGATACCGATCCATTGTGCCCGCGGCGATTCGTACGGCCACTTCTCCCAAGA
>Ga0209431_10002806_pt1 | contig 14036 bp, 10 predicted proteins | sample RifCSP13_3_FD_184021 | JGI IMG/M metagenome (GOLD analysis project Ga0209431, IMG submission 184021) | Soil microbial communities from Rifle, Colorado - Rifle CSP2_sed 13_3 (SPAdes) (version 2) | ecosystem: Environmental > Terrestrial > Deep subsurface > Rock core/Sediment | place: Rifle...
GCCATAACCGACAACATTACATTCACCGCAAGGGTTGCCGAAGACAGCGATCTGATTCCCATAGGTACAACAGGGACAAACACTCTGGGAACCTCACTCCTTCCCTGGGACGAAATATACGGGGTAACTATTTACCAGGGCGGCAATCAGGTCTGCGACATAACAGGAACCGGGTGTCACCCCAGCTTCGGTGTAAATTACTGGCAGCTTAATACAAATGTTGTATCCCCTTCCATTTCGGCATATGACGTTGCGGTAGGAGGAACGGCAACTGCTTCGGCTAAATTCCAGGCATTCGGGGCAGAGACAGCGACAAGCGGGATTGCCAAATTAACTTCAACCGTGACAACAACCGGAAACGTTCTTTCGGCAACATCAAGCGCAATTACCTCGGGGAATATGATTAAACTCGGAACGGGAGGAGATGCTGCTGAATTCACTGGAAACGGACTATATATGGACTTTGACAATACGGGAGGGGCATCGTTCACTGGGAACTTCCTTAAATTCGACAATGCCACCTCAACGGTATTCACAGTCGGCGATAACGGGGCAATTCAGGCCGGAACGTTCAGCGGAGCGGTCGACTTCTCTAGACTCGGATCCGCCACATCCGGTCACGGCCTTGCCGCCGCCTATGATCTTTTGATAACCGGCAAACTCGAACTTGACGATACTTTATTTCTGGACGCAGGCACGGTGGCAAACTCCCAGGGCGATACGGCAATTCAACTTTCCTCTGTGTCTACCACGGCACATATGTTAACCGGTACCAACTGGCTGGTCGAAAACCCGACTATAGAAAATGGGGGAAATCCGGGACAGGCCGCATTAATGGTTAACCAGAAAACTGCTGCAGATTTATTTGTGGTTTATGCTACCGGTTCAGCTAAATTCACAATTCAAAACGACGGAGATGTCGGAATCGGAACCACAACACCAGAATCTATCCTTGAAATCCAGGGTGCTGAAGGCCTTGATGCTACTCTTACCCTCGATGCAGATGACGGAGATGATGCAACCGACACCTGGTTTATCGAATCGGAGGCGGCCGATAACGATTTAAGTATTGTTAACGACACAACGGAACTGGCAAAACTCACCTCTACCGGCGTGTTGGCCATTTACAGTAACATTTGTCCGGGTAATGGCGGGATACAAACAACCACTTGCCTCGGCTATAACGGGACCCTCTTAACAGCCGCGGGTCTCTCCCTAAGCTCTACATTAGATATGAATGGCCAGCGAATTGATGAAGTCAGTGAAATTCAGGTCAACTCTGATGCTCTTAATATCGAAGCTACGGATGGAAATGACAAATTTAGGTTTTTAACATCTACAGGAAGTCTCTACATTGGCGGCGCGGGAGGAAATACTGATCCAACTGCTGTTCTTGATGTCAATGGAGATGCCAGATTTTTACTTGGGGCAACACATAAAGTCCTTATTGACGCTGCCGCAACGGATTCAACAGGAACTGCTGGGGCACTTGATATCGACCTTGACGCAACAAGCTCTCAACAAGCGATTAACCTTGACATTGAAACAATCACCGATAGCGCGATAGACACCATGGTTGGGCTTGATGTTTTGGCGACCCAAACTTCTACCGATGATGATGTTATTTACGGGATTAGAGTACAGAACTTGGCAGGAACACCTGATGCGGGGGCAGAATATGCAATTTACCAAGCAGGAACCTCTTGGGACTACGGACTATATGTAGAGGATAGAGCCTACCTAGCGACAGATGTGGGGATTGGAGTTGCGGCTCCTGACAATACTCTGGACGTTGCTGGTAGTTTTGGAGGAGCTTCATCAGCCACCTTCCTTCTGAATCCTGGAGTAGGAACAACGACGATATCGACAGCAGACCTCGTATACAACGTGGAGGTAGATGACTCAGCCGGAGCATGTGATAACAGAACAATTAATATTACCGGGGTACCATCAACTGAGGGGAGCTTCGTTTTTATTATAAGTAGGTACGGAGACGCCGGCTGCAGCAGCGGCACAGGCGTACTTACCATGCAAATAAATGGAGTGCAAGTAAGTACCGTTGCCTGCGCAAACTGTGGAACAACCGTAATTGAGAACTACCTTACTGTCTACTCTAATGGCAGTTGGAAAATTATCGGCACGCCAGGTACGGCTGATTCGGCGGACCTTGCAGAATGGATTCAATACGCTGGCGCTCAACCTCAACCTGGGGCCCTTTTAAGCGTCGCCGAAAACGCTTTAGGCACCAAGCTTTCCAGCTTAGCTTATGATCCAAAACTCATAGGAGTTGTTACAACCAACCCGTCAATCACAATGGGCGATGGCAGCGCAAACGAAATCCCCATGGCACTGGCCGGAAGAGTACCGGCAATTGTAACCACTAATAATGGAAATATTCTAAATGGCGATCCAATTACTTCTTCCTATATTGACGGCGTAGGAATGAAATCTACCAAGCCAGGAAATACCGTAGGAAAAGCTCTTGAATCGACAGCAAATTGGAGTCAAGCAAACTGCCCTGCGGTTGACTCTATAGACCAAATTGTCTGGCCGGAAGATGACGGCTCGAATCAAAACCACCCATGTTTTGCATTGCCCGACGGAACAATAATAGGCAAAATTATGGTATTCATTAATGTTTCATGGGTTGATCCCGAAATACAGGTCGCAGACTTAAACGGAATCAGTATTGGTCCGATAGCTCAAGCCGGAGGGCAAGTTCCTGTCCCCAAATATCAAGTTACTCAAACTATAGTGGACGGAATAACTCAAGTAATCGATAGAATCGGCGTATTTGGTCAGCTGATCGCTGCAAATATCAAAGCGGGTGCCGTTGAAACCAAAGAACTCGCAACCGACTCATTCACGGCGTTCCAGGGTACGGTCGACAACATCCTTATAAGTTCGGGGTTGGTGGCCGGGAATATAAAAACAAGCATTATCTCCCCTATTCCCGAGGAAACGGATTTGACGTTGGTTGTCGGCTCGGAGGCTACTCCCGAAGGGAAATTGCAGGTTCAAAATACCACCGGAGCGGTGGTGGCATCAATTGACAATGAAGGAAACGCATCATTCAGCGGAACGGTTAGGTCAACCAACATTGATGATATTCAATCCCTTCTTGCCGACGTCCAAACGGATCAGGACATTCTAAACGAACTTATCTCCTCGCAAATTGCATCCTCCTCCGCCGATCTTGGGAATATCGTCGCGGGAAACTTATACATAACGGGGCAAGCGGCCATTAATTCGCTTTCGGTGACCGAATCTTTGTCCTTCGGAACGGATTTTGTTATAGATGTCAAAAATTCCTCTATCAATTCCCTAGTCACCCCCCTTTCCATTCAGAATCTCGCCCTTGCCCCAGTCGAAATCATGGGAGGGCTTGTGCGGATTGAAACCAACGGAAACGTAAGCATTGCCGGGGACTTAAAAGTCGAAGGAACCTTAAGCGCCGCCAAAGTGTCACTGGGAGGGGAAAACAAATTCCAAAATGTTATAGAAATAAGCAATTCCGAAGGGGCAATCATAGCTTCGATCGACGCGTCGGGATCCGCCCTTTTTGAACAGATACAATCAAGGCGTATTGTGGGAAGCGATGAACAAAGAGGGTCTTTCGATATCGTTCCGGGTGAGGACGCAAAGACGGTTGAGAAATCGTGGAATTCCGCCCCTTCCGTGGTTCTTGCCTTCCCCTCTTATGACACCAAATCCTGGGTGGTCGATATCAGCGAGAAAGGTTTTACGATCCGGGTATCCGATTCCCCTGCCGATGCTCCCCAAAAAGTTTACTGGTGGGCAATCTGGTAGTATATAATAAACTATGGCAACATCAATCCGTCCCTTGCACCGGAAAAGCAGGCATATAATAAGAAGCTTTGAGGCGGAAGCTTTAGAAAAAAGGCCTTTTATTTCCAAAATAGCGGATTTTCTGGCTTCGTATTTCGGGACTGTCACATTCCTTATCAGCAATGTCGTTCTTTACGGAGTCTGGATTCTGGGAAACACCGGAAGAATTCCGGGCTTCCCTATTGTCGATCCCTATCCTTATTCCTTCATGAACTCATTCGTTTCAATTGAAGCCATCATACTTTCCATTATCGTCCTTATGAGCCAGAACAGGGAAAACCAAAGAGACATTTTAAGAAGCGAGTTGGGGCTTCAGGTAGAGCTCATCTCCGAGAAAGAAATAACCAAAATTCTCCAGCTTCTTAAGGAGATGTTGGCCGAACAGAAGAAGGCAAAAACGGACCCTGAACTGGATGATATGACAAGCGAAATTGACGCGGGCTACATCGAAAGAAAGATCGAAAAAGAGCTTGAAAAATCGGAAAAGATATTAAAGCCTTAGCTTGATTTTGATATCCTCTAGTATTATAATTCCCCCCACGGTTTGAAGTCTAGTACTTTAACTTGATGCTTTGATGTTTTCCAACCGGGGGTAATTCCCCTAATCACGCCTGACTCTTGAAAGGAGGTCAGAATGTTTCCCGTAACGCAAGAACCCACGCAAGAAGGCCGCGGCAACAGAAGGTGGATCGTAATTGCGGTTGTTGCCTTGGTTGTCATTGCGATTTGTGCAGCTGTTCTTTTTGTGATCAGCGGAGGAAAGGACGCCGGGACAGCGCCAATCGAGGCGCCGGGGATCCTAACCCCAAGTCTGCCGCTTAGCGTGGAGACTTCCGCCCCGAGCCTTGCGCTGAATCTCAGCGTGAATCTTCTGGGGCTGGGCCTGGTCGGTCTGTTTGTGTTTTCCCTGCTTGAGTGCGAAGCCCAAGGCGACAACCTTATGCTCGACTTTTTCGCCGCCTGGGGCCTTGTCCTGCTTTTTGTCCTTGGCCAGATCTACGGCTTCACGGGCAACCAGCTCTTTGCAGGCTTGATCGGGGTCGGGATTGCAGGGATGTTTATTGCGACGTTTTTGAATCCGACGCAGGAGAGCGAGCCCGCCTGGTTCAACCGAGTGGACACAACCCACTGGTATGTTCTTGGGCTGGCCTTGATTTTCATCTATCTAATGCGCTCCGCATCGGTGCCGTACCCGACCTACATCCCGATCATCGCTCCGATCACAGTCACGATCCTGGCACTCAGCAAGGAGTTCTTCCGGCAGACGCAGTTCAGCCTGATGGCTACCGCCGTCGGTTTTGTCTGCGCTCTTCTGCAGGAAGGTTGGTTGGCCCTCGGATTGGCCGTTGTCCTTGTTATCGCCATCCTGGCAAACAAGCAAGGCTGGGCGACCACCAGGGGCACGAGCCACAACCTCAGTCTGGGCGGAAGGACCCTAAGGGTTTTCATCGCCTGGGATGTGGTTCTTTTTTACATTGCCGAGGTCGTGCTCGTCGGGTACGCCCTATACGGCAACTACGCAGTATTGGTGATCACAAGATAACATCAAAGCACGCCTGAAGGCAGACTTCCAAGTTTGCCTTCAGGGCTTTACTCCGTTTACCACTATGTGGCGAATGGAGAGAGCCGTTCTTTTCAATACCCTATTTCACTCAACAAAGGAGGTTGGGATGAATCAGTTCAAGGCAAAGGTCCGGTCGGAGTTGCAGCCAAAGCCACCCAAGCAGCTGTTTGGCGGGGTGTTGGCTATGGTGATCATTGCGGCGTTGACCTACGTGCTGGTTGAATTCGGGGCGGTGGCCGCCATCTCGCTTTTTGCGGTTGCCTTTCTCGGAAGTTTGCATCTCAACCGCAAGTACGGGATCTGAAAGATCAAAAATGGGCAGAGCGCTCCTTTCGACTAGTGAACCTACTAATCGAATGCTCTGCCCTATATATTTCCCCTCACATCTTCGCTGGGGTTGAAATACCCAGAATTTTAAGTCCGTTTTTGAGCACTTGTCCCGTTCCCAAAGTTAATGCCAGTCTGAAGTCTTCATTGTCGGATCCTATTATCCTATCCCCATTGTAAAAAGAGTTAAACTTCTGGGCCAGATCGTAAAGATAATTACATAAAATATTCGGTGAAAATCCAATGGCAGACTGTTCAATTATTTCCCCAAACTTATAAAGAGCTCTTAATATTGACGCTTCTGATGCGTCAAGGTTTGTGCTTTCTTGCAGGGTTTTTTCTTTCAATCCGGACTTCTTTGATTTGGCCAATACACTGTTTATTCTGGCAACCGTGTACTGAAGGTAGGGACCGCTGTTTCCTTCAAGGTTCATTATTTTCTCCCAGCTGAAAATGACATTGCTTGATAGGGAATGCATTAGATCGTAGTATTTAATTGCGCCTATGCCTACCTCCTGGGCCAGTTTTTCGTTTTTGTTGCCCAGTTTTTTGGCCCTTTCAATAGCTTCCTTTAAGACTTCATCAAGCTTTATGGTTTTCCCTTGCCTGGTTGAAAATTTCTTACCGTCGGGAGCAAGATATAGGCCGTGGGCCGTGTGAATCAGGGCTACTTTGGGGTCGATGAGTTTGAGAAGTTTGGCTGCGGCAAATAGCTGCTTAAAGTGAAGCGTCTGCTCGGCACCGACTTCATAAATAATGACATCAGGATCCCACTTCCTCACCCTGAACCTTATGGTCGCAAGATCCCTTGTGGCATAAGTGGTGGCCCCGTCTTTTTTAAGGACCATTATGGGGGTTGTTATGCCAAACTGGGTAAGGTCTATTATTTTTGCTCCGTCCTCGCCATCTGTTAAAAACCTTTGCACTCTTGCGTCGGCCAAAAGCTGCTTCATTTCGCTTTCGTAATAGCTTTCTCCGAAAGCGAAGTCTATTTTTACTCCCAAAAGATTGTAGATCCTGTCAAACTCTTTCATGGACACATCAACGCACTCCTGCCAGACTTTTTTGGCTTTTGCCTCCCCTTCCTCAAGTTTTTTGAACCATTTTCGTGCTTCGTCTTCAAGTTCTGGGTTTTCCTTGGCTTTTTTATGAAAATCTATGTAAAGGTCTTCCAGTTTTTCAACGCTAAGGCTTGCCAAAGACAGTTTTTGGCTGTCAATCTGGTAAAGAAGGGCTCCGAACTGGGTCCCCCAGTCCCCGAGGTGGTTATCACCCACGACCTCATACCCAAGGGCTTTATACAGGCTATTCAGGGCTGCACCTATTATGGTCGACCTTAAGTGTCCAACACCAAAGGTTTTGGCTATGTTGGGAGAGGAATAATCAATTACGACGGTCTTGGCCGCGCCTGTTCTTGAGGTCCCGTATTTTTCCTTTTGCTTTATTATCTCTCTTAAATTATCGATAAGTACGGCATCCTTCAGGCGAAAATTGATAAACCCGGGCCCGGCAACCTCGATATTTTCAAAGAGTTTTTTTGCGGTCGGATTTCCCTTAAGTTTTACGACAATCTTTTCCGCAACCTCTCTTGGGTTCCCTTCCTTTGGCCCCGATTCCTTCAGCTTAAGAGCGACGTTGGTGGTGTAGTCGCCGTGGGCCTCATTTTCGGGGAATTCAAGCTCTATCTCCTTGGCTCCGGAAGCTTCTTTTATGGCTTTGATTATGGCCTCTTTGGTCATTTCCTCATTCTAGTATTTTTTGGGGGAAAAGAACAGCCGCCCCGTTTGCAAACTATAGGCAGGAAGTATATAATTCCGCCCATGAGGAAAGAAGTCTTCGAAGATGCAGTTGATCAATCCGAATTTGCCGGGCCGTCATACAGGGACCTGGTTGAAGTGGACGGATCCCTCCCCGAGATTCTATCCGCGGCCGAGAATAACGATCTTTATAAAATGTACCTTCGCGATGTTGAACCTTTTACCGAGAAATTCAATACATTCGAAGAGGATGTTGTCCTCTGGGAAAAGGTTAAGGCTGGCGGACAGGAGGCAATTGACGCACGAAATTCGCTTTTTTTCTCGGTCGCCAGGCTCTCCATAGCTGGGGCTGCAAGGCTCGCCAAGGGTGACGATCAACTTTTTATGGACCTTGTGTCTGTAGGAAACCTCGCAGTTCTGGAAAGAGCAGTCAGTAAATATAACCCATTCCATAACGGCCAGGAAATTAAATTCGTGACTTATGCCTGGTGGTGGATAAGGCAGTCACAAATAAGAGCCGTCTCCAAGGAAAACCATCCTCTGAAGCTGCCTGTACAGACAACCTCTGATGTGAATAGAACACGAAGATTCCTGGACATTTTCCAAAGATATCATGGAAGAAAACCCTCATATGAGGAACTCGCAACAGTAATGGATGTTTCCCCCAAAGCGGCAGAGAAGCTCCTGACTATTTCCGAGCATTCGTTTGTTTCTTTAGAGCAAGGGGGTCAGAATGATGACGAGGACGAATGGGGACCAATGGACGTTACTGACGAAAATGCGGTGAGCCGGGATGCAGTTGAGGATAGAATCGATGAAAAGGATGAACTGCAAAAGATAGTTAAAGTGATAAATACCCTCCCCCCGAAAGCACAAATGATTTTGAAAATGAGAATGGGCATAGACGCAGAAAACAGGGTGGGTTTGACTGCCATGACGCTAAACGAGGTGGGAGATACCATGGGAAGAACGAGAGAAAGAGTAAGGCAGATGCAAACGGCGGCAATAGGCAAGATTAAGGATCCCCAAGTGCGCGGGTATGTTCTGAAACTCCTTGTTCCTCGCTCTGGCGTGGTTCATTTTCCTTGACTTTGGCCTCAAAAGTGGTATACTACAGGATAGTTTTTGGTAGCCTTAACCGAATTAAGCTGAGCCTAAAGAAAGACCGTGGCCGGCTGTCGCACTTTTAAAAAGGGATGGGACCCATGAAGAAGAGACGGACGGGCTGCGCCCCGTTCACTTTCCTTTCTTTCCTGTGTGTGGTGGCTGTCATCGTCATCCTGAATTTCCTATTCTCGATGTAAAGGAGACAAAAAAATGCCACTCGCTGGTGCAATTGTCCTTATCCTGTTCCTGGTCATCGTGACCGGGGGCTTTTTCCTCCTGCTGATTGCTATGGCCTTAATTGCGGCCGCTCTTAAGTGGGGGGTAAATAAGGCAATCAGAGGCGCTCTGAGGTTTGTTCTCTGGTTATGGTTGTTTTTTCGCAAGAAGAACTGAGGGGTTTTTCCCTTCCCTTCAGTTCTTTCTCTTTTTTACTTTATCCAGTATTTTTCCCCGTCACTTACCACCTCAATATCCCCTTTCTCATCAGTCCTCAAATACTTTATTCCGTTAAGATTCAACATGTCCAAAATCTCATGTGCGGGATGTCCGTACATGTTTTTGCCAACGCTAATTACCGCAAGTTTAGGCATAACTGCTTTGAGGAGATTTTGGGTCATACCATGCTTGCTTCCATGATGAGGTGTTTTGATATAGTGAACGGGTCCGGAGTTCCAAGAGGCCGCAATCTGGTCGGAAACGGCAGGCGGCATGTCTCCTGTAAGGAGCATTCTAAATTTTCCAAAGCTAACCAGGCTTACAATGGAATAGTCGTTTGTCGCATTATCCGGTATCTCCTGAGCGGCTTCCTGATTCTTTTCGGTGCCCGTCCCGTCGCCCGACGGCGAGAGTATATCCAAACGTATCAGTCCCACACCAACGGCACGACCCTTTAGGGGGTATATTTGTTTAACTCCCTCCCTCCCCCCAAGGTTTTCTAGCACTTTATACTCCGGTTTGCTAATAGACAGTGGATTATACAAATAATTGTCCACTTTATACTTTTCAAAGACTTCGATGAGTCCGGCAAAGTGGTCGCTGTCCGGGTGGGTCAAGACAACAAGTTCTATTTCCCTGTCCCAAAAAGGAAGGTGTCTTCCCAAACAACTCAACACCTTGCTGTCGGGCCCGCCGTCAACAAGGATTTGGGAGTTTTTATAAATAATGAGTGTTGCATCCCCCTGCCCCACGTCGCAGGCAACAATGTGGAAAGAGGGGTCGGGAACTTGAAAAACGGCAAGGGCCAGAAGGGAAAGAATCAAGGCAACTGCTTTGAATACCGTTTTCCAAGATCTTTCTTCCATTTTTTGGTATTAACCGAAAAACTCAACCACCCTGGTAAACCACCAGAGCATGGGATATGCCGTTAAAAGGACTAATTTGCCCAGTAAAGGGACGGCCAGACCAAGAACACCCCCCAAAGCACCGATTAGCATAAGCGGGGGGACCGTCCAGAGAACGAGGACGTTTATCAAAGGAGACAGTATATTAAAGTATCCAAATGAAACAAAAAGTATCGGAGTGACTCCGATTTGGGCACTTAAGGTTGTTGATAGGTCCTCTCTAATTACTGCAGGAACTCTGCTTAAAAAAGCGTGGATCCTGGCACGGAAAAGCAATATAGCTGCGGTGGAGGCAAAAGACAGCCAAAAACCCAGGTCAGCTATCCATTGGGGGTTTATAATCAGCATTCCGGCGGCGGCCAGAATCAGTATCCGCTTGGGGTTGGAAAGACGGCCAGTTGCCTGACTTAAAAACAGGCAGGAAGACATAATGGCTGCTCTCACCAACGGCGCGTCAAACCCTGCTATAAAAAGGTACAATATGATACCTAATATCACAAAAGGTATCGCTTTTTTCCTCGGCAGGAAAAGAAATAGGGCTGCGGCCAAAAAAGACACGACAAAAGTGACGTTTGTTCCCGAAGCCACAACCACATGGGCAACTCCGGTAGCCTTTGTTTTATCGTAGAAATCCGGGTCCAATTGGCTTTTGGCACCCAAAAGAATTCCCGCCAATAGTCCCGACTCGGGTTGAGGAAGAACTTCCCCGATAAAATCAATAATTTTGTTTCTTACAAGCGGCAGAAGCGAGGTTTTCTTGTCAATAGATACAATTTGCGGTTTTTTCAGTTTTCTTCCCTCAACTGTCCCCTCCAAAACCAACTTGTCACCGTAAGAAATTTCAGGGTACTTCGGAAGATATATCTCAAGTCCCGCAATTTTCAGAAACTGGGAGGAGGGATATTTTACCGCATTTTGATAAACGGTCGCGGAAATTCTTATTCTGTCCCCGTTTTGGTAAACCGGGCGGGCGGTAAAATAACGGACGGCAACAAGCAAAAAAAGAAGGGGCCAAATTATGTGTTTCATCACCGAAAAACCCAAAAAAGATACCTTTAAGAAGAGTTTTTAGTCATCAAAAGGGTGACAGAAAAGATGTAAAACTCTTCAGTAAACCGCTATCTGGTCTTTTATTTTTTCGTAGACGCTTTTCTTCAAAACACCTTTTGACAGCAATTCTTCTGTGTTTGAGTAAGGTCTGTGATCAATGATGTTTTGTCCGTAAACAGGGCCGATTCCGGGAAGAGTGTCAAGTTGCGTAAGAGTGGCGGTATTTATGTTAATTAACCCTTTACTATCGGTTGAAATATTTGCTGATGCAGTTTGATGCTCCCCTTCGCTTTTGGCACCCAGAGTGTCTGACTGCTGATCTACTTTTGGGATATATACCTTCTGTCCGTCCGTCACTTTTGCCGCCCTATTTAGGTATTTGTCGGTCCAAATTCTGTCGGCATCCCCAGAAAAACCGCCGGCAGCAATGAGTAAGTCCTCAATTCTCGCACCGCTTTTAAGTTTGTAAACACCGGGGTTTGTTACCGCACCTGAAATTTCTGCGGTTATTTGGCTTTCCTCCCCACCCTCAAGTATCTCAACCTTGGTAGTTGGGGCGAGTGCCCCGCTTTTAACGGCAAATATGCCCAGTCCCGTGAGGATAAGGCCGGAAAGAAGTATCAAAAAGGGGTATCTGAAACGGATGAACATCTCTTCAATGTCGAAACCCTGCATAAGAAGAGTATAAACCTTCTAGACAACGAAGTTAATCAGTTTTTCGGGAACGAAGACTGTGTTTTTGACAGCCCCGTCAATCCATTTTGCAACCTTGACGTCCTCTTTGGCTAACTTCTCTACAATCTTTTTGTCAGCCGCTTCCCCACTTCCAACGGTTATCTGTCCCCTTACTTTTCCGTTCACCTGAACTACTATTACAAACTGTTCTTTTTTAACAACTTCCATATCATATTTCGGCCAGGGCTGTCTGTGAACCGAAAACTTTTTGCCCAGAATTTCCACCCAGATTTCCTCGGAAAGATACGGGGTAAAAGGGGCAAGGATGAGACAAAGGGCTTCCAGGGCCTCCGAACCAAAGGGTTTGTCCTCCAAAACGTTCACAAGCTCCATGATTTTTGCAATGGCGGTGTTGTATTTGAATTCCTCAATATCCTCGCTCACCCCTTTTATGGTCGCGTGCAGCTTAAGAAGTACTTCTTTATCGCTTTTTGCCGCTGTTTTTTTGTTATAAAGAGTCCAAAGTCTTCCTATAAATCTTCCCATCCCCTCAATGCCGGTGTCCCTGAAGTCCGGGGATCCGTCCATCGGTCCCATGAACATTAAATACATTCTCAAAGTATCCACCCCGTATTTTTCTACGTAATTGTCCGGATTGACCACATTTCCCCTGCTTTTGCTCATTTTGGCTCCGTCCTTTATCATCAATCCGTGGGCAAAAAACCTTAAGAAAGGCTCCTCGAAGGCGACCTGTTTAAGGTCAAAAAGGACCATGGTAACGAATCTGGCATACATAAGATGCAAAACCGAGTGTTCTGCTCCCCCGAAGTAAAGGTCCACGGGAAGCCATCTTTTGGTTAAGGCCGGGTCAAAAGGAGACTTGTTGTCTCCCACCGAGGGATAGCGCAAAAAGTACCAGGACGAATCTACAAAAGTATCCATAACATCAGTCTCACGCACTGCATCCTGTCCGCACTTGGGGCATTTAGTCCGGTAAAATTCCTTATGATTTGCCAGGGGCCCTTTTCCTGTTCCTTCCGGGCGATAGTCCTTTATGTCGGGAAGAAGAACAGGAAGGTCACTCTCTGTTACCGGAACCCAGCCATCAACCGGGCACTCAACCATCGGAATGGGAGCCCCCCAATACCTTTGGCGGGAAACCAGCCAATCCCTTAAGTGATAATTGGTGTGCTTTTTGCCCCAGCCTTCAGCCTCTCCCCTTTTCCAGAGATCCACGTCCGGATCTTTATCAATTACCTCCAGGTGGTATTTCTTGGCAAACTCCATGTCGCGCTCATCGTGCGCAGGAACTCCCATTACGTTCCCCGTTCCGTAGCCGGGGGCAACGTAGTTTGTTTTCCAGATGGGGATTTTTCTTCCGTCCAGAGGTTCAATGGCGTACTTGCCGGTAAACTCACCTACCTTTTCGGGGTTTTCCTCGTTGTATAGCTTCTCGTCGGAGATTGCAATAAACGTCACCGCATTTAAAGTGTCTGGCCTGGTGGTGAAAACGGGAAGGCTTCCTCCCTCTTCGGTCTTAAACTCGATAATCATCCCTTCGCTTTTGCCTATCCAGTTTTTTTGAGCCGTAACTACTCTTCCGCTCCAATTGAGGGAATCAAGGTTGGCAAGAAGCCTGTCCGCATACTTCGTAATCTTAAAAAACCACTGGTTTAGGTCTTTTTTATCGACAACCGTTCCGCACCTTTCGCACACTTTTAGGTCCCCCGGGTTTTTGATTGTATTGCCGTCGGCGTCTTTCGCCACTCTCCCCGCTTGGGCGGGGCTCATAACCTGCTCGTCGGCCAAGACCGTCTTACAGGAAGGGCAGAAGTTGACGGTGGCCTTCTTCTTATATGCCAAGCCCGCTTGGTACATTTTGATAAAAAGCCATTGGGTCCATTTGTAATAATCGGGGTCGGAGGTTGTCAGCGTATGGGCCCAATCGTACCCGTGTCCGAGGGATCTCATCTGCTCCTCGTAGCGCTTGGTCGTTCTTCCGACCACTTCCTTGGGATTTTCGTTTATTTTCAAAGCGTAGTTTTCGGAGTGGATGCCGAAAGAGTCATATCCGATGGGTTGAAATACGTCTTTACCCCTCATTCTTTCGTAGCGGCCGTAAATGTCGCTTCCGGTGGAGGCGAATGCGTGGCCTGCGTGGAGTCCTTCAGCCGAAGGATAAGGGAACATCCAAAGATTATAAAAAGGGTTTTTGGCGCCTTTAATGTCGGCGGCGTTTATTCCTTCCTTTTCCCACTTTATCCGCCACTTCTCCTCTACCTTCCTATGATCATATTTCATTACATTAATATTCTAATCCAAATTCCCCCAAATCCAAAACTGGAATTTTACGGGCAATTGGCCTAA
>Ga0209431_10002808_pt1 | contig 14029 bp, 11 predicted proteins | sample RifCSP13_3_FD_184021 | JGI IMG/M metagenome (GOLD analysis project Ga0209431, IMG submission 184021) | Soil microbial communities from Rifle, Colorado - Rifle CSP2_sed 13_3 (SPAdes) (version 2) | ecosystem: Environmental > Terrestrial > Deep subsurface > Rock core/Sediment | place: Rifle...
GGCCGATTCGGAGCCCTCCAAAGGCGAAAGACTTTTTTACCTCTGATATAGCAACCTCAGCTAGTTTATATCCAAGCGCAAAGATCATAGTTGGTATACTTGCGTCTCCTAAAAGATGTATAGCTCTGTCAACAAGAGTAGGCATAGACCATCCAGTTACACTAAGTAGTATTCCTAGAGCTGCTGAATATATTAGCGGGAGTTTAAATACCTCAAACGGGCTTTCATCAAAACTCAAAATCATGATGCCTAAGGTGTAATGGACTATAGTTACAGAAACCATGTAGAGGATTCCTACGTTAAATCCAGCATCTCCAAATGCAAAGAGCACTAGAGGAAGCCCCATGTTGCCCGTATTAGCAAAAAGAATTGGTGGTAGATACACTTTTATAGGTAGGTTGAGTGCTTTGATTATGAAATAGCCTATAATAAGAGATCCTCCAATAATTAACAGTACAGAGGCAAAAACCTTTCCAGCAAGAAAAATTTCTATGGGCTCTTTAGCAAGTGAGTGTAATATTAGACACGGGGTTGATATGTAGATAACGAAATCATTTATTGCAGTAAGGTTCATTTTTCTTATTTTGCCAAATAGATAACCTATGAAAGTTATAAGAAATACCGGAAGAACAATGTTTGCAATTTCAATAATGATGCTAGTATTCCCCCTTTAAGGGTTGGTCATCCATTTTACCTAATTTAAATCTCTTTTTGTCATTCCGAGCAAAGCGAGGAATCCCTCTATAAATGTTGGTTAACCATTTCACCTAATTTAAATAGGATTGAGATTTCTTAAGGAAAGATATATTATGATAAATATTTGATATAACCTTAAAGGAGGTAGAATCATGTGGATATTTAAAACTTATCCTTCATGGGCGCCTATTTTTGCCCGTCTTACTCTTGGAATTATATTCTTTGCCCACGGCTCGCAAAAACTCCTTGGATGGTTTGGTGGATCCGGATGGTCAGGAACCATACAATTTTTTGAGCAGAGTGGGGTCCCCGCTTTTCTCGCTGTTCTTCTAATAATAACCGAGTTCTTTGGAGGAATTGCTATTATTTTGGGTCTTTTTACACGCCTTGCAGCGCTTGGTCTTACAATAGCGATGATTGTTGCAATTTATAAGGTTCATCTTCAGAACGGGTTCTTTTTGAACTGGTTCAACGTCCCGAACATGGGACATGGAATCGAGTATAATCTTGCTCTTATTGGGTTATCACTATCCCTACTTGTCTGGGGTGGAGGAAATCTGTCGGTTGACCAGGCGATTGGAGGAGAAAAGAAGTACAAATAGTTTAGATCAGCCACCTTGGTGAATTAACAATAAATCTCCATATATTTCTATGTTATTAGAGTTTAATTCTGCTGTCCTTTCTAAAGCAAGTGCAGGTAAACTCAAGGTTAAACAATATTTGTCAAAGATAAAATGGGATTTGATATGCTGAAAAATATCCATAATACTGCGGATATACCACAAATTTTGGATGAATAATCGCAGTAATGCGTTTTTTTAATTAAAGGTAATTGCTAAGAAGGGCAACAATATGGGTACTAAAAGTGAAAAGATCGTTTCTAAGGCTGTGGAAATAATCAAAAGCTTTCAAGACGGCATTCGCTATTCGGAACTTGTAAGAAGATTACAAAAAGAACTTCCAGATATTCCAACTAACACCATCCATGGAACGATCTGGAATTTAGAAGTGCGCGTGCCTGATGAAATCTACAAACCAGCACGTGGATTATTCCGTCATGCCTCATTCAGGGATGCTCAAATTAGCGATGTAGAACACAGGGTTGCTGCACCGACAAAGAAAGTCAAAGAAGAGGATTTTTATCAACCTTTTGCAGATTGGCTTGTCAAAGAGCTTGAAGAGTGCACAAAAGCTATTCCTTTGGGAGGAAATAAGTTTAAGGATAAGTGGGGAACGCCCGATGTAATCGGAATTCGCGAACCCCGTAAAAGCGACATCATTAAGCCTCATACTGAGATTGTATCAGCAGAAATTAAAACGGACATAAGGGATTTAATCACGGCATTTGGTCAAGCCTGCTCTTATAAACTCTTCAGTCACAAGTCGTACATAGTAGTTCCAAAAGAATCTCCAGAGGAAGATATAACTAAAATCGATGCATTATGCTTAATCTTCGGGATTGGTCTAATTCTGTTTGATAGTAATAGCTCTAAAGCCCCTCAATTTGAGATTCGGGTTAGACCAAGCAAACACGAACCTGATATGTTCTATGTGAATAGATATATGAAGTTGATTGAGGATGAGTTATTTTCTTAAAACATTGTCGAGTATGGTGGTTTTATTACCCTAACAGTGCATTTGTGACTTGCTCTGTTTGTCTAAACCGCCTTCGATAATTCGTAAAAGCGCAAGATGTTAAGCTGGGTTGGGATTCTTGAAAATTTTGCTTACACTTTTTTTCATATAAGCTCTAATACTACTTAAATAAATAAACCATAAAGAAGATCCATTCATGAAAAACTTGACCATAATTGTCTCGAAGTTCTTAACGAATAATCTATTCAATTCACTTTTTATGTTTTGCATATTTAGCGGGTTGGCCTTTGCGCAAACTGCAGGACATAATCATCCTTCTACCGATGCGAAACCGGCTGTGTTGATGTCTGGCTTGGGAGAGCAGCATCACCCGGTTTCGACGAAGAACCCCGAGGCTCAACGTTTCTTTGATCAGGGGCTCATTTTGATTTTTGCCTTTAATCACGATGAGGCTGTCCGCTCGTTTAAGCGTGCAGCCGTACTTGATCCCAACCTGGCTATGGCATATTGGGGAATTGCCCTGGCGCTCGGACCTAACATTAATCTTGATGTTGACCCGGAGCGGGAGAAGGCAGCATACGAAGCTATTCAGAAGGCTTTGGCTTTATCAGCAAAAGCGCCTGAACAGGAACGCGCCTATATCGAAGTGCTGGCGAAAAGATATTCGATTGATCCCAAAGCAGATTTGAAGAAACTCGCAGTTGATTACAAAAATGCAATGGGAGAGTTGGTCAAACGTTACCCTGACGATCTTGACGCAGCAACTCTTTACGCCGAGAGCATGATGGACTTGCGTCCATGGCAACTCTGGAATAAAAATGGAACTCCTGTGGAAGGCACGGAAGAGATTGTTACTGTGCTTGAATCAGTTCTAAAGCGTAACCCTAATCACATCGGAGCTAATCACTATTATATCCATTCTGTTGAGGCGTCGCCGCATCCGGAAATAGCGTTGCCCAGTGCAGAGAGACTCAAAACACTTGTGCCAGCGGCAGGACATCTCGTTCACATGCCTGCTCACATTTATATGCGAACTGGTGATTACAAATCCGCAGCTCAAAGGAATAAAGTTGCTGCTGAGGTGGACCAGGCATATATCAAGAGTAGTGGTGTGCAAGGGGTATATCCACTTATGTATTACAGCCACAATCTTCATTTCTTAGCCATGGCATATGCTATGGAAGGGCGGTTTTCGGATGCTAAGAAAGCAGCAGATCAACTTGAGGCTCACGTTGGACCGCATGTTAAAGGGATGCCTATGCTCGAATTCTTTATGCCTACTTCGACTCTCATTCTCGTTCGTTTTCAACGCTGGGACGACATCTTAAAATCCCTAAAGCCTGATTCGAGAATGGCAATAACAAACGCAATGTGGCATTTTGCTCGTGGCATGGCTTATGCAGCAAACGGTAAGGTTAAAGAAGCAGAAAGTGAACGAAAGCTCTTTATAGCTGCTGAGAAGACTGTACCTGCAGGAACGACATGGGATCTCAATAGCGTTAGTAGTGTTTTGAAAATCGCAGAGCTTGTTCTCGATGCTAGAATCGCTCTGGCAAAGGGTGATAACAAATCTGCAATTGAGCTTTTAAAAAAAGCAGTTGAAGCAGAAGATGCTCTAAATTACGCCGAGCCGGCTGGTTGGTATATCCCAGCTAGGGAATCACTCGGTGGTGTGCTTATGTTGAACGGTGATTATGCAGAAGCCGAAAGGGTTTTTCGTGTAGATCTTGACAAGAATCCCCGAAGTGGACGTTCGCTCTTTGGACTGATGGAGAGTTTAAAAGCGCAAGGGAAAAATTATGATGCGCAATTGGTGCAAAAAGAGTTTGAAGTCGCCTGGAAAAATGCGGACATTCAACTCAAACAAGTGGAAGATCTATTATGAAGGCGGAAAATAAGAAATGCCAAACCATGCCAAAATTGTGCTTTATTAATGCTAATAATGTTCTTGTACGCCTGCTTAGAAAAGAGAGAGTTAAGATTTCGAATTCTTCACCCTATCACTCCCCTTTTTTTAAGCGATTCAATCTCCTTTTCATCGTAACCAATAGAAATTAAGATTTCATCCGTATGCTCACCCCAGAGAGGAGCAGGGTTTCTTGGTGTGTTGTTTACATCTGACATTAAAAAAGGAAACCTTACCTGTGGGACTTTTAAGTTCTGATTGTCTATATCGAAAAAGAGATTTCGACTTTTTAAATGTGGGTGCTTTGTAACCTCTTTAAAGTTAAGTACAGGCTCAAGACAGGAATCGATATTTTCTGAAATCTCCTCCCATTCAATTCTGGTTTTTGATTTGAATATATTTTCAAGCTCTTTTCCGGTTTTCATGCTGTCGTCATACTGTTTATCAATTAAATCTCTTCTTCCAATTGCGATGCAAAAATTCTCCCAAAATTTTTTTTCAAGAGCGGCAAGCGTCATGTATCTCTCGTCTTTTGTTTCATAAACCCTGTAGCATGGGAATTTGCCATTAAAATCCATTTTCCCGCCCACGGGCATTGTGCTATCAACGATGTACTTAATGAGGTGTATCGAAAGAAGGCTTATAAGCCCATCTGTCATAGAAACATCTATAAACTGTCCTTGGTTGGTTTTTCCTCGTGCTACATAGGCGGTTAGAATTGAAATAACAGAGAAAAGTGCGCTGCTTGTATCGGCTATTTGGATCCCCGGAATTGCTGGAGAGGCTTCTCCTGTTATGCTGAGAACTCCAGTAACTCCTAAGCAGTTTAGGTCATGCAGGGCTTTATGCTTTTTGGGTCCATCTTGACCAAAGCCACTTATTGCACAATAAATCACTTTAGGGTTAATATTTCTAAGTACGTTGTAACCAATTCCTAATCTATCCATAACTCCGGGTCTAAAACCTTCTACGATTGTGTCATACCCTTTCTCTACAAGCTCTTTAAATATTTCCTTTCCCTCTTCTGTCTTTAGGTTTAGCTTCATGCTTTTTTTATTTCTATTTAAAGAATGAAAATACACGCCGTTTCCCCCGATAGTTGGCTCAATCCAACGGGAGTAATCACCTAACTCCATATCTTCGATTTTTAGAACCTCAGCACCTAGGTCTGCAAGTATAAGGGTAGCGTATCCACCGGGGATGAGTCTCGTTAAATCTAAGACCTTAAGACCTTCAAGAGGGAGCATCTTACAATTTCGGATTTCGGAATCCAGATTTTAAAATCTTTAGCCACGGAGGGCATGGAGAACAAAGAGAAAAGATTTTTAAAAACAAAATTTTTCTTTTTTTTCTCTCTGTGCTCTCTGTGTTCTCTGTGGCTATTACTCCGCAATCGCAAATCTGCAATCGGTGGCCTACCATCTAACAACACCTGAAGCCCATGTAAAACCCGCGCCAAAGACCGAAAAAAGAATTAAATCACCTCTTTCGACTCTACCGCTTCTTACGGCTTCGTCAAGGGCAATGGGCACTGATGCCGACGACGTGTTTCCATATCTATCCACGTTGATGAAAACCTTCTTAGGGGGGATATCGAGGCGTCTTCTTACGGCTTCCATTATTCTCAAATTCGCCTGGTGAGGAATGAATAAATCAATATCATCGGGTGTAATGTCTGCCTTTCTGATTGCCTCAATTGAGGCTGACTCCATTGCTTTTACAGCTTCTTTGAATATATCGTTCCCTTTCATTTTTATGTAGTGGAGTCTATTCCTTACGCTCTCTTCACTGGGTGGTATGCGAGAGCCACCGGCAGGCATGTGAAGTAGCTCCCAGTCGTCACCGTTTGCGCCAAGGCATAAGGATAGAATTCCTGACATGTCGGATTTTCCAATTAGAGCTGCTCCTGCCCCATCTCCAAAAAGAACGCATGTGGCTCTATCTTTAAAATCCATAATCCTCGTCATAGTCTCAGCGCCTACTACAAGAATAATCCTTGCCTCGCCGGATTCGATCATTGCCTTTCCAAGCTGAAGTCCATAGACGAACCCGGAGCAGCCGGCGGAGAGGTCAAAAGCAAACCCCTTTTTTGCTCCAATACGGCTTTGAAGAAGGCAGGCTGTAGAAGGGAAAAAATAATCAGGGGTAACGGTGCCAAGTATTACACCATCTACATCAATGGGATCAACCGATGCGGCTTCAAGTGCCCTGACTGATGCTTCGTAAGCCATATCGGATGTAGCTACATCAGGGTCGGCGATCCTTCTCTCGACAATTCCAGTACGCGTGCGTATCCATTCATCTGAGGTATCAACGATTTTTTCAAAGTCGAAATTAGTTAGTATCCTTTCCGGTGCGTAAGAACCAGTGCCAAGAATCCTTACAGGAATCAAAGTTGTAATTACTCCATAGAGGGTTTTGGATTGATATTATTAGGGAAAGTACAGATTTTGTCAATCAAGCTCTTGCTTGATCTAGCACTTCTTTGATTTTCTCCTTATCTTTTTTAGTCATTTCAATCCTCTTTGAATATACGATTCTTGAGTCAAAAAAAAGTACATCGAGATAATCCTGTTCCCTTATGTTTCCGAGTAACTTCATGTCTTCATTAGATTCAATGTTAAAGAAATAATCAAACAGATAAGGTTTATTTGATTTATCTCTTAAATCAAAATTAATTCTCACAGAAGGGAATTCAGGTCTTTTTATGCATTCAAGCCCAAAGAATATCTGGCTTGTTTTATTTATCGACTCAATTTCGTTATGTGATCCTTTAAACACAAAAACAGTCATGTTATTCAAAGAAGTAGCAAGGCATCCTGATTCTATAAATGATAGCGTCATCATAAGTTCTTTAGGAAATTCAACTGTAGGTGTTTTGTGTGTTCTAAGTTTCTTAATCGAATTCAAGAAATTAGATAGCAAATAATTCTCCTGTAAGTCGGTTATTAGTATATTATTTTTGGATTATTCCCGTTTATTAATAACCTGATGTTCTGCCAATACGCTCTCCGATTTTTCTTTGGATTTTAATGAGAATGTATTTTGGTTTTCTTCCATGAGTTTATAAAAACGTATGAAATAAACCAAAATATAAGTCTAGTATAATGAAACATTATGAAAAAATCTGAACCATGCCTGAGTCTCAGTTGAATAGCTATACAATTACCTCTTTCTTCATCCTCATCAGTAGCCAGAGAAAAAACACGCCCCCACAGGAGGCTGTAATAATTCCAACAGGGATTTCGATCGGGGCGAAGATTGTTCTTGATACAGTATCGGCTGCTGTAAGAAATGATGCCCCAAGAAGAAAGGAACAAGGAAGAATGATTCGGTTATCTACTCCTATAATCATTCTAAGCACGTGAGGAATTATGAGTCCAACAAACCCAATGGGACCTGTTACTGAGATAACTGCACTTACGGCGAGTGATGTGGCAAAATAGATTTTCTTTTCCATCAAACCTATATTTACTCCAAGCGAAGAGGCAACGTCGTCTCCTAATGCGAATAAGTTCATATCCTTCGTAACAGAAAGCAGAATTATACAGCCAGGGGTGGCAAATAATAGAGTTTTCCAAACCGTGCCAAGTTCCACAATATCTAGGCTTCCCATAATCCATCTTATTGTTTGAAGTGATTGAATGAAATCGGAGAAAAACTGGATGAAGAGTATCAAAGCCGAATAAAGGAAATTAACTACAACACCTGCAAGGAGCAGTCTTCCGGTAGCAACTACTCCATGCACTTTTGAAACCGAATATACAAAGAGGATGGTAAAGATAGAAAAGATAAAAGAAACAATCGAAATAGAAGAAAAACCAAGTAACGTATTTCCTAGTCCCAATCTTATGGCGATGAGTGCGCCGAGTGATGCCCCGCCGGAAACGCCAAGAGTAAAAGGTGCGGCAAGTGGATTTCTGAATAGAGCCTGAAGCGAAGCACCTGCAATTGCGAGTGTTCCTCCTGCAACTGCCGCCATTAGCACTCTAGGTATTCTTATCTGAAGATATATAGTTCTTGATAACTCATCTCCAGAAAAAATTGCTTTAAATGGATTTAGTTCATAAGATCCTGTAAATATGCTTATTATTGCTACAAGAATCCACAATAGAAAAAGAACGCTAAGTGAGGTTATAAGTTTATTTTTGGCGTTCATGGTATTTTTCGTGATTCGTGGTTTGGATCTAGTGATTCGGGATTCACAGTTCGATTCACGAACCACGATTCACGAATCTACTCCGTTGGAAGAACAAATATCTTTCCGTTCTCCTTTTTCACAGTTACGTTTATTTCATAAACAGCGCTAAGAATTTCTTCTTTGAGTATCTCTTCAGTACTTCCTTCGGCAAATATGCTTCCATCCTTAAGCAGTATAATTTCATCAAAATAAAACAGTGCTGAAAATATGTCGTGTGTTGCAGCTATAACAGATATGTTTTTTTCATCTTTGAGCTTTTTAAGAAGTTTCATAACCTCAGTTTTGTGCTTTAAGTCAAGAAAAGTAGCAGGTTCATCAAGAATCATGATTTCGGGCTCTTGAGCAATTGCTCTAGCAAGAGACGAAAGCTGCCTTTCTCCTCCCGAAATCTCCGTAATTAACCTATCTTGAAGATGTTTAACACCGACAGTTTCCATAGCATTTATAGCTACTTTCCAGTCACTATCCCTTTCAAACTCAAACCTGCCGATATAGGGGGCCCTTCCCATTAGTACGACTTCAGCAACGGTGAAGGGAAAACCAAAGGTTGAGTTTTGAGGGACGTAAGAGATCTTTGTAGCTATTTCTCTTTTGCTCACATTTTTAATTTCTTTTGATTTATAAAGTATTCTTCCGATTTTTGGATTTAGAATCCCACAAAGGATCTTAAGAAGTGTAGACTTCCCCGCACCATTTGCACCAAGAACCCCCACTATCTTTCCTTTGCTGATCGATATATTAATTCCTTTTAGGACTTCAGTTCCATCGTATGAAAATGTGATGTTCTGTCCTTCAATTATTTTTTCCATATAAGTATTTAGCCACAGAGAACACAGAGTTCATAGAGTCTTTTCTTAAAAAATCTTTCTCAGTTACCTCCTTGACTAAGAAAGAGTATTTTCCTTTCATTCGAGCTCATTCGCGTCAGTTCATGGCTGAATAGTTACAACCTCGGGGTGCAAAATTTCGGCAAGAATCCTAGCTCCCTCTGAAATCCTCTGGCTAGGATGAAGAAAAGTTGTATCTGCAATAATATAAAACTCTTTATTTTTTACAGCAGAGACCTCTTTAAGTCCATCCCAAATCTTGAGGGCTTCGTTTTTGTTTATATTTTCATGGTTCACCTCAATTATCACCTCAGGGTTAAGTGAAAGGATCGCCTCTTTTGAAATCTTTATAGAAAATCTATCGGTGCTCACAACATTTTCTCCTCCGGAGAGAGTTATGATCTCATCTATGAAATTTCGGCTGCCTATAACATATATGTCTTCTAGTGTTCCTGGATTTCTACCCACAATAAAAAGAACACGCTTTGGGTTGGCATTGTTGGTTATGTTTCTAATCCGTTCGAGATTCGAATTTAGAATTTCTATGACCTTATGGGCTTCTTTCTCTTTACCTAGAGTCCTTCCTATTTTTGATATTGAATTGGATATATCTTTTATTGTATTGTTGCTCTCTACAGCAAGTGTCTTTAACCCTATCTTCCTAATTTTATCGCCAAAGATCCTATCTTGGTCTTCTATCATTATTACCAAATCAGGTTTTAGAGCAAGGATAGCCTCAAGATTTGGATTAACCCATCCGCCAACTTTAGGAAGGTTTTTAGCTTCCGGTGGAAAGTCTGAGTAAATTGTTACACCAACAACATTTTCCCAGGCTCCTAATCCATAGATGATCTCAGTTATGCTTGGAGAAAGAGAAACAATTCTCCTTGGAAAGTTCTCCGAATAAGAAACCTTTAGAAGCGTTAATAAGATAAGAAGGAGTATAAAAATTGGTAAAAATCCTCTGATAAAGTTTCTCATAGAACTCAATTTATAATTAACCACACAATTTCTTATAATAGTGGTTGCGATAGCGATTGTAGGGGCAACCCTTGCGGTTGTCCAAAAGAATAGGGCGGGTGCAAGACCCGCTCCCTACAGTGTTTCCCAATGATATTCTTTATCATCGTTATCCTAAAAATGCCTCAAGGTGCATGTAGTTTCTGAGATTAAGCACAGAATCGGGTGGGATTTCAAACGAGCATAACTCTGGATGAAGTATCCTTGCTAATATTTTTAAGCCATCTAGGATTCTTGGTCCCGGCCTACTGAAATAGGAGTTCGCGTCAACGAGATAAACATGACCTTTCCTAACAGCGGGGATTCTATGCCAGTATTCATTCGAAGTTAGAATCTCCACCTCTCTAAGAGTTCTCTCTATATTAAATCCACAGGGCATTAGAACAATAACCTGAGGAGCAAAGTCGAAAATCTCATCCCATGAAACTTTAAAAGAGGGCTTACCTACTTTTCCAAATCCATAGTCACCGCCTGCAATCCGTACCATTTCAGGTACCCAATGCCCAGCTACGTAAGGAGGATCAAGCCACTCCACACAAAAAACTCTTGGGCGGTCTTTTTCTTCACCGAGAAGAGATTTAATTGCAGCAATTCCGGATCGGAGATTATTCACTAAATATTCTGACTGTTCCTTTCTTTCTGTGGCTTCACCAACTAGTAATATTGTATTTAGGATTTCATCGAGCGTGTTTGGCTCTAGGGAGATTATCTGAGGTTTGTGTCCCAAAACCTTTACAACTTCCTTAACTTCGTTTCCTGAAACTGCACAAACATCGCATAGACCTTGAGTAATGATTATATCGGGGTTGGTTCTACGTAGCGTTTCTACATCTACAATATATGCACTTTTTCCAGCCTTGTAGTTTTCGCTTACCGCATAATCAATTTCATGGCTTGATAAATCTTCGGGATTTATTAAATTCGCTATAACCCTGGGTTTGCTACGTGCTTCAGGTGGATAATCACATTCATGGGTTACACCCACTAGATTTTCACCTAACCCTAGCGCATAAACAATTTCCGTTGCACTTGGAAGAAATGAACAAATACGCATTGTGTCCTCTTAAACAACTATCTCCCTGATAATATCTTTAACTACTTTATGGCTAGATGCAAGGCAGTAGGGGCGATCCCCTGTGATCGACCATTACCAGGGCAGACGCTAGGTCTGCCCCTACTATTCAGGCGGAAGTATAAGAGCCGTATTAACCGAGCCTAGCTTGCTACTGAGTCCGGTAATAAAGAATATATCTGGAAACTCCCCATCAGATCTTATCGCAATGCTTTGTACACCATCAAATAGCTGAGAGTTGGGGTTATCAGCTCTGAGACCTGCTGGGAAAGGAGCTATAAACGGAAATGGATCTACTTCATCATTATTTGTATCAAACACTGCGATTTGATCCGTGTTAAAGAGAGTTATAAAACCAAGACCATCAGATCGGATTTCTACGTCTGCCGTAAAATTTAGCCCACTGAGGTCGGTTATAATTATAGGATTATCAGGTCCGTTAACAATCATATTATTCTCTAAATCCACTTTGAGTAAAGCACCAACAAGCCCAAGCCCCATATATGCAAACTTTCCATCTGGAGTTTGTTCTAGCCTCGTAGGTGAGCAAACAAGTGGATTTTGGGGAATTAGTGATATATCAATTGTATCTAGAATAGTGTCAGATTGGGGGCTAATTACGTCTATCGACGGAGGGAGGCCAAAATCACAAGTGAAATTACCTGTATCAATGTCAAAAAAAGTATTTCCCCTGTTTACAACGTAGAGTTTACCGTTGATGAGAGTAATTCCGCTACTATTGGTTCCCGATGCTTCTATTATGTTGCCGCTAACCTGATTAGTTTCAGAATCTATAACTGTTATGAAACCATTTCCTTGTGGTTGAAAGAAATCATCAAGGTTGCTGTTGGCCACATAAACTTTTCCATTTGCTATTGTAATGTCAGAGGGTTCTTCGAAAAATTCGGGGTCTACTGTGGTTACTTGGTTTTGGCAAGCACTGGTGTTTGAAGGAGGTTTATCAGAGCGAACTATTAGACGTTCACACTGCATTGTCTGGACATTAACTATTGCTACGCTCTGTCCTGTAAGATTAGCTACATAGGCTCTTGTATTATCTATAAAGGCGATTGCAACCGGATCAGAACCAGGAGGTAAAACTATTGTAGGAATCTCTTGCGGTGGGTTCTGGTCTAGATCGAAAATTTGGATATTGTTGAAACCACCATTAACCACATAGGCCCTATTTCCAAGTATTTCTATTGCCGTTGGTACGCTTCCAAGAACAGCAAGGCCCCTTGTTGCTGCTTGAGAAATCAATGTTACCCCTATGATATCTGTAACAGTGGAATTACCATTGGATACGATAACCTCGAATGTATCATTTGTATTGCCAATGAAAGTTGGGTCGAAGCTTCCGTCGGCTTCGGCTGTTGTAGTCTGTGTTTCTCCTGTGTCAAGGTTTGTAACTTGAACAGTGCTTCCAGGTGGAACGGCGCCGGTTGTCCCTCCAACCTTAATAGGTACATTTGAACCGCTTCTTTCTGCGACCGCTATAATTTTTCCTGTAGGCACGAAACCCGAGCTGTCACTACTACCTCCTCCACCACATCCCCAAATAAGAAGTCCCAGAATAATAAATAAAACTCGAAATGACCTCATGGCTAATTCCTCCTTTTTGAGATATTGTAGGGGCTGAACCCATGTGTTCGCCCATTGCAGACACTAGGTTTGCCCCTACATTTCCATTTCTTCAAAACTTCACACCTGCTGTAAAAAAAATTGCTCTTCCCGGTAAAGGGAAATCTAATGCATCTTGAACATCCAAATTATTAAAAACATTCTTTGTCTCGAGTGTTGCAAATACGTATTTCCACTCTATAGTCCCTCCAACGTTACTCACAGTACTTGCGTCGGTTGTAATCGAGTTTGGAAATGGGGTAAGCGGGATTTTCCCAACAAAGTGTGTTTCCCAGAAAAGCTTAAGAAAGCGATATTTAAAAACCCCTCTTAGATCGAACTTATTTCTTGGTCTACCAGGAAGCTGTGCTCCTGTGTCTTTGAGCTCGCCGTCAAGAAAGGTGTATCCTGCGAATAGCTCTATGAAATCATGTGGTCTCAGGACTACACTGGTTTCAATTCCCTGCTGAGTTACCTCTCCAACGTTTAACGGTTCGATTCTGATTGCACTTACAAACACAAAAAGAATGAGATCGTCAATCTGATTCCTGAAGTAGTTAATTTCAAACCCTATACGTGGATGCGAAAACACTAGCCCAACATCAAAGTCAATAGAGCTTTCAGGCTTAAGATCTGGGTTACCTCCTATAAAACCTTCCTCAGGAAAGAAAAGCTCATTAAAGCTAGGAACTCTGAAGGACCTTCCTATGTTCCCTTTTATCAAAAGGTATCTAAGTGGTGATACGATAATTCCAAGCTTAGGAGAGAATTCGCTTTCAGTGGTAGTTATAACCCTTGAGTTACCAATGATACTTGGAGGGAAATCTTCTTGTTCCTCTGCGGAAGTTGTTATGAGGTCATATCTAATAATTGGGATAATGATTAACAGGTCATCGAATAAGTGTATTTCATCCGATAGAAATGCGCTAAATGTAAATCTCTTCGGTTCTCCAAAATCTTCATCAGTTAAAATCTCTTCTTTTATTTCAGTAGCAAATGTCACGATTTGATTAAACGGCGCAAACCATGTGAACTTTGGGTCTATTCCAAATGCAAGGTCCCTTTGTAAGGTGTCTATAGGGATACCTATG
>Ga0209431_10002809_pt1 | contig 14029 bp, 19 predicted proteins | sample RifCSP13_3_FD_184021 | JGI IMG/M metagenome (GOLD analysis project Ga0209431, IMG submission 184021) | Soil microbial communities from Rifle, Colorado - Rifle CSP2_sed 13_3 (SPAdes) (version 2) | ecosystem: Environmental > Terrestrial > Deep subsurface > Rock core/Sediment | place: Rifle...
ACTCATTGAAAAGTCTGATTTGCAGGGTTTGGGGCAAGAGAAAATAGATCGAATAATTAGTATTGGAACTTTCAATTTATGAAAGCTGCCGAACAACAGGCTGAAGCTGACGGCTCACCTGGCGAAAACCCTGAGTGCCCGCAGCTTAGCCTGAGCGTTAGGTGTTCGCTAAAAATATGGACTACGAAAACCGGATAAAAAGATTCTTCGAGTCCATTGGTTACCACGTGGAATATATACCCACTGGTAAGGGGGAAACTCCTGACTTATACATCACGGACGACAACTTCTCATATTTGGTTGAAATTAAAACTAAATATCCATCCACCGCAATGGAAAAAGAAAGAACTAACACATTGGATTCTGGCGGCATATATCAAACTAACGAGGCAATCACAAGAAAAAATAGACTTTCTGGAGTCATTTCTAAGGCTGCCAGCCAGTTAAACGGGGGACGTAGATCAACACACGTGTTTAGTGTTGTTTGGTTGTTGGCGAGCGGTTATAACGCCGAACAAGTTATGTATCAATTTGAAGCTACGCTATTTGGTTCAACAACAATATATGATGTTACTAGAAATAAAGCGACGAGTGATTGTTTTTATTTTTACAATAGTGATTTTTACAGGCACAAAGAAATATTGGATGGAGCTATTATATCTACAGAGCATAATGCAAAACTATTAATAAATTCGCTTTCAAGTAGGTACAATGAATTTAAAAAAAGCTCCCTACCAATAAAGCTATCAAAAGCAATTGTTGATCCAATTGGGATCGAAAAAAACGGAAATGGGTATATTGTTGATGGAGATGTAGACCGCACTAATAAAGAAGCTGTTATTAAATATTTGTGTAATAAGTATAATTCGGAGAGAATGATTAATGTAACCATGAAGTATCATTCTGGCACTATGAAAATCAAGTATGATTTAAGCGACACCTAACAACAGGCTGAAGCTGACGGCTCACCTGGAGGAAATCTTGAGTGCCCGCAGCTTAGCCTGAGCGTTAGGTCTCGAGGAAATAGAGCATCAACCTTATAAGATCCTATTCGAGCATTTTGTTAGCGGCAAGCAGGGGGTAGCAAAGTTGATGACCTATGCGAATGTGAATGCGTGCTGCGGATGCTGTGTGGTCAGCGATCGCGTGCGAACTTGCCGCGCTCGAACAGCATAGAGGCATCAGGCAAGGCGATAGAAGCCACAGCATTTAGATCAAAAGAGGAGCATTCAATCAAGAGGACCTAACAATCGGCTGAAGCCGACGGCTGCCGCGGGAACTGCCTGAGGCCCCGCGGCTTAGCCTTATCGTTAGCAAGGTTACTATGGAAGAACGATTGGAAAAACTGATCAGTTATTCAGAACATTTATTGGATGCCTTTTTAGGGCTCTTCCAAAAAACGATAGTGTTTCTGCCCATGGTTGAAAACAGCCAAGTGCAGTCGCAATACACTGTTGGTCCCAAGGCAGAAGGCTTCATGGTGCTTAGGTTCGCACTATTTAGTAGTTGTGCACAGGATGTAATCAAACTGACAATAGACAATGACAAGAGAACCCCATCCGTTACCAACATCATGACGATATTGATGGATGAGAGGATTCGACACGAACTTCGTAAGCGATATTCGGTGTGGACCCTGCCTAGAGAATCAGGAAGCCAGATCAATGAAGAAGATCTGGTGAACTTTGAGCGAAAAGAGCAAAGCCGCCTTGCAGGCGAATTCGATCAAACTTTTTCAGACTTGAAAAAGGCTTGGGACGATTTTAATGCTCAGCCTTGGATTACAGGGTTACGTATACTTCGTGACAAGAATACGGCTCACCTGGAAATTAGGAAGACAGAGGAAGGTTACAAGCCGGTTGCAATTGAATCGTTGGATTTGAAATGGGGCGATCTTGGTGAAGCCGTAAGGCGTTTAGAAGAACTTGTTCTCAAGGTTAATCTAATTGCTCGACAAGCCGGGTTTGCCATCGAAAGTGCAAAAACACAATTTGATCGCACCTCCAAAGAATTCTGGAGGTAACTTGCTAACAACAGGCTGAAGCTGGCGGCTGCCCGGCCGAACTTCCTGAGGCCCCGCAGCTTAGCCTGAGCGTTAGGCCGAGGATGAATCAATGTGCACATGGGATAGATCAAGGGAATGGCTGGAAAAGAATAAGGTATTTTTTGAAATTTTCGCCGCCCTTGGTCTCAGCGCAATGGCCGTCTTCGTTTCACTAGCAACCTGCCAAGTCAATAGGCGACAAGCAGATGTGGCTCAGGCGCAAGTGTCACCACACATTAGAGTTGCAACGGAGCTTATATACAACACTGCCAAAGATCGATATACCGATCAAGTTGTCAAGATATTCAACGACGGCTTTCCTTTAAAGCAATTTGAATATAAGAAAATATCATTCTATGAAGTAACTCGGATGCATGGATCTTATATACAGAAAGCATATTTCCCAATTATTTATTTAGTTGGTACGTCTTCGACCAATAACTCTACCGGTCTTATAGTAACTTATTATCAGAAAAACAACAATGAACACGCTTCGAGAATAGAACGTGAAATATCTAAGTTTAGCGATCTTTCAAAAGGCATCTCATATGATGTCCGTTTGCAAAATCTTTTTATCATTTCCTATACTGATGCTCTTGGAAACACTAAAAGGCGCCATTTTCTTGTGGGTAGTACTCATAAGAGTATTGAAATCTCTGAGCATGAGGCTGGTCTCCTAATCGGACACTATGAAAAAAAGAATTTGAAAGACATCGAAGAAATTTCGGGAAAGATGCTAATAGAGCAATTTCCACCCCATAAAGGCCATTGAAACAATGGTGGCAAGAACAGAGGCTTTTTTTCACTGTGAACGGCCTAACAACAGGCTGGAGCTGACGGCTGCCCTGGGGGAAAGCATGAGGCCCCGCAGCTCAGCCTGAGCGTTAGATGCACCACTTAAAGGTGATATAAATTGGGACAGATTCGAATTAACAAAAGTGAGGCTGCGCGAAGGCAACTTGACTCCGCCATTAGAATGCTTTTTTCAAATGAAGACTTAGTGGCAATATTCACATTAGCAGTAGCAGGTTTAAATATTGTAAAAGGACTAGCAGAAAAGCGAACTGACTTGGTATTTCAAGAAGGATTAAAAAGGCTTATTCGCCCTGGTACTGAAAAAGAGTTTTGGCAAAATATACAACGACCAGCTAATTTTCTGAAACATGCGGATAGAGATCCAGAGGCAATATTGGACGACGGAGAAGATGAAGATATTGATTGGACACTGTTTATTGCTTGTATGTATTATAAAGATTTGGGTTTCCAGTTAACTCCGGAAATGTCTGCCCTAATATCATGGCATATGTCTATACACAAAGATGTATTGTTGGAAGAGAAGCAAAATATATTTGCGGTGGAACAAATAGGCAAAATGCTTATAAGTAAATCAAGGGTGGAACAGTTAAAGATTGGAAAGGAATTTATTGTTTTTTTTCGGTCATACCATAATAGATATTAATATTTGGGCATCTAACAACAGGCTGAAGCTGACGGATCACCTGGGGATGATCTTGAGTGCCCGCAGCTTAGCCTGAGCGTTAGCTGGACCAAATATCACTTGGAGGATGGAATTGCTCTCGGCTCATATGAACGCAATTGAGCAGGTCCTATTGGCTCAGAGCAAAATAGCCCATAATGCTGGTCATCCGAATTTAAGAGGCGGACCACGTGAATGGTTTATAAGAGATTTTTTGGAAAAGCATCTTCCTTCAACCTTGGAGATAGGACAAGGAGAAATAATAGATGTTAATTCAAAGCCGAATCCGTCTCAAGGGGAATACCGACCTCAAGTCGATATAGTTATATATAGAAAAGACATCCCAAAGGTAACGTATTCAAGAACTGACTCCGCATATCTAGCAGAAGGAGTGATGGCAGTAATTGAAAGTAAGAGCGAATTAAATAGTAGTACTCTTGAGGCGGCTTGCATTAGCACCAAGAAACTGAAACAGTTAGAGTGTCCAACCCCATTATCGGGTCTTTTTACCACCATATTCCATTTTGATAATTTAGTCTCTTACCTTGTGGCATATGACGGGCCTGAAGACATGGGGAAAGTCATTTCATGGATTAATGAAATTGTTGATAAATATGATATAACCTCAATTGAGACATTAGATATGATAGTTGTGTTTGGGAAAGGGGTAATTTGCAGAAGAAGATCATTTCCTCCAGACTTACTACCTGATGTTCCTAATAACCGTAACTGGATATATATAAATCAACAAGATAATAATCTTTTTACTTTGTTTTCGCATATGCTTACATGGGCTGGATCTTCTGCGGTAGTAGTTGATTTATCGAAATATATTATGAAGAATAATTTAGATAAATGGAAATCAACATAGGCCAGCTAACAACAGGCTGAAGCTGACGGCTCACTTGGCGAACTTCCTGAGTGCCCGCAGCTTAGCCTGAGCGTTAGACATACTATGGTATGAGTAAAACTATGGAGGATAATGATGAAGAAAGCATTAATTGCATTACTGGTACTTACAATTTTATTTACTTCAGCAAGTTTAGCCGAAGACAAACAATTATGGATTGATGGAGTCAGTCTGTCACTGGGCATGAAAAAGGAGTTCGTCATTGAATCATTTTCAAAAAAGCATAATTTACTGCAAGTTGAGGATAAAGACGATTATGTTGTAATGAAAAAGGGAGAATCATCCGCATTCAATAATGTTGTGGGGCAAATTGCATTTAAAAATGAGAAGCTTTCATTTGCATCGCAGACTTGGGGAAGATTTACTACAAAGGATTCGCTTGATATGGCTAACAGCTTATATTCATCGATAAGCAGAATATTAGACAAGGGTGATAAAATATTGGGTGTAAAGGCTGAGACTAAACGTAGTACGGAAATGACAATTAACACAATCGAATTAATATTTACTAACAAGACCATTATACTGAGTATTTCAGATGGGAGAAATGTTGAGAAGGGTGTAATTATTCAGGAAAATATATTAAAGAATTAATTTATGTCTAAATACCGGTTGAAACTGAGGACTCGCCCGATTAAAATCTGAGCGTCAGCGTTTAAACGGAGAGTTAGACTTACAATAATTGAGGTTAAAGATCGGCAATGAAGAACAAGTTTAGTCGACACGATCCTGCATCATATGGTGACCTTGGAAAATGGAGTTCAATATGCCCCGAGGGAGAATATCGGGTTGTACCTCCGGAAAAACTATCGGGACTCCTGCCGAATGCCTTTTTACAAAAAATTAATAGTGCACTTGTAATTGCATCCGCATCTGCAAGCCCACCCGCCACCGTTTTCCTGGCAAATACTAACCGCATTGACCGACCTTCGAAATCTATCGATCAGGAGCCATACCTCGCTGTCTTCTTCCACTCTGTCTCAGCAGCAAGTGGCGGATTCGTTCATCACGGTGGCTGGAGTGGAAGAACAACTAAAATGGAGAATGATTTTATCGAAGCCGTTCATTCCAGTGGGATAGATGTTCGCTATCCACTCGAAGAGATGCCCCCTTTTAATTCAGGACCGATAGATACACTGAAGGTAAACTCTCAGCACGAAGCATATTGGACAGCGGTCTATAAGTTCCAAAAAATTAAATGATGTCTAACAACAGGCTGAAGCTGACGGCTCCGGCAACGTTTCTCGGACGGCCCGCAGCTTAGCCTGAGCGTTATGCGGACCAAAAGAGGAAAGATCGATGGCAGACCCCAGTGACACACGAGACCATTTGAAAAGATGGATTGAGAATGTCAAAAAGGCGTCAGAGATGTTGCCAGGAGTCCAAAGAAGCTTTGAACTACTCGACTGGCAATGCGATACATTAGCAAAATTACCCGAGGATAAAAGAGGGACATTAAATGAAAACGCTATGAATCTTTTTACTCGCAATTATGGAGAGATAAGAAATGCCTTACCGATGATCCCAACATACAATGCCCAATCAATTACGCTTTGCGGAACGCTAGCTGTATCTGGCGCATCTGCAACATTTGAGCATATTTCAAAAATACAAGACCAATCAGACACAACGTTCACCTATTATTATGAATCGCAAGCAAGAAATTATACTAGAATCCAACAATCGCAAAATAGGCTAGATGAAGTTCGAGAATTATTAAAGATATATTTCACTGCAAATATATTAAGGCAATATGAAACTACAATCTCGACGTATTATTCCGCGAAGAGCGGTGTTGGTGAACGCGCAGCTGTAGCAGGTGAAATGCGGACCTTGCTTGACAACATTAAAGGAGAACTATGGCAAAAAGCGCGTTCACATTATAACGAAAATATGACTTGGGGAGAGATGGTAGCTAGATTGTGCCCGTTAACGCGAAGTTCAGTGTTTCAGACCCAATTGATAGATCAAGAGCAAAGCCGTTCCGAGGTTTATGACGTGCTTTCGATAATTTTGAAGAGGAGAGAGGGGGCTGGGACCAGAAATATTGATGATTTATGGGCGATGGTTCTTGATCATATCTATGTCGTATGCAACTGCTTGGTTGTTTAATTGCCGCATAACAACAGGCTGAAGCTGACGGCTCACCTTGGGAGATTCCTGAGTGCCCGCAGCTTAGCCTGAGCGTTAGACGGACAAGGGAGGCATGATGGTCATAAGAACAATCCTGTCATTGATTCTCTTAACAATGATTACGTGTTCGATCATGGCGATGGATATAAACAATGGTAAAAATAGATCTTTAAATGTTCATGAGATTATTAATGGCGACCCTAAAGTTGATATTATTACAGCAATTAATGATAACGATGTAAGATTTATTGGATATTATCGTGGCAGATATTTAGTTATACCAGGAGTGAATGATTATGCTAAGTTATATATGAATAAGTATGGAATAAGATTAATAATAGATGCAAGTTCTTATTTTGATCCAGATCCAGAAGCAGAGATCAATAAGATGTTATATTATTATGTCAATAAATATAACATGTTATTGTTGGAGCATATTAATAAGAAATAACTGCCGTCTAACAACAGGCTGAAGCTGACGGCTCACTTGACGAAAATCATGAGTGCCCGCAGCTTAGCCTGAACGTTTGACACATGTTCCATGGGAACAACAATGGAATGTAAATTGTGTCAAAAGAAAAAGTCACTTAGAAAATCTCATATAATCCCGGAATTTTTTTATCGACCTGGTTATGATGAGAAAGGTAGATTATTTGTGGTTCGTCAAGGAATTAGCGAAGATAGATATATACAGAAAGGGATAAGGGAATATTTATTATGTTCAGAATGCGAACATTTTTTAAACGATAATTACGAAAAATATTTTCATGAATTCTGGTATGAAAAGAAAAACATGCCGAAAGAAGCAGTGAGTAATATTTATAAAGTAAGAGGATTAGATTATGCTAAGGCTAAATTATTTTTATTGTCAATATTGTGGAGGGCAAGTGTAGCTAGTGGAAAAGATTTTACTCAAGTATTTCTAGGTCCTCATGAGAACATAATTAGGAATATGTTATTAAGTAAAGATCCGAAGGATCCTTCAAATTATCAGATATTCGCTACATTATTATTATTGCCTGATTCAAATAGTATTTGTGGCGAATTTATAATGTCTCCTATTGTATGTAGATATGACGCGAGGCATTTATATGTATTTACATTTGGAGGGTGTATTTGGAATTTTGTTGTGTCATCCCATCCAATTGGATATCCAGTCGATGTTTGTTCGTTATCGAACAAAGGAACGATTACAATGCCAACAATTAGCTTAACTGACTTCCCTCCCGTAAAAAAATTTATTTCTGCTCAGGTTGGTAGATTTGGTGTGGCTGGATCAAAATAATAATGGGGAACAGTGTCTAACAACAGGCTGGAGCTGACGGCTGCCCCGCGGGAGATCATGAGGCCCCGCAGCTCAGCCTGAGCGTTAGGCGATTTGGACAAAATGGAGGGCTGAATATGTTTGGAGATTGGTATCGTAAATTATACGACAACCCTCTTTTACGTTCATTTCTTATTGCAATATTGGGTGGGGCCTATGCTGCTCCTATATATATATTAAAATTACCATACGAGCTTTATGTAGTTCCTGCAACAATTATATCCGCATCTATTATAGGTTTCATATATGAGGCAAAAGATTTTAAAAAACTAATTATATCAACATTTGCAGAGTCAGCTCAACACTTTGTTGAAACCAATTATTATTCAAAAGATAAGCTTGATGCTATGATAAAAGGCTGTATGATTAAATATTATGACCTTCCAGATACACTTCCCCCCAACAACTTGTTAGACTTTTATAGAAATACCTTTTTGAAGCACGTTACTACTCCGTATACTACTGATTTGAAAATAAAAATGGAACTAGAAATACAAAAAAATAAATTGATATGGACAAACACTAGAAGTTATACACTGGAAAGCTTAAATGTAAATGCAATAGATGCTGATAGGAAATTTGAATTTTTTGTAAAGCCCGTCCTGAGCGAAGATAGGCATTTTTGGTTTAATGGAGACTACATTGAAATAGATGGGCAAAATATTATTGTACCTGAAGGGAAAATGAATATTCTTGATAAAGGTGGCCAAACAGTTAGATTCTCATTTGTTCACCCAATCAAGATATCGTATGGACAGAAAATACGTGTAAAACACAAGGTCACATTTATTGAAAAGAATGATGGAGAAATTATTGATCATCAATACTATATACAACCAACTGATTCGATAGAATATCATTTAATTGTTAAAGGAGATGCAAATTATAATTTTCGCACGTACGCACCTTCTTTCATTGGAAATATTGATGATTATATAGTCCCTGGAAAAAACAATTTAGAGATAAAGTATCCAGGATGGTTTATACCAGGTAATGCCATTACAATATTTATAATGCCATGCTAGATATCGCCTAACCACGGCTTGAAACTGACGGTCGGCAACTGAGTTGGAGGATCAATTTCGTGTCTTCGAGGTATTTCTCGCTGACACCGTCCGCAGCTTAAGCCGAGCGTTAGGCAATGAGGAGGTACATATGCAGAGAGAACGCAGGAGCATCCGACTATGGTGGATATGGGTTTTGTTTCTTACAATTGCTGGAATCGGGGCAGAATCTAAATTGACAATGGCACTCGAAAAAACAACGGGGGATACCGTGGATTTGGTTCGGGTTGCTAGAGAAGTCAGGGGTGTAATTGTTCAAATAGTAGTGCCATTAAAGAACGGCAATTCTTTCGTGGGATCGGGTTTTTGGGTTGATCCGCGTGGCTACGTTGCAACGTGCTGGCACGTGGTGCGCGATAATCCAACGACAACAATAACAGTACAAAGCGCAATCGACCCGCTATTTGATCTAAAGAATAACAACATGATTTTTGCAAATTGGGAGGTTTTCCCAGCCAAAGTAGTGGCCAAGGATGAGATAAATGATTTAGCGTTATTGAAGATCGACGGGAACCCGTTCGGGCCTCGTAAATTCATACCCATCAAAATTGGTGACAAGGTGCTATCAGCTCACTACAAACAGGCAGTCCTTCAGACAGAATTACCCGAGGCTGGCCAAAAGATTCTCTTGGCTGGGTATCCGTTAGGGCGGCCGTACCCTGTTGTGCAAGAAGGTAGCATCGCCTCGGTGGCCCACAGCATCCCTGAGTTCGGACCAACACTCAAGATCTTAATTTCTACAGTCGCCAATCCCGGCAACAGTGGCGGACCAGTACTCAACCGCGATGGCAATGTGATCGGTGTTCTTGAAGGTGGGCTTCCATCAAGGCGGGGGCATGACCCTGCACAAGCTCAATCAGGAATTGCAGTTGTTATTCCGGCTCATTATCTTTCGGGACTGCTGAACTCTTTCACGATTAATAACAAGTAAAGATACATATAATAATTAAGAATACAACAACTGGTAATAGACTAGTATCAATGGATTATTTGTCTTATTTCGCCTAACAACAGGTTGAAGCTGACGGCTCGCCTGTAGATAAAGCGTGAGCGCCCGCAGCTTAACCTGAGCGTTAGCCGGATCAACCTTTCGCAATTAAGCACCGCACGTGGAGGTCTTCCAATGTCCGAGCATGTGACCCATGAATTGCTGAAAGGATTCCTAGAAGCGTTCAATCGCCACGATCTGGATTCCATCATGGACTATTTCGCAGAGGACTGCGTCTTCTACATGCCGCGAGGTTCGGCACCCCGAGGTGATCGGTATGTCGGGAAGAACGAGGTGCGAGCAGGCTTGGCGAAAAGATTCGAGGGAATTCCGGATGTGCATTACGGAGCAGATCAGCACTGGGTGTGTGGTGATTTCGGAGTCTCCGAATGGACACTCACTGGCACATCTGTGTTAGGGCAAAAGATAGAAGTGAGGGGAGTCGACTTGCTTGAATTCGTCCGGGGAAAGATCACCCGAAAGGATTCTTTTTGGAAAATCCTTCAGTGATTAGCAAGGCATATGAGAGCGCGCCTGAAGCCAAACGTTAGCCGGACAGAAATAGGACAATGAAATTCCACAAATATCAAGCGATTGGAAACGATTATTTGGTAATCGAGGGGGCGACCGAGCAGCTCACATCATCGCTCGTTCGAAGGATCTGCGATCGTCACTTTGGTCTCGGTTCTGATGGAATATTACTTGGTGCACAGGCTCCTGCCGGTCACGGGTTCATTCTGCGTATCTTTAACCCAGACGGTTCCGAGGCAGAAAAGAGCGGAAATGGAATTCGGATCTTCGCCCGGTACCTTTGGGATAGTGGTCTCGTCGGGGTAGAGTTTTTCTCCGTTCTGACGAAGGGCGGCTCGGTTTGTTGTCAAGTTCGAGACAATGGGAAGCTTGTCTTCGTAGAAATGGGAAGGGCGAGCTTCCAGAGTGTGGACATCCCCGTTGCTGGAACTCCTCGAGAGGTGGTAGCTGAACATCTCGATATTGGCGACGACGCACTACAGATCACTGGAGTCTCGGTGGGCAACCCCCACTGTGTTGTTCATGTAGACGATGCCACCCCAGAACTCGCACATCGTTTGGGACCGCTGATCGAGAACCACGAGATGTTCCCAAATCGGACAAATGTGCAATTCGTTAAGGTCCTCGGACCGCAACGTATACGCATCGAGATTTGGGAGCGAGGTGCTGGGTACACCCTAGCTTCAGGAAGTAGCAGTTGTGCCGCAGCCGCGGCGTCTGTCAGGCTTGGACTGTGCAATGGCGACATAATTGTAGAGATGCCTGGGGGCACCCTTCATATTGGGGTAGGACCAGATTATTCTTTAACTATGCTCGGCCCGGCGAAGAAGGTAGCTAAAGGAGATATTTCGAATGAACTACTTGAGGATGCCGGCTAACCACAGGCTGAAGCTGACGGCTCCATCGCGTTCACGCTTTTTCTGTTTGGCGTGGTTAAAAAGCGCGCCCGCTTGGCCCGCAGCTTAGCCTGAGCGTTAGGCATACCAAGGGGATTACATGATTCGAATTCGTGATGCACAAGAAGCAGAGAAAAAAACCTTCGCTGACATTAATGATTTCTTAAAGACGATTAGAACTTTGTCAGGAGAGGTGAAAGATGTTGACGAAGGCATAAAAAGATTACGATCAATAAGGCAATTGTCTTATGAAAATCTGAATCAAATACAACATGAACATTTAGTATTAATGGGCATTCGTTGGCTACGAAACATTGGATTCGACAACCCTAATTATGAATGGTATTGGAATCCAAGGCAAACCGGCGACGCTAAAGAGCCTGATTTGATGGTAAAAAGCAGCTCTGGTGTTGTGTTGTGTGGAGAGGTTACAACTTCTGAGAATCCAGTTGGAGTTATTGATTCCAGGATGCGAGATACTCTTGACAAATTAAACAAGATGTCCGGTCAAAAGTTCTATTTTGTTAGAACAATATCAATGGAGAAACGCGCTAAAACTAAGGTTGGCAATGGAGGTCACAGCATTAAAGTCGTATTTATAGATCTGGATGCCTAACAACAGGCTGAAGCTGACGGCTCCATCGGTCACGCCGCTTGCGGGTGTTGTTCGTGTTCGGCAAGCTGCGTGCCCTCGGCCCGCAGCTTAGCCTGAGCGTTATGCGGATTTCTGTGGGGGAAAAAATGAATAATAAAATAAATCACCTAGAGCGTGAGTTAAAAAGGTTTTTGGATGTTGATCCAGTTGGCTTGCGCCGGGAATTATTAAATGATCTTCCAACAGGATGGGGCATATATCTTATATGTATGCCAAATTCGGATAAATCACTATACATTGGTATAAGCAGTCGATTGCGGGGGAGAATATGGTCTGATTTACTCGGCCCCTCAGGGGCACACACGCTAAAAAATAAGCTCAGAAAAAATTATGGCCGAAAAGGAAATAGGGCCATTGAATATCTAAATAGATGCTCTATTCGATATATGGCTGGCAGAGAAAATGAGGTTACGACACTTGAACACTTTGCTATTGCAGTTCTAGAACCACAATTAAATGACTAACCGCATAACAACAGGTTGAAGCTGACGGCTCGCCTGAGGTGGATCATGAGCGCCCGCAGCTTAACCTGAGCGTTAGGCGCACTTCTTGTGGGGGTATTGCAAAGGCCGAAAATAATGAGTACGATAATATGTACGGTATCGAGTACGAGAAATGGGGGGCGATATGGGCAGGATCTATTTGGCAGAAGATATCCGGTCTCTTTCGGATTTCAGGTCGAATGTGGCGTCGTTTGTTGGCCAGGTACGCAAAACTAAACGGCCATTAGTTTTGACTCAACATGGAAGAAGCGCCGCTGTGCTTCTCGATGTCGGCGCGTATGAGGCGTTGATAGAAAGAGCTGAATTAATAGAAGATATTAGAGTCGCGGAAGAGGAAATTAAGGCTGGTAAAGAGATCCCCCATTCTGAGGTCAAGGCAGAATTATTGGCTCGATTCAAGCGATGAAGATCACATGGGCTCCTCGGGCGAAAATGCGGGCAGGGGAGTATGCGGAATACATCGCACAAGATAATGAAGGGGCTGCATATGAATGGCTAGTTGGAATTTTTAAAGATGTAGAGCGTCTTAAAGATTTTCCCGAACAGGGGCGCGTGGTTCCAGAGATTGGGCGCCCAGATGTTCGGGAAATATTTTATATGAGCCACCGAATTATTTATAGAATCGGATCAAGAAGAATACGGATTATTACTATACGGCATGGACGGCAATTATTGGATAAAAAGGAAATTAAGTAGAAGGCGCCTAACCACAGGCTGAAGCTGACGGCTCACTTGGCGAAAACCCTGAGTGCCCGCAGCTTAGCCTGGGCGTTGGGCTTACTTATGGGGTGGTCATGAAAATCTCTGTGATTCTTGCGCATCCGGAGAAAGGTAGCTTCAATCACGCCATTGCTGCAGTGGCGGTTCAGGCGCTTCGTAACAGCGGCCATGATGTGTCCTTTCATGATTTGTACTTCGAGAAATTCGATCCCATCCTTCCTGCTCGGGAAATTCCTTCTGGGGTACCTCTTCCGTCCCAATTGAAATCGCATTGCGACGAAATTACGGAAGCAGATGGAATTGTGATCGTTCATCCGAATTGGTGGGGGCAACCGCCGGCAATCCTCAAGGGTTGGATCGATCGGGTATTCCGCCCTGACGTCGCGTACCGATTTTTGGAGGGCGATGATGGCGAAGGAATTCCTGTCGGCTTGCTGAAGGCCCAGAAGGCTATTGTGTTCAACACCTCCAACACCCCTAGTGAAAGGGAAAACGAAATCTTTGGTGATCCTTTAGAGCTAATATGGCGGAAATGCATTTTTGACCTTTGCGGCATCAAGCTCTTTTACAGAAAAACGTTTCGTGTGGTTGTGACCAGCACGGAAGAGCAGCGGAGAGGATGGTTAGCCGAGGCAGAAGAAATTGTTTCGAAGCATTTTAATGGAGAAGCTCTCAACGCATAAGAAGCCCAACTGATATGGAGTGACCGGCGTCAAGAGTAATATTCGTTCGCCTTCTCCTTTTCCTTTTGCACCGGGCCGGGCTTTGGCGGCTTCGACGATGA
>Ga0209431_10002812_pt1 | contig 14017 bp, 9 predicted proteins | sample RifCSP13_3_FD_184021 | JGI IMG/M metagenome (GOLD analysis project Ga0209431, IMG submission 184021) | Soil microbial communities from Rifle, Colorado - Rifle CSP2_sed 13_3 (SPAdes) (version 2) | ecosystem: Environmental > Terrestrial > Deep subsurface > Rock core/Sediment | place: Rifle...
ACTTACCAGATCTACTTACGGTTCGTGAAGTTGCGCAAATCCTTCGTGTTTCGCCTCTTACCATTAAAAGATGGGGAAAGCGCGGAAAACTTCCGGCAATTAGAATAAACTCCCGTGGAGACAGGCGATATAAAAAAGAGGCAGTCCTTTATCTTCTGGGAATACAGCAAAAAAGCGAAATCTAGCCCCACTACATAACAACTATCCAGAAGGAATATAGGATAAAAGCGAGCGTTCCGGCCGCGACCGCGAGCTGAGGCGAGCAGCCAAGCTGCTCATCAGCATCGGCAATAATGTAGGAGAAACATAAGGGGTCGATTATCTAATAATGAGAAATAGGATGATGGATATTGCTATTCGGTAAATTCCAAAGGGGACAAAGGTGTTCTTCTTGACATAAAAGAGAAGCCATTTTATTGCGGCCGTTGCCACTAAAAATGAAACCATGAAGCCTACCAGAAGCAGAAGCCATTCCTGACCTGTTAAATTGATGCTTGTTTTTTTAAGGTCGAGGAAAGTTGCGGCAAACATTGTAGGTATTGCAAGGAGAAACGAAAATTCAACTGCCGAAGTTCGAGGCAGCCCCAATAACATTCCTCCGATAATTGTCGCGGCAGCCCGGGATACTCCCGGAACCACAGAAATTGCCTGGAAAATGCCAATTATCATGGCTTTTTCATAAGAGAGGGTTGAGAAATCCTGATTTTGATTCGCTTGCGCGTCCCGCGGCTTATTTTTAAAAAAGAGCTCAATTAGAATTAAAACTATGCCTCCCGCAAAAAGTGAAATTAAGACCACTTCAGTATTTCCCAGAAGATACTGTTTTATAAATCTGTAAAACACAAACCCTACCAGGGCAGTTGGTATAAAAGCCACAACCACCCTTTTGACAAGGCCCGGCCTTGACAGAATTGTTTTTCCGTATAAAACGAGCACAGAGAGAATTGCCCCGGATTGGATTGCTATTTCGAATGTCTTCACAAACTCGGTCTGCGGGATGTTGAGAAGCCTTGCGGTTAAAATCAGGTGTCCGGTGGATGAGATTGGCAGGAATTCGGTCAAACCTTCAATAATACCAAGCATAATAGCCCCCAAAATATCCATATTTGAATTATGCCACAATAGCGGTAATTCAGTCTAGTCGCACCAGTTTGTATAAACCCGGAATTTTTCTTCTCACAGTTTCTAACGGGGTTGACATTTAAACTTTTTGTGAAATATACTATACATGCTCTTAAGCGAAAGGTTGTAGGCGACTTGTTTTCCTCTACAACTTTCTCGATGGGGTACCCCGCATAGCTTTATGCGAAGTGGGGGACGAGATAACTTTAACTTGACTCCGTGGAGCAGGTTAGGTATTTTCCCGTTGTTGACTCGGGGAAGCGTTTCCTACGACGGCTTAAGGGCACGAAGTTATTTTAGTTAGCGTTTAGTTATTAGCGTTTAGCGTATAGTTTTTCTTTTTCTTTTTTCTTCTTTTTTCCTCGAGAGTTTGATAAAATCCTAATAGATTTAATTTTTGCCGGAGTAACTCAGTGGTAGAGTAGCTCTTTCGTAAAGAGCAAGTCGTGGGTTCAAGTCCCACCTCCGGCTCATTTCTTCCAAAATAGGCTTCGATTTGATAAAATTTCAATACGCCCTTCAAGGCAGGGCAGGCCGAAGTAACTCAGCTCTGCCAGAGGCGGATAGTGTCCGGGTAAGCTGTTTTGTCCCAGCACTATCTTTCCAAATTTGCTAAAATTTGGAATTAGAAGTGCGGGATCCCGTAAATTCAAGCCGCCTTAGCTCAGTGGTAGAGCAATTGTTTTGTAAACAATAGGTCCAGGGTTCAAGTCCCTGAGGCGGCTCCAAAATTCAGCGCCAGAATTTACCGGGATAAACCGTTGACAACAGTTCGATTCTGTTCGGAGGCTCACAGCACCTGCCTGCCGGCAGGCAGGCCACCTTCGGCTCAAAAACTCCTTTCTTCCTCATTTCTTACCCATTTTTTTTTCTATTCTAAGGATATGGTAGGAAGATATATCTTGATAGTCCGCCTTCGTCACTTTGGCGGACATAGAGAAGTAGTTATTTGGGGGTGAGAAAGTTTATGGCCAAAACAATCATTGGAGTTTTTCCGGACAAAGAAACCGCAGACCATGCCGTTGATGAGTTTATACATTACGGGTATAGAAATGACGAAATATCACTCGTCATGAAAAATGGTTTGACAGGGAGAAAGCACGGGGTCCGTTATGAAAATTCATCATCTGTTACTGAAGGAACAGTTACAGGCGTCGCGACAGGAGGAATTATAGGAGGACTGACAGGTCTTTTTATTGGCGCGGGTTTAATCACTATTCCGGGAATTGGGGCCCTTCTTGTTGCCGGCCCGATTGCTGCCGCGCTTGGTCTGAGCGGAATTGCTGCCACTACGGTTTCAGGCGCAATAACCGGCGCTTTGGCGGGAGGATTGGTTGGAGGGCTAATCGGGCTTGGGATACCCGAGCAGGAAGCCCGCTTGTATGAAGAAACTATCAGAGAAGGCGGAGTATTGCTGGCAGTTCCCGTAGTTTCAGGACAAGAAAAAGAAGTCAGGGAGCTTTTCCTTGATAACGGGGCAGAAAACATCAGAATTCTTGATACTAATGCTTATCAGGATGAAGAGGAATTTAGAGAGTATTACTCAAGAAACCGGGTTGGCGCAAAAGGAGGCAAAAGAAAGATCAGAGACGATAAGTTTGATGATGAATTTTAAATAACTTCTTGACAAAAGCCTAAATTATGGTATATAAAAAAAGCACTTCTTTTTGTAATCTGCCCCAAGGAAAAGTTTCGCAATCCTGCCCTTTAATATGTTATATTGGGGCATTTTTACAATCGGTTTTCAAATAGGCATTCTATCCTTTTTCATTTTTTTCCAAAACCAAAAAGAAGATTAAGTTACTCGGGTTGACTTCTTGGGAAATTTAATGCTACGCTAGAAATGTGAGGGAAAAGGTAAAGGGTATAATAGCTCGACGCACCCGCAGTCAAATAAAGCTCTATTTCCTTATCTTCATTGTAGTTGCCGGAACGCTTGCTTCGGTTATTTATCTTAAGACGGTTTCTGCCGGAGAAGCGGTTGTTACACTTCAGAATCAAGAAAGACAATTGGTGCTGGCAAGATCCGCCGCCTCCCAAATAGAGTTTTTCCTTGAGGGACTTAGGCGTGATGTCCTGCGCCTTGCTTCAGTAGAAGATGTTTCCGCAGGGCGCGAGGAAGAAGCTCGCAAGACACTTCAGGAATTTATAGATAATGCGCCAACCTCCCCTCTTATCGGATTTGCCAGGATTGATAAGTCGGGGAAGGTAATTGTTATTGCAAATAAAAAGCGCTTGAGGACAGGTGAAAGAAAAGACTTTTCATACAGAGATTATTTCAAGTGGGCACGCGACCCTCAAAACAGGAATAAAGCATATACCACGGATCCCTTTATTTCCCGGGTAGGGGTGAGCCAAGGTAAAATGGTCATGGTGGTCGCGGCTCCTTCTTATTTTAAAAATGAGTTTAACGGCGTAACAATGGGCGCTATTTTACTTGAAAAATTCGCTGAAACATTCATAGACCCCATCAAGCTAGAGAGTAAAACCGAAGTTCTCCTTACTACGCGAGGGGGGCGAGTTATCTATGATAGAAACGGGTTGTTAAATCAGAATCTTGTGGACTACGCGAAAAGCAAAAAATGGCAAGGTTGGGAAGAGTTTGTTGGGGAATTTGAGAAGATTCAAAAAGAAGAGGAAGGCATCGGAGCATGGTCTTTTCAGCATGTAGGTGCTTCATGGCCGGAAACCCAGGTTATCGCATTTAAAACCATAAGAGTGGGAGATGAAAGCTGGAAACTCATTATTATAAATCACAAAAATTTTGTTAAGTCCTATATGTTGCCCATCACATCATCTCAAAACCTTGGTTTCTTTCTTATCCTCTTTAGTTTTATTACAGGAGGAATGTTATTTGTATTTATTGATCACCTCTCCCACCGTGATGGATATCTGAAGGGGTATAAGGATGGGCTTGATGAGCTTTTTTCGAAGAAGAAAGGTAAATAATACTACCAATACTACAAATGCCACCATATTTTAATTAATCAATTAACCAAATTCCAATTGATCAAACCAATTTAAAATGTTAAATTAAATAATGCGCAAAACCGAGTTTGACCTGGAAGAAAGAACAGCAAAGTTTGCAGAAGATAGCCGTGACTACTTTAACAAGCTTCCCAAAACACAATCTAACCTTAAGTATGCTGATCAAGGAATAAGATCAACAGGTTCAACAGCGGGTAATTACATTGAAGCAAATGAAGCCCTTTCAAAGAAAGATTTCTATATGAGAATAAAGATTTGCAAGAAAGAGGCAAAGGAGAGTAGGCTCTGGTTTAGACTATCCGAACCGTCACCCGAACAAGAATCTGAAAAGAAAAGATTAATTCAAGAGTCAACAGAACTTACAAGAATATTCTCAACTATTCTTAAGAGTTCGAAATAGTTTTATTAATTTAAAATTGATCATTGGTACTTGGTTTGAAAATTGATCAATTGGTAAATTGGTTATTATGTAAATTGGTACTGTATTGGTAGTATTTGTAGTATTTCTATCTCTTCAGCTTCTTAAATTCTTCTTTTTGCCGTTCAATATCCCCATCCATTGAGTCACTTGAAAGTTTTTCAAATGTAAAGATTATAAAAACAATTCCAATCTGGACTGCCGGTATACCCAAAATGTAGCCCCAGAATCCGCCAAAAAAGAGAAGAATGACAATTCCTCCTATGAAAAGAGTCAGAGCGGTGGCAGTAACTAAAAAAGAGCGCATCATTTATATGTTATGCATGGAATAATCTTCTTTTCAATAGCGAAATTAAACCAATGAGGAATTTAGACCCCGATTGACAATCCGATAGTTTTAAAAAGTAGGATAAAAATATGGTAGTCATAGATAAGCATCTCCCCTAAATATTTATCGGTTTTTTCACGATTTAAATCAGAACAAGAGAATTAAGTTGGATTTTTGGAGCAAAATTGCGCACCAAAAGTGAACTATAGTTATTAAAAGATCAGAAATAACAAGCAAATCTACAAAAAAGGAATATAAAAAGATTGGACCGTCAGGTTCAGACTCGAGAGGAAAATAAGATTTATGCAAGTGTTATTTTTTAAAACAGCACGAGCACACATTTTAAAGGCAAAGTGAAAAGTAAAAAAAAGAAAACGGAAACCTTAATTCTAAATATTTATTTTAGGGTTTTGTTATTAAAAAGGAACAGACCTGTAGAATGAATCTTTCAACCAAAAGGGTTAATATTCCGGATTTTTTCATCATTGTCGGGTTTTTGACTAATGAATGTGTTCGTTAAGATATTTCCAGATTGTATTCCCACTCCCTATTGACAAATGCTTAGAGGCTATTATACGCTATAAGTGTAAACACTTCGTCCCGATTAAATCGGGGCTCAGTGCAGGCACTTCGCTGGGATTTTGGCTCAAGCTTTTTTTGACCATAAATCTGCAGTAGGCAAGGGTGGTGTTGAGGCTTGATATGAGTCCAAAACTATCCCTTAAAGAGCGTTTAATATTAATAAAGAGAGTCACGCAAGCGGGTGAAGATGTTGCCCGAGTGTGCCGCGAGGCAAACATATCCCGAACCGTCTTCTACAGGTGGCTGTCAAGGTATAAAAAAGAGAATAGAGCTTCCGCGCTTGTCCCAAAAGGAAAGGTTCCCGCCTCATGGGTTCGTTTTGAGAAGTTGTCCCCCAAGCAGCGGCTCCTAATGATTGAAAAAGTCAAAAATGGCGAAAGCGTGCAAGAAGTCTGCGAGCAATTTGGAGTCTCAAGAACAATATTCTATAAATATTTAAAAAGATACGAGGATGCGCCTCCGGGTCAAAAACTCGAGGCCTTATGGGACAAAAAGCCGAAGGTTGAAAGATACTTTAATCAAGCGCCTGAGGAATATGAGAGGGCGGTTCTTTCGGCCGTAATTGCGCATCCCGAACTTTCAAGCCATAAAATCGTTTGGGTTCTCCCGCAAATAGGAAATAGGCCTATTTTGTCAAATCATGGAGTATATAACATACTAAAAAGGTACGATCTGACATCCTATGAGAAAAGGCTTCTTTATGCAGCCGAGAAGGCGCGCGCCCCTCTTGTTGGCGGTTTAATTCAATCTTTTGAAGCTTTTCTTTCAAATTTACTCTCACAAAAGCCTCAGGTTCGGACATTTTTAGTGAGGTCCGGATTGATTTTTTCTCTCGCGCTGTTTACTTCTGTTTTTGTCTGGGGGGCACTCTCTTTTAGCAGTTATCTTTTAGATTCGCCAAGTTTCGCGTTCACAACAGGCACATTTTTTGCTTTGACCGCTCTTTTAATAGGGATGTTTTTCTTCATCTACTCGTTAAAGTATTACTTGACAATTGCCATTGTGCTTTCTTTCTCAAGAAAACTTGAGGACAACTCCGACTCCGGAAGAAATTTTTTCTCAAGGATTTTTATGCGGGGCGGTATAAATCAAGATGGAAAAGTTACAGGAGCAGGTCTTTATCCCGACTTATCGAATATTAAGCTCAAAAGGGAGCCCTTTGTTTCCGTTCATGTGGCTCTGTATAACGAAAAAAGGGTCGTAGAAAGGCTTTTGACCGCCTTAACTTCTTTTTCTTACGAAAACTATGAAGTAGTTATTGCCGATGATTCAACAGATGAAACACTGGATTTGATTAAGAAATGGTCTAACCATCCGAGAATCAAGATCTCCCACAGAGAAACAAGAGAGGGATTCAAAGGAGGAGCGTTAAGAGAAGCTCTTAAGCATACAGATAGGAAAGCAGAATTCATCATGGTCTTTGATGCAGACTTTATCCCCTACCCCGACACCATCACCCAGTTCCTGAAGTACTTTCAGGCAACATGCGGAACACTCGACTTCTCTAAGGTTAATGAGGGTAAATTGGGGGATATAAAGGTTAATAAGGGGGAGAATACCCCTAATCAACCTTCCTCAACCTTCCTCAGCCTTAATGAACCCTTTCCTATCGCCGCTGTCCAGGGATACCAATGGCATGTATTAAATAAATCGGAAAACTGGGTAACCCGAGGAGTCCGCTCCGAATACTCAGGCTCTTATGTAATTGAGCGATCCGGAGAAGAAATCTATCAGGGATTAAAGCAAATCTCAGGCTCCGTATATATGATCAGACGCGATGTTTTAGAGAGCATAGGTTGGGGTAACTCAATAACAGAAGACTTCCAGCTCACCCTCAAACTCTATGAGAAAGGCTACAAGGTAGTCTACACCCCCTATGTCCAGGCACCTGCCGAGGCAGTATCAACAATCAAAAGACTCATCAGGCAGAGAATGAGATGGGCGGAAGGACACTCATATAATGTCAAGCGGATGTTTGGGAGATTGATCTTTGGGAGGTGGGAAGCAGTAAAGAGTATCACGGGTACCACGGGCAATGAGGGAAGTATTGATGCTGAAGCTCGTGATACTCGTGATACCCTTGATACTCGTGGTACCCATCGAGTGTGGGTTCCTTCTCCCCTTACGCCTTCTGAGAAGCTAGAGTTTGCCTACCTCACCCCCTACTACCTCCAGGCTGCCTTCTTTATTGCAGGCACCATCTCCTGGTTTATCGCGGAAGTAATCTTTCAGGTTCGTCTTCCTTTCTGGACAGAAGTATGGGGATGGAGCCTTATCTTGACCAATATGCTTGCCCTTCCTCTTATGAATATGGTAGGACTCTTCCTTGAAGAAGCGGAAGAGAAAGACTATCTGGGACTATTCTCATTCGTCGCTCTTTCATATGTAGTTGCCCCTTTCCAAGCCTACGCCGCTGTTAAAGGCTTCCTCGAGAGTCAGGAAGGTCCCTGGTTCAGAACACCCAAGACCGGAAGAATAACGGATGTCTTTACCCCCGGAAGATTCTACAGGTTTGTTTGGGGGGTGTTTGGGAGAGGCAAGCCGGCGGTATCGCCTGCTCTGGGTATGGGCTGGCAAGGCCGGGCCTTGCCAGCAGTTGGTTTAACAAGTAATCCAGTCTTTGCTTTTGCAACGGCTAACAATTCATTTCAAAACTTCAAAATCCGTAGACGCCACATCAGGTGGGTGGGGAATGTAAGCTTAATTGTTTTGTTGCTTACCACAATGCTTCTGACAGGTCTTGCGCCATTTGTGCCTGCTTCTTCTTATGCAACGCAACCGGAAATTAAAACAGTGAAGTCTGCAAATAGCCAAAAGGATGAACCCACTGAGCCTGAGTCAATAGAAGAAATAACGACACCTGTGGCAGTTCGTTTTGAGGCAGGAAACGGTGAGATGTTGGAGATGATTTTCCATCGTGATCCCAGAGTAAGAATCAAGCTGGGCGAAAAAGAGCTTGATATCACGACACAAGAAATTCAGGGTGTGGGTCGTGCAAATCCTGTGCGGAGTTTATTTGTTGACAAGAAAGAAGTCAGGTACGAAGAGATAGTGCCCGGAGTAGATTTAGTTTACCGTCTGCACAGGAAAGGCTTTAGCGAAGAGTTTGTTATCAAACGGCCTTTAAGATTTAACGGTGTCAAGCAAAAGGTGACAGCAAAAGAATTGGAGATTATAGGTCCGACTCCCGGTACATTTGAGATTTACGACAAAAGCGGGAGGGAAGTGTTTCGGTTTGGGTCGGCCTTTTTGGCTGAAAAGGAAGATTTGGTAAAGAAGTCAACCGATGTTTCCTTAACAATTAACAAAAAAATTGAAGGGTATGAGTTAGTAAAAACTATTGGGGAAGCCGGCAAAATCTGGCTTGCCGCCGCTGAAAGAATCTATCCGGTTATTTTGGATCCTCCGGTGACGATTGTGGGATCAGGGTATGCCAACGGGACGGCGGATTACGGAGGAATACAGCGCAAGCTTGTTTTTATGGAGACAAGAGATCGGTACTATGCAGTGGCGAATGTGAGTTCCAGTATTCAACTCTGGATTTCAGATGACAATACCGGAAGTGCCTGGACTCAGCTGGCTGATATTGACGACGATAACGACGATCATGATCCGACAATTGTCAAAGACGGCGATAATTTTTGGATTGCCTGGAACGACCAAAGCAATGATAACCCCCAATTCCGGCGGATTACCACAGATGCCAGCTCCGAGACGTACGAGGCGGTTTGCACCGGTCCGGACATGGGAGCGGTTGGGGCTATAGACGTTAACGCTTTTGGGGTTGCCAGTACCTATCTGTATTTTTATAGTGATAATGATCCCGATGTATACAGGATAACCAAAAGTGAATATCCGGGAAGTTGTGAGTCGACTGATTTTACCTCAATCACTAATACTACTGACGGTCCAATAGCCGGAGGCGAAGGAGCGTTCCAGGTGACGACAGGAGACGAACTTCATGCCATTTGGAGAACCACATCCGGCATACGCCATGGAATTTACAGCGGTTCGGCGTGGAATACCTCCGCCCCGTTTACCGTTAATTCGTTTAACAGCGACGAGTTTTCGGTAGTCAAAGATTCCAGCAATAATTTGTATGTAAGCGCCGAAGCTGCCGCGGGCGAGGTGCACGTTTATAAATGCAGTGCCACTTGTACCGGAACCTGGAGCGATTTGGGGACTGCCATGCTGGATACGGATTGTGCCTCCGGTTATACTGATGTAACCATGAATAGCTTAACTTATGATTCAACCAACGACGATTTGATTTTATTTGCCATAGCTACCGACGCTACGAACGAACGTGCCTGTTTCCGCGCGTCGAGCGACATGGGTTCGAATTGGGAATCAACAACCTGGGATTTAGGGTACGTTAGTGCAGATTTGAATTACCTAAGCTCAATCCACACGGTCGCTGATCCAACTAAAGCCGCGATTACCATACGAAATGCTGCCACTTACTCGTTTGCCACCGTGCCTGAAAAAAGTCTATTTTTGCTATTTTCCCTGCCGTTTCTTTCTGCTATATTAGGGGAGTTAAAGAAAAGAAAATTATGAAGAAAATTTTTATTGCCGTTTTTGTTGTCAGTCTTTTGATAAATTTGGCTTTGGGGTTTAAAAGTCTTTATCCAAAAAGGGAAACAAAAGACGAAGAAATGACTCAACAGTTTCCATATTTGGCTAAGAGAATTTTTATTGAGCAGCCAAACGATGTGATTATTAACTTTATCCCATTGAGAAGTAATATCAGAGAGTATATTGCCGGTAAAAAGGATAAAATTGGCTTTTATTTTGAATATTTGCCTACAGGTATAGGTGTTGGCGTAAATGACAGGGAATTATTTTTTAGAGCTTCTCTTATCAAAGTACCGACTGTGATGAGTGCCTATGAACTGATTGAGCAAGGCATGCTTGGCAAAGGGGATGAGCTGATAATTGAAGAGCATCACCTTGACAAAACCTACGGCTCTTTATGGAAAAGGGGTGCCGCAAGCAAAGTCACGGTGGAGGAGGCAATTCGCCTGGCGATTATTGAGTCAGATAATACCGCCTATGAGGTTTTAAGTGAGAAAGTAAACGACCTTCTTAATGCGGACGTAGGAAAAGAGAAAGACGTTGATGATGTTTATGATTATTTAGATATTCCAACAGATAGTGATGGTTTAACTCAAGATATAACGCCAAGAAATTATTCCTCAATTTTGCGGAGCTTATTTTTTTCTGCATTCCTTTCCTACAATGACTCAAACGAGCTTCTTTGGCTTTTGAGCCAATCCAACTACACCGAAGGGATCGCCAAGCCTCTTTTGGGCAAAGTTCAAGTGGCTCATAAGTTTGGCATTCGCAACCTTGAGCCGGATGAAAGTCTTACCGTTCATTCTGATTGCGGAGTTATTTACTACCCAAAGCGGCCTTATCTTCTTTGTGTTATGGTTGGGTCCGGCGATAAAGAGATAACTGGTAAATACATGCAGGAGATATCGGATATTGTCTATAAGTTTATTTCCACCGCAAAGGGCGGTAATTAATGTCTCAAAAGCAAACCTTTTTATACATCTTTTTAATCCTTGTGCTGGTTTTGATGGCAATGCCCTTTATCACAACATTTAATGATGTGCTAACGCGTATTGTGATGAGTTTAGATGCGTATCGATTCATTCAGAATTACATTATTCCTTGGGAGGTGCGGATGGTAGGGGTTATTTTATATCCATTCGGGTTTAAGCCGCAAATTATGGGAGAGTATTTGGCGATTGGTGAAAAGAACCCATTTTTAATTGAGATTGCCTGGAATTGTGTTGGCTGGCAATCGCTACTTTTCTTTCTTTTGACCGGTTGGATCGGGTTTCAGGGTGATCGCTATACGAATTGGTCGAAAGTGAAGGCTTGGATAATCGGCTTCTTGGGAACTTTTTTAGTCAATTTGCTTCGAATCGCGGTAGTTGCTCTCATTGCTTATTACTTTGGGCAGAATGTAGCGATTTACTTTCATGATTACGGTTCAACACTTGCAGTGATTGGATGGTTGTTTGTGTTTTGGTGGTTCTCGTATTCTTTCATCCTTGAAACTAAGGATAATTAAGGTCTATGATGGTTAATGAAGGTAGATTAAGGGGTAAGGGAGAATTTTTCTCCTAATAAACCGTAATTAACCCTACTAAACCTTACTCAACCTTACAAACCGAATGGCGCAACTCCGGGGCAAGGGCTTAGTTACTCTTTCGTGCTAGTTGACAAACGAGCCAGTTCTGAATTATCATAATATTATGAAAAAACTGAATTTGCATAAGGCTGAAGAGCAGTTGGTTTCTTCTGGCCTCAAACTCTTTACTGCCTCTGACTTAATGGTTATGTTTGGGGTAGAAAAAAGAGCCGCTGGAGCCTTTATCTCCTACAATGTTAAAAAGGGAGCATTCTTGCGTTTCAAGGCAGGCCTTTTTGGCCTCAAGAATAATCTTCCGTCAGAATATGCTATTGCCAACAGGCTTTATTTTCCTTCCTATATTTCTCTGGACACAGCGCTTTCGTATTACAGCTTAATTCCAGAGACAGTTTATACAATAACTTCAGTAACCCCTAAACCTACTAGAGAATTTGAGGTTAATGGCAGGGCTTTTGACTACCGGAGAATAAAAAAGCAAGCCTTTACAGGCTATATTCCCAAGGAAATTCATGGTGAGACTGTTTATATTGCCACCCCAGAAAAAGCAGTGGCGGACTTTCTTTACTTTGTTTCTCTTGGTAAAAGAAAATATAACGACAGGTTGAAGTTTGATAAGATTGACTCTTCACAGCTTAGGAAGCATCAGGATTTGTTTAAAAAATGATAGATAAGAAGTTTTTGCAAAACTATGCCATAAAAGAGGGGACAAGTCTTGATAATGTCTTGCGTGAATATACGCAGCATCTTTTTTTGCGTAATTTCTATACAAAACCAGATTCCCAAAATTTCCTCTTTAAGGGCGGTACGGCATTAAAGTTGGCTTTTGGTTCTCCGCGGTTTTCCGAAGACTTGGATTTTACGGGGATCAAAAATTCTACACATTATGAGGAAATTCTGCAAGACTGCCTGCTCATGCTGTCAACCGAAGGGATTAAAGTGGAGCTTGTTGAGTCAAAACCCACTTCAGGTGGGCACTTGGCTATTATCAAAGCAGGCCTTTTAGGCGAGGAGGTTGAGATCCAAAATCAAATTTCCTTTCGTCCACGCGGTAATGTTGCCGGAGAGAATGTTGTGATTAACTCAGGCATTGCCCCCGCTTACAACATCCATATACTTGACAGGAAAATACTTATAGCAGAAAAAATTGAGGCCTTAATTGAACGGGCCAAACCGCGGGACTTTTTTGACCTGTATTTTATCTTTCGGGATCAGAAACTAAGGCGTCACTTACAGTTTGACGAGGGACAAAGGGAAAAAGTCCTTGGCAATTTGGAAAAACAGCGCAAGGAAGAACTGGCAAGGGAGCTAAAAAGGCTTTTGCCAAGAAGTTTTTGGCCGGTTGTTAAAGACCTGCCTGCGGCCTTAAAAAGAGAAATGGGTGTGTGATCTGGCTTTTTTTCTTCTGGAGGCTATAGGTCAATTTAAAATCTGCTTGGACCTCTGTAAAAAGCAATCTCGTATAATTATTGTGTACATTATTTAAATTCAAATTCCATTTTTATTGCCAATATATGCAAGAGGGGAGAGAGAAGGGAAATTATACAAATATAGGACACAACAAAATAGAATTTTCAATTGTCAATTTTCAATTCTCCCCTAACAAACCCTATCTTCCCTTTTTTTAGCCTCAATTATTCCCAGCCCTTCAAAAATGCCCCTAGAATCGATTTTTTCAATAGAAAGGTACATATTACTACCCTTTTTTAAAAACTGTTTTCAGCCTCGATAAAGTATTTATTCCTTGTCAATTAAGCCTCAGAGACTCCAGATTAGCCTCAGTATATCCTCTAGTTTCAAAAAGAGGATACAAATTTTAAAATTATAGAACTCTATGTTTAATATCTTATAATATATTTTAGCCTCGATTTTTACCATTTCTTCCGAATTCAAAACTGCAAGTCAAGAGTAGATTGCCTGGTTTGAAGCTAATCCCATAGCTATTGACAAGCAGTTCACAACAATGTTAACATTTTTTAGGCAGGAGACTTTACATATGTACAAGCGCCTGCCCATAGACGAGAAACTAACAGCAATCAAGCGTGTTCTTGACGGGGAAAGGGTCTCAAGGGTTTGTCGGGACGAGGGGATTTCCCGGACAATATTCTACAAATGGCTTAATGATTATAAAAAAACAGGCCCCTGGGGAAAAAGAAAAGTCTTAACAGCCAGAATTGTCAGAGGAAATGACCATTGGAAAAGTTTCAGTACGGAAACAAGAAGAAAAATTATAAAGTTGGCGCTCAAAAATCCGCTCCTTTCTCCTCAAAAAATCGCCCAAGTCGTTGATGCAAGCCCCTCAGGCATTTGGTATCTTCTCAAGAGAAACGGGCTAAACACGGGCGAGGCTCGCCGACAATATATATATAGAAATGGTAAAAGCCTGGTTCGCGAGAGGCCTGTTTCTTTTAAACTC
>Ga0209431_10002821_pt1 | contig 13993 bp, 15 predicted proteins | sample RifCSP13_3_FD_184021 | JGI IMG/M metagenome (GOLD analysis project Ga0209431, IMG submission 184021) | Soil microbial communities from Rifle, Colorado - Rifle CSP2_sed 13_3 (SPAdes) (version 2) | ecosystem: Environmental > Terrestrial > Deep subsurface > Rock core/Sediment | place: Rifle...
AGAACATTGTAGATAATCTTCGTGATGTGATTGGCTATGCTGCTCTCGCTTTGATGTGGATTGACGAGAATGCCGACAATGAGAGAAAGTCCGAGCAAAAGTAATAAAGTCTGCCAATCGTGCGGACTTTGGAAATCTTGTAAATCTCCATTCATGCCTCCATCCGTGAATGGAGATTCACGCGTTCTAGTTGTTGGCGAGGCTCCTGGTTCTGAAGAAGATGATAAAGGAGTTCCATTTGTTGGGATATCTGGACAATTTCTTAGAAACGTTCTTGAAGATGTGTTCGGTTTGGACAATGTTGCTTTCACGAATGTTGTTCGTTGTAGACCTCCTGATAACAAGATAACGAAAAAAGCAATAGATCATTGTAAGAAATTTGTTATGGATGACATTTCCATTATCGATCCAGAGATTGTGCTTCTGATGGGGAATAGTCCGCTCAGTGGTGTGCTAGGGCAGACAGGTATCTCTCGATGGAATGGTGTCGTCGTGAAGAAGGATGATAGAAAGTATGTGCCTCTCTATCATCCTGCTTTTATTCTCAGAGATGCCAGTCACATGGATGAATGGCTGGAAGCAATCATTTCCATTGAGGATGATGATAAGGAAGAGTATATTTATAAACACATATTTCCTAAGACAATAGAAGATTTGTACGAAATGAAGAAAGTATTGTGTGATGCTGACAGCATATCGTATGACGTTGAGACAAACATGCTCAAGCCGTACAATGATGATGCGAAGATTATCTCGTTCTCATTCGCTTGCGAAGGCAAAGCTTATGCATTTCCATTCCTTCATCCAAAGTCATGGTGGACAGACGATGAATTAGATAAAGTTGTAAGCATTGTTTCTGTAATTCTTGCTCATCATTTCAGAGGAATCATTGGTCACAATATAAAATTTGATCAGATGTGGACGTATGCTACGTTGGGTGTATGGTTTGAGGCATCGAGCGATTCTATGATTATCAGTCATTTGTTGGATAGTCGTGGTGGTATTCATGGACTGAAGAGGCTGGCTGGCATCAATTTGGGGATGTTTCAATATGATTCTGAGCTGGATGCTTATAAGAAGGCTCATAAGGAAGCAGATCCTGAGCGTGGTGGTAGTTATGCTAACATTCCTCTCAATATACTGTTACCATATGGTGCGAAGGATGCAGAAGCGACTCTCAGATTGGAAAAGTTGTTGAAAGACAAAATTACAGACAAGCAAAGGATTTTGTTAGAGCAATTGATTATGCCAGCAAGTGATGAACTGTGTATTATGCAATGTAATGGTTTTCCAATTGATAAGCACATTGCTAGACGATACAGTATAATTTACAGGTCTGCCAGTAATCGTGCTCTCGTAGATATTCGTTCTGATAAGAAAGTGAAGAAACTGTCAAAAGATCGTCAGATTGTATTAGATGGTGAAATTGTTGGAACAAGGCGCAAAAGAAAAGTGTTCAAGTTCAATCCTGGTTCTCCAGATCAATTGAGCGAGTTGTACTTTCGTCGCTATAATATTCCTGTTCTTGCTGTTTCTCCGAAAACAGGAAAACCTTCCACGACATATAAAGCATACAAACACTTGGAGAGTGATTATCCTATCCTTGGAAAAGTTCGTTTGTATAAATTGCTTGGTAAGATGCTGTCGACCTACATCGAGCCAGCTTGTAATGGTGCATGGACTTCTGATGACGGCAAGGCTCGCACGACATTCAATCTTCACACAGTTGTCACAGGCAGGACTTCATCTTCTGATCCAGTCAATTTCCAAAACATCCCTGTTCCTGAGAAGGAGCCAAACACTTTACTTGCCGATTTGCCTATCAAGAATCTGTTCGTCACTTCTCATAGGAAAGAGTTGCCTAATGGAAAAGTAAAGTACAAAGGCAGGTTGGTGTCTGTTGACTATTCTGGCATGGAGCTTAGATGTTTTGCCAGTTTGTCTCATTGCATGAATATGATTCGTATCATTGAGCTTGGAAAAGACGTCCACTCGTGCGTTGCGATTATGTCAATGACTGGCAAGCTTCCAGATGAAATTACACAAGAGGAGATCAAGACACTTCCTAAACCTGTGAGATATGTCTACAAATGGACAAACTGGACTCTGTTGTATGGCGGCAGTTGGCACACTCTTCATCGTATGTATAATGTTCCAGAGGATGAGGCAAAGGAAACCGTTCGTTTGTACTATGGAATCTTTCCTGAGGTTCTCGAATATAAAAAGAGGTGTATAGACTTCGCACTGGATAATGGATATATCGAGAGTCCGTTCGGTAGACGAGAATATTTGCCATACATAGACTCTTCGGATAACAAGAAGAGAGCAAGAGCGGAGCGTGAATGTGTGAATATGCCAGTGCAAAGTGGTGCTGGAGATACTCTGCTTGCTGCGATGGTGATGGTTGCATGTGAGATGAGGAAAACTGGACTTGTCGGTACGAAATTGGTGAATGAGGTTCATGATAGTCTCGTTGCCGATTGTCCTGACAAAGAGATTGTTCCTTATGCCAGGCTTGCGAAGAGAGTAATGGAAAATGTGAAGGATTACAGCAAAGAATACATGCCTGGCATTGACTGGAGTTGGTTGATTGCTCCATTGCAAGCGGATGTGGAGGTTGGTACGCATTATGGCACAGAGATTGACTTCGATGAGTGGCTGAAGGAGAATGGAAATGTATCTTCTATTTTGGCTTGATGAAATCGCTCCACTTGTTGTGCTTAGAGATATGCAATTTGCTCCGGATGTTGGTGAAATCATCACTGTTCATGAACAAGGAATTCATATCAATCCTTCTACTAAAAGGTGTAGAATAACAGGACGCGATATTGTTGTTGACATCACGAATGGAAATTCTTCTATTGAGAAGATAGACTTCTATCTTGAAGAGGTGGTAACATGAATGATGAAATCATAGATAGCATTCGTGGCACGAAGATTATTCTTTCTGATAATGACACGAAGAAGCAATTTGACATTGCTGGCATCTTTTCCATTGACGAGAATGACTTGTCTAGAGAATACTCTATGCAAGCTTCTTTGTTTGCATACTTCTCTGTATTGTCGGCAAAGTCAGAACGTAATCTGTCTGTTTCAAAGCTTGCTTCCGAGCGAGAGTATGCTGTCGCTGATCAGCAGATAAGAGAGGATCTTGTTGGTAAGGATGTCAAAGCAACAGAGTCAATGATAAAGCAATTGATTTCTGCTGACGAGGAATATTGTGCTTTGCAAGATACTGTCGTTGCTGCTGAGTATGAGCGTGACTTGCTCAAGGCGATTGCTCGCTCATTGGAAATGCGTGCAAATATGCTTATCAGTCTCGGTGCTCTTCGTCGCCATGAGATTGATATGACTGATATGAGCATTCGTCGTGCTTCGTTTGACAAGACTGTCGACGACACGAAGGAATCTCTCAGGAGATTACGATCACAAAAAGACAGATAGCAAGTTTAGTATGTTAGTCGGAGATGATGTACTTATGAAAGATCCCAAATCTCCTGCGACTCGTGCCGGTTCGGTATCCCCCAGCCAACTGTCACTTGCGGTCATAAGAGAAGTCTCCGACTTGTTCTTTTCCATTATGGCGCTGTTGCAAGCTGGTGCTGCCGGAGAGATCCTCCGAGGGAGTTCGACTCTCCCATAACAAATCCGTGGTGGTGAAGGTGGTTCGATTCCATCCAGTGCCTCTGTGATGCCCCTTAGAGCATCACGCTCTGCGAAGATCTCGAGACTGGTGGCGAAAGTCATCATTGAAGAGGCGCAGTAGTGACGAGTCATGTCCTGCAACTCTAGCAGAGCCAAAGCGATTCCAAGACTGAGATAGGAGGAAGACTCCTATTATCTTGGGTCGTTGTGGAAGTCGAAAATCATTGGGAATGAACAGTGGTGAGTATAAGTCCTGTAACCCTATCGACTTCCATCTTGTGTTCAGTTTACACGATCGCTCGTGTTTCTGATTTCCATTCTTACTTTCTTACGAAAAGGAGACTTACGAAATGGTCAAGACTACTGTAGCAAAAGTAAGTAAAATGAGCAAGTCGGAGCGTCTTGCCGCTCTGCGAGAGAAGATGAAGAAGACAGATACTGGAGGGGGAGGCAAGGGTTTCTGGTCTCCAAAAGAGGGTCGAAATGTTATTCGTGTCCTTCCTCCTGTTGGCGGCATGTCATTCTTTTTCCAAGAGGTTGGGAAGCACAATTTTCCTGACAATCGTCGTTCGTACTGTTCGCTATTTACAACTGATGGCGAGAAACCTTGCCCGATCTGTGAGCTTGTGGATGATCTGTATGCCGACGGTGCGAAGTCATCTATCAAGTTGGCGAAGGAAATTCGACTTCGTCGCGGATATTGGATGAATATCATCAATCGCAACGGTGAAGATGCTGGTCCGCTCATATTTACCCCTGGTGTGAAGATATTCAATCAGATTCAAAACATGATCAATGACCCTGATTATGGGGACGTCACAGACGAAGAAGAGGGTCTAGATCTAATCATCAATCGTGCTGGAACCGGACTCGATACTGAATATGATGTCAAGGCGAAGCGCAATTCTACACCAATCAGCGAAGATGCCGATCTGGCTGCCGAATGGTTGGAAAAGGCGAAAGACCTCTCGTGGGTAGAGGTTTCCGACGATCCTGAAGAGGATTCTGAGCTTTCCAAGGGTCATGCTGTGTATATTCTTCCTTATGACCGTGTCGTCAAGGAGTTTGGTATCGACGACTTGGATGTAGAGGAAATGGCTGCCACTGTAAGTGGTGGAAATGTCGAAGAGGTAGAGGATGTAGAGCCTCGTCGTCAGAAGGCGAAGGCTGTTGTCAAAGGTAAAGTTCCTGTGAAGGACGTCGACGAAGATGAGGACGAGGAAAAAGAGGAAGAGAGCGAAGTGGAAAAGGAAGTCACTCGTAGAGCAACAGCCCGTCGCTCTGCTCGCAGGTAGTTTATGATTCGTATCGTGCATACTGCCGATTTGCATATCGGTGCTGACACGATAGGTTCAATAAATCCAGAGTATCGAATTCCAGATCGTGTGTTGGATTTCTTCGATACTCTGGATGCTATTATTGAATATGCTGATGAACATGATGCTGATCTTTTCATCATTGCAGGGGATATATTCCATAGGAATCCGAATCCTGTATATCTCAGTATGTTTGCTGAGAGACTTTTTAGAATTTCTAAACAATGTTGTTGCATTGTTCTCGTTGGGAATCATGACATTTCTGGTCCTTCTGATAGGTCTTCTTATGTGGATGTGTTCTCTTCTATTGAAATCCCTAATGTCATTGTTGCAAAAAAGTTCTCGGTTCATAGAATCAGTGTCGGAAATGTTGTATTGTCTGTTGGAACAATTCCTTATCCAGATAAGAGGCGTTTGTTGTCGCTTGCTGAAAAGAAAGGTAAGACGTCTGAACAGATAAATTCATTGATTCAAAAGAAGGTTTCCAAAATCGTCAAGGCATTAGAGAAAAAGGTTTCTGATCCTGCTATCCTGATCGGTCATCTTACAATTGGTGGTGTTGTTCACGAACCGACTTCCTTAGACAATGATGCTGAGCTGAAAACAGATGATATTCAGAGCGATGTATGGCGTTATGTAGCTTTGGGTCATATTCATAAATTTCAAGTTGTGGCGAATGGTACGACGCCGATTGTATATTCTGGTAGCATCGAACGAGTGAGTTTCAGTGAGGAGCATGAACCAAAAGGATTTGTTTGGGTGGAGATTGGTGATACAACAAGTTATAGTTTTATAGAGGTTGATGCTAGACCGTATACTACGATCGACATCAATGTTCCAGATGTCAAGGATGTGACAGCGTATGTCGTCGGAAAGATTTCCAAAAGGAATATTGAAGGTCATGTTGTCAGAGTTAGAATAACAATCCGTGATCGTAAGAGACTCCGTATGAATGATGTGTATACTGCTTTATCTGGTGCTTATGCTGTTAGTTCTGTTCAAGTATCTGATAGAGATTATGTCGTAACTCGTCCTCGAATACAAGAGTCTGTGTCTTCTCTATCAAAAGAAGAGCTATTGGAAATGTACTTCGAGGAAGTCGAAGCGAAGAATCCTAACAGGTTGATGAAACTAGCAAAAGAGATTATGGAAGAAGTAAATGCCGAATAGTAAAGCAAAGTCCATTGTCGAGGAATTGATTGAGAAGAAGAAGCTTGATGTATCTCTTCTCAATGAGGAAGATTCGCCATGCGTTGTACAGGATTGGCTCAGTTCTGGTTGTGTTGTCCTCGATTGGATGCTTGGTGGAGGATTTCCATTAGGTCGCATCACTGAGATCTATGGCGACGAGTCCACTGGCAAGAGCCTGATTGCTGCTCAAGCGATTGCTGTTGCTCAGCAAGAAGACATCATTTCCATGATGATAGATACTGAATCTGCTGTGTCCTTGCCTATAATGAAAGCTGTCGGTGTGAATATCGATGAGCTTATCTACTCTGCTCCGGATACAGTAGAGGAAGTTTTTGAGATTATAGACAGTGCTATAGAGTCAAAGGACAAGAAGTATCCTGACTCTAAGATGATTATAGTGTGGGATACAATTGCTGCAACATCTGTCGCGCTGGAGATGGATTCTCCGTATGGCAAATCTCTAATGGGTCGTCATGCTCTTATGATTTCTCAGTCATTGAGGAAGATTGCTAGAAAACTTTCTCACAGTCACATTTACGCTTTGTTTCTAAATCAGACTCGTCAGAAGATTGGTGTTATGTATGGAGATCCTGAGACGACGACTGGTGGAAAAGCCGTCAGGTTCTATGCTTCTGTAAGACTTCGATTGCACTTGTCTCAGAAGCTGAAGCAAGGGAAGAAGATTGTTGCTGTTGAGACAAGTGCTAGTGTTGTCAAGAATAAGGTCGCAGTTCCTTTTCGCAACGCCAAATTACCAATATTCTTTGGTCATGGAATCGACGATGCTCTTGCAACATATTACTGGCTCGAGGATAATGAATTTGTCAGCAAGGGTGTTCACAAAGTGTTGAAAATTGGTAATGAGGAAGTGAGATTCACAAAGAAGTCGTTTCCAGATGTGTATGACAAGCATTTCGACGACATTTCCAATTTGGTTCTGGAATTCGACAATATCGACATGAACGCTGATATAGAAGGTGAAGCCAATGAAGACGAAGAGTAAAGTACAACTGGCGCATGAGGCTATACTTCGTGAAAGAGCTGTGGAGTTCATTCGCTCTGTTCCTATTGGTACGACATCAAATGAAGCATTGGAAATGATGAAGAAAGTTGGTGTGAAATCTGGCAAGAGCAATGTCCAAGGAAATAATGAATTCGGTTACATTGTCGAGTGGATATTCGATGGTGTTGGTACTATGACGTTTGCTCGCAATGAGAAGGACGATCATTACAGGTTTCAGTTCTACAGCCTTGTGAGTGATACGGAGAAGACAGAAGGTGAATCTTCTGATTGATGGCAACAATTTGGCTCATCGATGCAGACATGTCTTCAGCCTTTCCAATCGTGGAGAGGATGTGTCTGTGAAGTTTGGTTTTCTCAAAGTTCTTCAATCACTGATGAGGAAATTCAAACCATCTTCTGTTATAGTCTGTTGGGATGGGGGAGTGCCTGACATTAGAGTCAAAGCTGTACCAGAATATAAGGCAAGTAGAGATCATGGGGATCCATTGGAGTATGAGGATTTCATTCGTCAGATAAATGAATTGATTACATATTCTCTTCCAATGATGGGAATCGTCTGTGCTCGTCGTCCTGGTGTAGAAGCTGACGATTTGCTGTATCATGCTTCTAGAATGCTTGCAGATGATTCTGTTATTGTCACAAGCGACAAGGACTTATTACAAGCTGTTGGAAATGGTGTCAAGGTACACAATCCAGCAAGAGATACTACATACGATGTAGAAACATTGAAGAAGGAGATCGGCATTGGCGTCATGAATTATGTTGATTGGAGAGCCATTCAGGGGGATGGTTCTGACAATATTCCTGGAGTCCCTGGAATTGGAGAAAAGACTGCTACAAAGCTTTTCCAACAATGGGGATCTCTCACCGGAATCTTCAATGCTGCTGCTGGTATCAATCCGAAAGGTACGATTGATGGTAAGTTGGGAGACAACATTCGTGCTTTCGGCATACATAGGGTGTTTCAGAATGTGTTTGTTATGGGATTGTATTTTGATAGGATTGGCGCCAGGAAAGAAATTATAGAATCTTGTGCTAGATATTCTCATTGTAATTTACAAATGGCAAAGAGGTATTTGTTGTCTAATGTATTTGTTTCATTGGCTGATTCGTCATTCTTAGGACTTGTTTATAAGCTAAAAAGACCGGAATTGAATGTACAAGGTATGAGAATTCCTGTTGTTCCGTGTAAGAGGAAACCAATATGAAATGCTACATTGGCATCGATCCTGGCAAAGGTGGGGCGATTGCTGTCATAAGTGATGGAAATGTTGTTGCCACTACAGTCATGATTCTTACTACTAAAAAGAAGATAGATCTGACATCAATGGCAGAGTGGATTGTTGCTGCCATAGATGGTAAGAAAGCTATTGCTTGTGTTGAGAGTGTTGGTGCTATGCCTGGTCAAGGTGTATCTGGTATGTTCAATTTCGGATATTCTGTTGGTGCAATTCATGGTATTCTTGCTGCTCTTGGCATACCTCGTTATATAGTATCTCCTGTGAGGTGGCAGAAGACCGTGCTTGGCAGAACAGCTAGGAAAGAAGTCATTTCCAAGGATGGGAAGCCTGTTCGCAAGAAGGATGAAACCGTTGCTGTAGATTTTGTGCGAAGTGCTTATCCGAGTGTGTCATTATTGGCAACCGATCGCAGCAAGAAACCGCATTCTGGCATTGCTGATTCTATTTGCATTGCCAGATATGCGTACATGAATCTGTAGGTGCAGGATGGCACATGCTTTTCGATTGCGAGCTAGTTACAAAACTCGTCATAGAGTGGCAGACTACTCAAGACAATGTATTATTGTCTGAAATTCTCGAAAATAGTCGTCCTCTTGTTGAAGCGATTGTCTCTACATTCGATCGTGAATATAGAGACGATTTGATACAAGAATCTATGATTAGAGTACAGCGTGCCATCGCCTCTTTCAATCCTCGTATTTCCAATCTGTATAATTATCTTTCTGTCGTCGTTAGAAATATTTGCATAACATATCTCAAGAAGATCGGTAAGGACATTGTTTCTGACTTCGATGAATATGATACGTTCTATGAGCATATAGACGATGTTGAACATAACGAATCCATCCTTGAAGAGTTGATTCAGAGAAACAGAATCAGATTTTCAAGTATTCCTGTTGAATATATAGACAATATTACAGAATTCATTTATCACTCGCTGTCTGCTGGCGGCAATTCCGGTGCTATATCTGACATTATGAAGCAATTTGATGTCGAGCGTTCTGTTGCTTCTGTAGTGTATCGCAGTACAGTGATATATCTTAGGAGTAAGTACATGAGTTATGCCAGTGGAGATATTTGTACAGATGAGTTATCTCTTATGAGAGATTTGGAAGAATTGCTTGGCCATGAGCTATATGCCAAAATAGCACTGATGTTTCATGGTACATACATCCGCATCTCGTAAAGTATATATAATCGAGGTGATGATTTTATGATAGCATGGAAAGCTGTCAAGCCAGCGAAATTGAAGGAAGATGTGTTTCGTCTTGAATTCCTCTCTGCTGTTCATAAAGCAGAGCGAGAGATAAAGAAGAGGTTTCAAGGTACGACGAAAGGTTTCAAACATGAAGTCATCTTCGAGTCGCTGATCAGCTTGAAGGGTGGTCCTTCTGTTTATGTCTATACGAACGATCAAATATATCAATGGTTGAATGATGGCACTTCTCCCCATGATATTCCTGCAAAGGATGGTCTTCTTTCATTTCAAGTTGGTTACACAAGCAAAACCGTTCCTGGCTCATTGACGACCCGTGCTGGTGGTAAGTTTGGTCCTCGCATTCGTAAGAAGATAGTTCATCATCCTGGTTTTGAGGCAAGGGATTTCGATAAGATGATAGAGGAAGAATATCGTCCACGGTTCAAGAAACTTGCTGAGGAAGCGATGCGCAATGCAGCAAGAAAGTGTGGACATTATGCTGGTGCTGCATGAAGATTTCCATTATCAGTAAAGATAATGATTTCGTGTTTGCTCAATGGCAGGATGGAACTATGCCTATGCGTGGTCACATACCTGTCGAACTTGTAATGGGGGATGAGGTTTCTGATGAGGCAATGTCACTGGCAATTCCATATGGTGTAGATTGGGCATTCTTTCTCGAGGGTGCTATTGGAAACGCTACACCGGAGAGGGTTGCTGAGTGTTTGCGAAATGCAGGTTTGTGGACTCTCCAAGATGTAATGAAGAATCCTGCTGCTGTTCGTGGAGCGTTGATGCAAGCGTACAGCATGGATTTCCAAACGATTCTGAAACTCGCAAAAGATTCAGGAGGTAAATGAATGGCAGATACTGTTGTTCTCGCTGGTGAGGGTGCCATCTGGGTACAGCCTGATGGTCCCAACACCGAACTCGTGTATCTCGGATGTCACGAGTTAGGAGACATCGAAGAGCCATTAGGTGATGTACGATTGCTGTACTGCTCCACAGAGGATCCGAACCGATATGAGGTCATCGATTCTCTACAGGAGACTCCTGGTGGTGTGACGACCTCCATGCTCACTGATGTTCGTAAGACTGGCGATACGATGGAAACACTGAGGTGCCCTGTACCTCTTTATGTCAATGTCGTATCTTGTGGAAAAAAGAATGTCTTTGATAATTGGGATCGCTCGTTTGGTCTGCAACAGTCATGGGTTACGAGGCGTGTATTGTCTCGCTTGACTTCCAAGGATCCCGAGACTCAAGATAAGGCTGGGCAAGCGTTCGATATCACAGCGGAGAGTCTGCAGCGTATCCTCGGATTCTCTGTTGCTCAGTTGGATATTTCCGAAACCGAGGATCTTTTCGACATCGCGTTCTGCAACTCAGAGCGTTGTGCTGGCAACTGTGGTGATGCTCAGTCTATCTGCACTCATGGATTCGTTTCCAGTGGTGTTCTAGCCGGTTCTCCGATCAATCAAGCGGATGTTTGGGAAACTGATGACGGTGGTTTGAACTACACACTGAAGACGAAACCGTTCGGTGCGGCAGAGATTGTCATTTCCATTACTTGCTTCGAGAAGGACAAAGACACAACTCGTGTAATCGCTGCTCGTGGTACAACCGATGTTGGCAATCCAATGGAAATCGGATACAGTGACGACGATGGTGCTACATGGACACTCGTCAATGTTGGCTCTGTCAATGGTCAGTATGCGACTGGTCCGAAATCTCTGTTCGCTCTTGACTTTTTCAACATTTGGCTTGTCACGACTGGTGGTTATGTCTATAAGTCTGAAGATGGCGGAGCTTCTTGGACTGCTCAAACTTCTGGCGACAAGACTTCTCAGGATCTGAATGCCGTCGAATTCTTTGGCAGCACGTATGGCTATGCTGTTGGAAATTCGAACGCAATTCTGAAAACTGAAGATGGTACAGTGTGGACTTTGGTAACTGGTCATACCGATCAGGCTGCTCAGAATATCAATACCGTTTCTGTGCTGAGTCGCTATCGTGTCTGGGTTGGCTATGCCGGCGATGGTGAGTTCTACTACACTCACAATGGCGGCACGACCTGGTCCCGACGTGCTCACACTGGTTCTGGCACCGGTGATGTAAAAGACATCTCATTCTATGATGAGTATTTTGGTGCAGCAATTTGGAATAATGTTGCTGGTGCTGGAACTCTGATGGTCACGATAAATGGTGGTACCACCTGGAGGAATCTTGCTACCCCGGTTACTCATCCGAACGCAGGATTGAATTCCCTGTTCATTTGCAATCAGCGCAAGATTTTTGCTGTTGGTGATGCGTACAGTGGAACAGGTGTAATTCTCCGTGCGCTTGGAATCTAGTTTGTAACAGTGAAATAAGCCTGTAGCAAGATTTCCAAAGTCATGCTACAGGCTGTTCCTTGGAGGATGAAATGACGAAAGGTTATAAGAAAGTTGCTCCTGTCATTGAAGACGTGAGCAAGAACGGTCATATGGTCATCACGACATCGAAAGGAAAGAAAGTGACTGTCGTTGGTGTATCCCATATGTATTTCCAAAGAGTTCAGAACTCTGTAGAGTTTCCTGATAAGCCAACATACGATGCTGAGACTGCTGGTGGTGCCATTGAGCATCATCCAATCGATCAGACTGTTGTCGACGATCCATCAAACACTCCTGAAGAGAAGGCAGAATATGCAGCAAAGCTTGCAAAGTATAATGTAGACTATGCTGCTGCTCAATCTATTCAATCAGAACGTATCAATAATTTCCTGTTTGCAAATGGGTTGGAAATCGACATTCCTCTAGAGGAATTGGAGGAATGGATTGCCGAGCTTGAGTTCAATGGTCTTCAGTTGCCAAAGAGCAAGATAGAGCAAAAGTTCATGTATATCTGCTCTCGTGCCGTTGGAAATATGGATGATTACACGACATTGCTTCAAGCTGTGATGGAGAAGACTGGCGTTCCGAAGGAGGAATTGGCACAGACCAAAGAATTGTTTCGGAATTACATGGCGAAAACGTAAAAAGCTTTCAGAGTTAGAAATCCCTGATGGCGATTGGGGATACGGAATGCTGTTCTTTGAGATCATGGCTTGTATGGAGTGGAGCAAACTTCCTAGTTCAATGGGAATATGTGCTCCATCAGATGACTTGAAAATGATGACTGCATTCCTCTCTGCGAAAAGTGATATGCAAGCATATGAGAGGAAGCAATAAGAGATAAAAGCGGAATTGAATTCTAGGACTCCGAAAGCTGCGATGCCTTCTAGATTGCCTCATGTAGGATTTAGAAGATGACTCAACCATCAGAGAAAATAGGTCTTCAAGCATTTCTTGCCACTGATGTCTTTCAACAGGCAATGAAGATATACACTTCTGGCATCCAGAAGATGCAGGAAGTGACATCCAAAGTTGCTTCTACAATGACTGATGTTCTGTACAATGCCATGAGGACAATTGGCACTGGTGCTGCATTGATTAGTGATGCAACGCAAGGTGCTGGTCGCTCGATGGAGCAGATGAATTTCAAGGCAATGGCTCTTGCTGTCACATTGGGGCAGTTGCTTGCCAATGCGATACAGAGTGTTATTGGAAAATTGAAGGAATTTATCACTGGTGGGATCATGGCTGCGGCACGAGTCCAGGAGTTGGATTATGTGTTACAGTTATTAGGTGGTAGAGCAGGTTATTCATCCGAGCAATTAGATGGTCTTGTAAAAAGTGTTGTAGACTTTGGTATTCAGACTGACGAAGCACAGAACGCAATTATTCAATTCATCAAATATGAGTTAGATTTAGCACAGGCAACAGATCTAGCACGTGTTGCTCAGGATGCTGCTGTCATTGGTCAGTTGAACTCGTCAGAAGCGTTGAGCCGTATTATCTACGGCATCACCACTTACAATACAGAAGTCTTGCGTACCATTGGCATTCAAGTCAATATGCAGCAAGCGATGGAACTATTCGCTCAGACTCTTGGAAAAACTGCCGATGAGTTGACGACCAATGAACGTTCTCAAGCTGCGCTGAATGCTGTGATGGCAGAGGGAGCGAAGATTGCTGGCGCATACGAAGCAGCGATGGAAGCTCCTGGTAAACAGTTGCGATCTTTCACTCGTGATATGTTTGAACTAGTTCGTGTGATGGGAGAACCATTTCTGGCTGCTTTTGGAAATGTTGTCGGAATGATGCGTGATCTTGCTAAAATATTCAAGAAAGCATTTGATGAGGGTGGTGCTTTTAGAAATGGAATGATTCAGCTTGGTGCTGCTGCTGCATTCTTCACCGAGAAAATAAGAGAGGTTGTTACAGGCGCCGCAAAGCTTGTTACTGGCACATACACTGCTGGCTTGTCAATAGAGAGATTTACAAACTTTATCAGC
>Ga0209431_10002823_pt1 | contig 13985 bp, 9 predicted proteins | sample RifCSP13_3_FD_184021 | JGI IMG/M metagenome (GOLD analysis project Ga0209431, IMG submission 184021) | Soil microbial communities from Rifle, Colorado - Rifle CSP2_sed 13_3 (SPAdes) (version 2) | ecosystem: Environmental > Terrestrial > Deep subsurface > Rock core/Sediment | place: Rifle...
TTTAGAGTTTAAAATTATAAATTCTAAACGCAGTCTGAATTATAAATTTTGAATTCTAAATTATATTGAAGGGGGGTGCAAATAAATAAATATGGCAGAGAAAAAATTAACAAAAGAACAATTAATGGAAGCAATTGAGGGAATGTCGGTTCTGGAGTTATCCGAGTTAGTCAAAGCACTTGAGGAGAAATTCGGAGTTACAGCTCAGGCACCGGTTGTCGCGTCAAACGCGACTGGCGCAGTCGCAGATAACACGGCATCGACTGAGCCTGTCGAGGAACAAACAGTATTTAATGTTTGGATTCAAGATGCTGGCGCAAATAAACTTTCAGTTATTAAGACTTTAAGAGAATTAGTTCCGACTTTAGGCCTTAAGGAAGCAAAAGATTTAGTTGACGGAGCGCCAAAAGAGGTAATGACGGCAGTCAACAAAAAGACAAGCGAAGAGGCAAAACAAAAACTCACGGCCGCAGGGGCCGCGGTTGAATTGAAATAATTAGAATTTTTGCTTTTTGATATTTGATATTTGATATCGAAATTGGTACAATTTCGGAGTATGGCTTTTAAATGTGATAATTGTGGAAAATCGCGCTCGATGGGGCACAGAGTTTCCCATGCAAAAAATAGAACAAATCATGCTTTCAAACCAAATATTCAAAGAAAGAGAATAATGGTAGACGGCAAATCTATCCGTGGCAAACTCTGCGCTAATTGTATTAAAACTTTAAGAAAAGTCAGGAAAGTCCGCCTCGGATCGACCGAGTCGAGACGGGTGAAAGCCGCGAAAGAATCGAATGTCCTTCAGGATAGCCATTTGCAAAGTCCGCAAATCGCATAATTTTCTTGCCCTCGACCTGAATTTTTTCTTCCGGCAGAAGTTTTATAATTTTTTCTTTACCATTTAATTTTGCACGAAACCAGACCGTAGGCCAAGGGTAATATGCCCGGATCATGCGAGCGAGTTTGGGAGGTTGGGGCGGTTTGGTTAAATCGATCAAACCCGATTCGCGAGTTAGTCTTTCGGTAAAAGTTGCTTTTGAATGGTTTTGTTCAACCGGTTTTAATTCGCCAGATATATACTTTGGAAGGACTTGAGAAAGTAACACAGCTCCCTTTTGAAACAACCGCCGATAAAGTGTTTCCGATGTGTCGTTTAGTTTAATTATTTCTTCGATCTGTGCCAACATTAGTCCGTGGTCAACTTCTTCATCCAGCTTGATAATAGAGACTCCGGTTGTCGGATCGCCATTTAAAATTGCCGCTTGTCCGGGACTTGCGCCACGATATTTTGGCAAGAGAGAAGGGTGGATATTGATTATTCCGAGAGGGAAAATGTCTAACACGCTCTTTGGAACAATAGTTCCAAAATATGCTAAAACCGCAATTTTCGCACCAAATTTCTTTATTTTTTCAAGAGTTTCTCGATCAAATTCTTTGATCGAAATATAGTTTATGTCCTTATTTTCTAGATATAAAATTAAATCGCCGTTCTGACCTGTTTCGGTTGTTACAACGAATCTTAAATCAAAATCTTTGTTTAAAGCTTCGATAATCGGCGCAACATACGGCCCGGCACCAAAAAAAACAACTTTTTCCCTCATATTTCTATTTCTTCGAATTCGTCTTCGCCCTTTTCATTTTTATAAGAACGGTAAAGTTGTTCGCCTTGTTCTATCACGTGTTTTGTGAATAGGATTCCGTCTAAATGGTCAAGTTCATGTTGAATTACTATTGCGGAGAATCCCCTGAAATCTTTCACATGCTCTTTTCCGTTTTCATCCCGATAGCTAATTTTTATCACTTTTTTTCTACAAACATTCCCCCAAATATTGGGGATAGACAGACATCCTTCAAGCAATTTTTTTTTCGAGTTTTTTTGGCCAGAGGACAATCGTCCTTTGGACGAGGCTTTCATATACTCAATTTTTTCTGAGTTTGAAAAAGCAGGAACTGCCATGCCTTGCGCCTCAATGATTTCAGGATTTACAAAAACCAAACCCCTCTTTTTCTCATCGGGTTTTGCCAAAAAAATTCTTTTTGAAACTCCAACCTGAGGAGCAGCAAGCCCCACGCCTTTGGGGTCAACTGTGGCATCTAAAGCCTCTGACATTTCGGCAATAACTTCCTTAAGTTTTTTATCAAACTTTAATACGGGTTCGGACTTTTTGAGAAGAATAGGACTTGGTGTGACAATGATTTTCAGCATAATGCTTGAATTATAAAGAAGAACGGATTTTTCTTCAAGGATTTATTCAAGAGTTTTTAAAAGTTGCTTGGCAGCGTCGTTGTCGGAATTTATGTTTGTTAATATAAAATTGAGATTTTCTTTTGCAAGTTTGCGCAAGACCGCCGCGTTTCCCGGGTCTTCCCGGGCAAGCTGTGAATAGAAAAGCCCCAGAGCATAGTAAGCATCAACATAGTTGTTTTTCATTTTTTTTGCTTGATTCAATAGTTCTATGGTTTTAGCGGTTTCTCCCTTCTGATTGTAAAAAAGGGCCATATTATAAATAATTTTTGGATCGGTTGGCGCAAGCACTTGCGCTTTTTTAATTGAATCAAGAGCCGAATCTAAATAGGAAGGATCTAGTTGGGAGAGAGCAAATAAAACCCTTGTCCTTGTTTTGTAAAATACAACATTTCCCCGATGACGGGAGACTACCTCATCGCTTAATGATTTTGCTTGATTTGCAAATTTGGCTGCCTCCGAACCCTGATTCTGCTGACTTAATAAAACCGCGAGAGTAGCCATATTTATTGACAATTCGTCTTTATATAAATCTTCAGAGGGAAGCATTTTAACGGCTTCGGATAAAGGCGTAAAAGCTTGGGTAAATTCTCCTGCCTTATTGAGATTGTATCCCAGGGCATATTTTTTATCCGCGAGCCAGAAGTTAAGAAGGTAAAATTCATAAAAAAGGGCAACTGCCGCAACTATAAATATTCCCGCCATCTTAAAAATATTAATTTCCTGCTCGCGACTTTTCTCCTTTTTATTCGGATATGTAAAGGATTTTGATAAGGCCTCACGATTCGTGAGTTCAAAGAAGAATAGGGGAAGGAAAAAAAGAAAAAGATTAAGGATCACAACCGAAAATCCAAAAAAGCTTGAAACAAGAATCGCTGTAAAACTTCCTAAAATTGCAATCGAAATGGGAGAGAAAGCAGAATGTTTATGGCGCGATAGGGTTTTTAAGCAGTAGTAATAGAAAAAAGCGATCAGAAAAAGATACGAGCCAAGCCCGAAAGCGCCGGTTGTTGCAAGATAATTTAAGTATTCGTTATGTGCTTTGTTGTATAGATAATCCCACTCGGAAGTTAAATTATGCTCAATTGGCTTGACTTTATAGTACGCAAAGGCAAAAGTCTCGACTCCCGTCCCAAAAAGCGGATTTCTGCTAAATAATTCAAGGGCTCCGCGCCAGACAATAAGCCTTATTTTGCTTGATTCTGTTCCTCCCGTCTCTGCCTGTTTTGCAGGACTTTGCTTGCTTTTTTCTTTTGTTTCTCGTAAAGCTTCTTGTGGCTTTTTTGTCAAAGCAGTCATTAAACCTTGCGCAGTTGTGTATTTATTAAGAGTTGGAATTGGACTACCTATTAAAAATGTTGTTATGGCAAAAAGCAAAGTTGCCGCCAAAACATACCTTAAAAATTTATCCCTAATTAATCCGGCCGCGCTATATTTTCTAAATTTAAAGAAGAAAAGAAGCAAAAAAGAAACAAGAATTCCCAAAGCCAGACCCAGGAAGCTTGATTGAGATCGGGTATAAAGGAGGGCAAGGTAATATAAAAATAAAAGCCCCAAGAATAGCGCGGGGATCATGTAGGCCTTTTTAATATCTTTTATATTTATATTTGATTCCGGCAGATTCGATAGCCCGAATCCGATTCCGATAGGAATTAGTACCGCAAGAAATGTTCCCAACCAATTTGGCTGTCCTAAAGTAGAAAAGATTCTTATCGTGGGCTTGAATGATTCACCCCAGCATGAAACATCCAAAGTTCCGCGAAAAAGAAAACAAGTGGGATCATAGCCAAAATGCGAAGGGAGTCCCCATAAGGTAACAATCAGGCCTGATATTAGAGAGACAAAGAGAATTTTGTAGCTAACTGGTGCTTTTGAATCGCTTTTCGTGAGATTGGTTGCAAAAGCATAGTATAAAAATATATACGCAATCATTGAAAAGAGGCCGCCGTTGAATCTTGAATAATAACCCCAGAGGGAAACATGCGGCTCAATTGATACAATAGTTGAGATTATTTGAGAAGCAAGAAATAGGGCAATTGGAATATCAAGAGGAGTTCTTCTTATTTCGATTTGTCCGCTTATGATCATTTTTGAAGCCCACAGAAAAAAAATTAAAATCGAAATCCCAAAAACAAACCACATTTTATTGAATTCAAATAACTCGTATGTGGCGGGAAACATTACAAGAGGTACAAAAAAGAAGAGGGCATAAAAACTCCACTTGATGAGCGAGTCAATTCGGGAAATCCAATCCGATCTCATGACAACAAATTCGAGTTTAACACAAAGCAAAATTACGAACAAGATGCTTTATCCAAAAGTGGCAACTTTTCCGCAGCCGCGTAATTTTTGACCAAATGTTATAGTTTGTCATATTGACAGATCATGAAAAACCAGCGCTATACTAATTCCCCTATGAAAAACCAAAAGATAGAAAATGATATTGATGCAAAATGGGAAAGAACAATGAGGTATTTAAATCTGATGTTCGCGCAGTGGGATATAAGGGATAAGATCAAACACGAATTTCCCGAAAAATATTTTGAATCTGAGAAGTCTTTATGTCAAATATTAATAGATAGAGATATCATTGAATGCGATCATTCAAAAGCAATCCGTAGATTGAGGGAAAGAATTTATGATCTTGAAAAAAGAATCACCCGCCTCGAATCCCCAACCAATCCCTAGACTGCTGTATTTTTGCATTGATTTATTCTAGGGATTAAGCTATATTCTTATAATATGTTCGACAGCTTATTTAGTTTATTCTCGCATGATCTTGGTATAGATCTTGGGACTGCAAATATTTTGGTGCATGTTAGAGGTAAAGGTATTGCGATCAGGGAGCCCTCAATTGTTGCCCGTCATAATAAAACAAAAAAAATTATAGCAGTTGGAGCCGAGGCGAAAAAAATGTTAGGTAAAACTCCCGGGACAATTTCTGCGATTAAACCTCTTGAACATGGGGTGATTTCTGATTTTGACGCGGCTTCTTACATGCTTCAGTATTACATAAAAAAGGTGCATGAGGTGGGAACTCCTTTTTACCAATTGGCGCGCCCGCGGGTCGCGGTTGGAATACCATCCGGGGTAACGGAGGTAGAGCGGCGTGCTGTTTGGGAAGCGGCGCTTCAAGCGGGCGCGCGGGAATGCTATTTGATTGAAGAACCAATGGCTGCTGCGGTTGGAGCAGGAGTTTCTGTTTTTGAACCTACGGGAATTATGCTTGTTGATATTGGAGGCGGAACCACTGAGATCGCGGTAATTTCTCTTGGCGGGATAGTCGTAAACCGATCATTAAAAATTGCGGGGAACGAGATGGATCAGGCTATTATTAATTACATCCGTTTAAGGCACGGCCTTTTAATTGGCGAGAAGACAGCGGAAGAGGTGAAGATAAAAATAGGAAGCGCATATAAACAAAATAAAAAATCAACCCTTCGGCTTCGCTCAGGGCGAGAAATAAAAAATCAACCCCGATTAGATCGGGGTCAAAAATTGGAAGAATCAGAGGTAAAAAACGAAGAAAAACAAATGAAAAAAAATGACATGGAGGACGTGGCTATCGATGAAGGTTTGGGGAAGGAGAGGATTGCAATAATAAGGGGTAGGGATATAGAAACAGGTTTGCCCAAGAGCCTGCGTATGAACGAAATTGAAATAAGAGAGGCAATCGGACCAATAATTTCTCAGATTATTGATTCTGTTATGGAGGTACTCGAAGAGACTCCACCGGAATTGACCGGCGACATATTAGAACATGGAATTATGGTGACGGGCGGAGGGTCTCTTATTCCGGGAATTGATGAGCTTATAACTGAGAGATCAAGGATCCCGGTGATATTGGTTGAGGATCCGCTTACCACGGTGGTGCGGGGAACTGCCAGGCTTCTTGAAGAACCCAACCTTCTTAATCAAGTCAAGGTCACTGGCGGCCTGAGATAATTTTCTTCGAATCCCATTCCATTCAAAGCATAACATAAATAGCATAGCAAAATTAGTCTTTCGCTTCTAGCGGGGGGGTCTTAGATAATGAGAGTGGGTAAAAAATAACGGCAGAAATTATTTATAGTTTGAGCCTAGCTCGATTACGGTTTAGCTTTAAAAGTAATTTTAAGAAACAAATATCGTCTGAGGCTAAACAAGTACTAATAATTTGTCCAGATGGACTTTAATTCATCGATTATATTGATTCAACAATCCAAACATCTAAATTCTACCCACTGTTATTATCGTAGAGCCCTAGCGGGGTTGACAATAGGCCTTATATACATTATTATATAGATGTTGATTTGGAAGATCGCCTTAATTTGGTTATTACATCAATGATTTGTTCGTAAACACATTTTAACTTCGAAACTTAAGACAAGACAAGCTTTGCCTTGCATCTCCCAAATCGGCTTGAAATTTGAATTTGCTCCTTGACAACAAGACGTTCAGATAGTGGTAGGATCTTTTTGCAATTTTAATGAGAGTTTGATCCTGGCTCAGGATGAACGCTGGCGGTGTGCTTTAGGTATGCAAGTCGAACGGTCCCGACGCAAGTCGGGGCAGTGGCGGACGGGTGAGTAATACGCAAGAATTTACCCTCGAGTGGAAAATAACCCCGCGAAAGCGGGGCTAATGTTCCATGAGGTCCCGATTTAATCGGGATCAAAGGGCTTAACGGCCCGCTTGGGGAGAAGCTTGCGTCCTATCAGCTTGTTGGCGGGGTAATGGCCCACCAAGGCTATGACGGGTAGCTGGACTGAGAGGTCGGTCAGCCACAGGGGCACTGAGACACGGGCTCCACACCTACGGGTGGCAGCAACCAGGAATATTGGGCAATGGGCGAAAGCCTGACCCAGCGACACCGCGTGGAGGATGACGGCCTTAGGGTTGTAAACTCCTTTTGTCCCGCCTTTCACAGCGGGAAGAATAAGCCTCTACTAACTACGTGCCAGAAGTCTCGGTAATGCGTAGGAGGCGAGCGTTATCCGGATTTATTGGGCGTAAAGGGTGCGTAGGCGGTTTTTCAAGTCCCGGTTTAAAGGTCATGGCTTAACCATGAAAACGGCCGGGATACTAATAAACTTTGAGGATAGTTCGGGGTATCGGAACAGTTGGTGTAGCGGTGAAATGCGTTGATATCAACTGGAACACCGAAGGCGAAGGCAGATACCTGGAATTCTCCTGACGCTGAGGCACGAAAGCTAGGGTAGCGAAACAGATTAGAGACCTGTGTAGTCCTAGCCGTAAACTATCCCCGCTAGATTCTGGTCGCAAGGCCGGAGTCGCAGTTAACACATTAAGCGGGGCGCCTGGGGAGTACGGCCGCAAGGCTAAAACTCAAAGGAATTGACGGGGACCCGCACAACCAGTGGAGCGTGTGGTTCAATTTGAGACGAAGCAAAAAACCTCACCAGGGATTGACATGTATTCGTTCACTCCGATGGAAACATTGGAGGATCCCACCTTCAAGAGCAGAAAAAACAGAATTTCAAATGAAATTGGGCATTTGGAATTTGAAATTAGAAATTTGAAATTCAAAAACATTTATGTTTTTGAAGGTGGGATGATTACACAGGTGTTGCATGGCTGTCGTCAGCTCGTGCCGTGAGGTGTTCCCTTAAGTGGGGAAACGAGTGCAACCCCTATTCTATGTTAAATATTCATAGAAGACTGCCCCGTTTTTTACGGGGAGGAAGGAGGGGCGGACGTCAAGTCAGCATGACCCTTATACCCTGGGCTACACACACCCTACAATGGCGAAAAACAATGGGTTGCAAACCGGTAACGGCAAGCTAATCCCTGAAATTTCGCCTCAGTTCAGATTGGGGTCTGAAACCCGACCCCATGAAGTCGGAATTGGTAGTAATCGCGGATCAGCAGGCCGCGGTGAATACGTTCTCGGGTCTTGTACACACCGCCCGTCAAGGCAGCAAAGTCGGTAGCTATCGAACCCCGCTTAGCGGGGGAGATAGAGATCGGTGATGAAGCTTAAGTCGTAACAAGGTATCCCTAGCCGAAGCTGGGGATGGATCACCTCCTTTCTAAATTAGATAACGGATATTAGATTTTGGATTTTAGATATTTTTATCTTTTATCCAACATCCGTAATCCAATATCTGGTTTTCCCTTCTCCTGGGACCTTTTAGTAAAAAGGAATGGAGCCTTCTTGAGTTCGCTCAGGAAGTAAAACCATTCCTACCACTATCTGAGCGTCTTGTTGTTTGTCAAATTAATCTCTCAGCTTTGCTTCTCTTGACATTTTCCGAGCTATTCCCTACTATTATATTGTGGAGCAAAAAGAGGAAATAAAGCCGCAAACCAATTCTCTGGAGTCCAAAGAAAATCCAAAGTCCTTCTTAATCTTTATTGTTGTTGCGCTTCTGGTTCTTGGACTTTCTGCCGGTGTCTATCTTGGAACAAAAAAAGAGCAAAACCCACAAGCACCCCAAGAACAAAAAAAGGAGCAGGCAAGTTTTAATTCTATCTCAAAACATACACTCGTTTTTGGGTATTGGGATTCAAATTCTTCCCATATTAATGCTGTAGACTTGAATTCGGGAGTCATACAGGAGGTTGCCGTTCTATCTTCAAATATTAAGAAGGTTACGGTTGTTTCTCCCCAGAAATTAATACTCATCAACCAGACGGATTCAAGAGACCATGGCAAGGAAATAGCAAGTTATGATTTAGGATCAAAGCTGACAAGTCCCCTTGTCCCAGCTTCTTCGGGGTTCGGAATAGATGACTATGTCAGTTCTCCCGGCAAACGCTTTCTTGCAACATGGGAAGTAATTCCCGGAGGGTCGAGCCTATTGGGAGGCAAATCCCGTGTCTATTCTGTGGATCTTCAGAATCCTGAAGTAAAGAATCTTATTTATGATGAAACCTTCTCAGCGGGTGTTCCTGTCCATTACCCCGTGGCAGTTCTTGATAATGGAGAAATCTTTCTTGACACTTTTGAGGCCAATACAACTGCCGGGTGGGCAAACGGAATGAGTGTTTCAAATTTCACAGGACAGGACAAAAAAGTGCTTTCCTCAATGCTCAGCGGGACATACGGAACGCAGCCAACCTTATCACCGGACGGAAAATATCTTGCTTTTGCAGGCTATGATGGGAGTTTGGGATCCGGAATATTTTCGGTAGCTCAAAATGAAAACTTCAGGCAGGCAATTCTTTCTCCAAATACCGTTGAGATCCTAGATACCAATACGAAACAGCGGATAAGACTGCCAAAATTATCAGGTTTAAACAGGTATCCTAATGTCGCGTGGGATCATGCTTCCGGAAATGTTATTTATTCCCTTATTTCAAAGAATTCAGCAAATAATGGTGTTTACCTTTATGATATCTCAAAATCCGACTTTAAAAGATTAAGAAGCAGTAAGGAAGGAGAGCAGAATGATTATTCCGTCATTTCAACACTAAGCAATAATAATTTATTATCAGGAATAAAAGATCCGTCTTCCTCATCTTTGGGCAATCTTGGTGAAAAATACGCATCTTCATTCAGCGAGATCTCGGTTTACGATTATGCTTTGGAAAAAAGAACTCTCATTGGTGTAAATCAGAGCTTAATCCAATACTTGACTGTTCTTCAAAATAACTATTTTAAAGACGCGAGAGAAATAGGAAGAATTGATACGAGCAAAGGGGCTGATCGAGAGAAAAATCAACTTCAGCTTCAAACATTTGTTTTAAAACCCAGCCTTGAACCTAAAAGAATTGAACAGCAAACCTTGCCTATTTGCCGTAATCTTGCGGCAGAACAATGTAATTCCCTGCTTGGTACAAATTTTGATTCGGATCAAAAAGGTAAAACTTCTAATAATCAATATAATGCCTGCTTTAATCAGCAATTTAAGGAGTTAAGAGCGACACAGGGAGCCTGCTCAGACAGCCCTTTGTACCTTTACGGGCAGGAAGGGCAAAGAATAGAAATTAAAATAGAGACAGATATTTCTTCATCAAATATTAACTACAATGGAAATTACAATGTCGTTTTGGGTAAAAAAGGCGCCATAATTTCAGGCGGAAGGGAAGTTGATAATATAAGTTTTGATTATGTTTCCGCACTAAGACGGCTGCCAAGATTAGAATATGGCAAAACGGTCAGGAGCCAAGATTTGAGCTTGATTCTTGAGGAATTTGGCAAGAAACTGGGCCTGAATGATAGGGAGATAAATGATTTAATCCTCTCTTTGGAGGGAAAAATTTCGAGTCCTTATGTTTTTGTTTCCTTTTATGATGAAGTAGCATCAAAAGCGATCCTGCCAATTTCATTTAATCCCGCGCCCGATATTTACAAAAATATTGTTTTTTTCCTTAAGCCTCTTGATGCTCCGCTTGTTTCCGTCGCCCCGCAATTTCCAGAAGTTCCACAGCGTCAAGGTTTCACCGCGGTTGAAGTAAGCTACATTATTGACAACTAGTTTCTAGTTTTTGGGTTGGGTGCAGCAGAAAGCCTGTCTTCCCAACGAAGTAGTGCACATCTCATTTCCATCATATTTCACAATTTCCCCCGAAAGACAATAGGATTGAGGCCGGCAGGTGTTTGTGGTTCCGTCAGGATTGACAGCGGGACAGCCGGGCGTTCCTGTAACTTCAGATGAGGGCACCTCTGTTGCTTCCTGTCTAATATCCTGCTTCTGATTAACCAGGAAAATTGTGACAGGCAAGGAAATAGCAACGAACAAGAAAACAATTCCGCTGATTGTTTTATAACCTTCTCCCACTAAAATTAGTATTGGAGAAAATTAAAATTTTGTCAACCCCAAAGATATCTTAAATAGATTTTGAGCTCAATTTGTGCTAAACTATTTATTCTGGCGCGGTGGCGAAGTGGTAACGCGGGGGTCTGCAAAACCTCTATGCGAGGGTTCGATTCCCTTCCGCGCCTCAAGTTTGTTAGCCTCCAAAGCCTTTACTTTTTTAATTGGACAAATCGCACAAAAAGCTATAGTTTTCCCGGTGGCCGCGGCAATTTATATTACTAATGCAATAGCAAACGAATTTGAAAGATCTTGAGAGGTGGTATTCAAAAATCCCGACCCTCCGGGGAGAACAGCCGATCTTTTTTTCGGGGATTGATAGTGAGTCGAAGAGTGGGTCGCCTAAGAGTCGAACTTAGCACCTCTTTCTTATCAGGAAAGCGTTCTACCGATGAACTAGCGACCCAAATAATTCTTCAAAACTTTTTTTAAATGTGTTCGTCCCCAACCAGTTTTAAAAAACTTCTCTCTGGTTGTCGCATCTCGCTGGTTTAGATAACCTTCTAAATAAATTAGCTTAAAAGGTTTTCTATGTTTCGTAACATTCACTTTGCCTAAGTTGTGTTCCGCTAATCTTCTTAAAATGTTATTCGAATAACCAACGTACAATTTATTGTCCTTCAGACTTTGTAGAATGTACAAGTAGTACATTCAAATATTTTATCAAAGTTCACGAAACCGTTCTTTACCCGTCAAGGTTTTTGCCGAACAAAAATTTAGTCGGGTAAACCGGTGAACTAAGTGCCCGAGATTTTATATTTTAACAAAGTTTAAGGCTGAAAGACAAGGGATAGCCTTGTCTATTGTGCTTGAGGGGGTGGGGTAGTTATGGCCGGACTTGCCGGAGAGAGCGTTTGTTTTGAAAGCGTAAGATTTAGGGAAAGAGCTTCCTTGAGCACCGATTCATTCTCCCCCAAAACCGTAACCATGGTTTTATTTAGAAATACGATCGCTGTGTTTACGGGAGGATTGAAGGATTTTTGAAAATAAAGAGTGGCAATTCTTCCAATGCCTCTTTTCGCTTCGTCTCCGGGACTGATGGCAATTGCATAGGAAATCCTTCCCGTCTCTTGGTTTATATCATTAAATAAAACAGCAGCGGAAGGACCAAAGAAATCGGTCTCGGCAAGACTTGGAGTCAATTTGACGCCAGTTATAGCCTTCGGATCAAATACTGCTTCAATTTGAACTCCGCTGATATCAACGGGTCCTGTTTCAATCATGATATCCACAGTTGAAACAGGAGTTATTTGTTCTGAAAGATCGATATTTTGAGGGTTGAAAAAAATCCGGGCTGTTTTTTGGATTACCTTTTTGGTTGGTTGGGGAGAAACCTCATTGCGGGATTTTTGATTTTCAGCGCTTGCCGCCAAAAATAGCAAGACTCCCGTGACTGCCGCCAGTATTAAAATTAAAATTGTGGTTTTCTTAGGCATAGTAGTAATATTAAATATAAAAAATAAAATATAAAATATCTGTTTTCATTTTATGCAACTTGGCCTTCTCCTGTCAATTCCCCCAGTTAATACTAAATACTTAATACAAAATACTAAATACTGCGCGAAGCGCTTAGTCTCCGTTTCTTATCGCAAAACCCCTAAGCAATATATTAAGATCCATCTCCTCAACTTTCCCGTCATCATTTAAGTCCGAAAGGGTCTTTTTATCGCAGGTTTTATCTCCAAAGCAGGAGATAAAGATATTGTAATCCAGGATGTCCATGGTATTGTTTTGATCCAAGTCTCCCGAGACAAGGGCGACCTGAGGGATTTGAGACGAAGTTCCCGGAAGTCCGCTTAGATTTTGAATTCCGGAAGCAAGTTTAAGCAAAGTATTATCAAGCTTTATTTTAATCGTGTGCGGGCCTGAAAGTGTTTGCCCCGTATTTACATTTCCCGCGAACTTTGTTCCGTCAAAAGTGAGAGTGCCTGACGAATTCGCAACTTCCTGATTTTGGGCATTTTTTATAATTATCCTTGCTTCCCGTGTTTTTCTTGCCGGATTCGTATTGCCGCCCGCGCCGCTTCCGATTCCGGGCATTACGGCCGAGATTAAAAGAGGAATTCCCCCTTGTGGTTGAGTCGGAGTCACGGTAACGGTTGGAACTCCGGTGAGACCAGCCGTTGGTGTTCTGGTGGCAGTGGGCGTGGAAGTGGTGGGAGTCGAGGTTGGCGGCGGAGCAGATGGTTGATAGCAGACTGTGGCATGAAGCGTGGTTGCATATTGACCACCATCAGGGTTAGCAAGAGATTCTGCCTCTAATTCGAGATTCTGGATGTCTGTCAATGTCCATGAGCCGCCGCCAGGCTTGCTAGTGAACTGTTCTTGATATGTAGTATAGGCTTCGCTGCTGGCCATGGTTCGCGTAGCGCCGAGATTCTTGTTTGTTCCCAGCACCTGATTAGCTCTTGCCCGATGCGTCAAACTGCCCCAGTTTGTTCTTGCCCTCCATTCTGCGGTTACCCAATTAATGGTAGTGCCAGATTGAATGTTAATCGGATTTGCCAATGCGTAACGTTGAATCTCCCCAGCAGTACCTTCAAATATCTCGGATGTATCATCATCGTGAGGAGCATTAACTGCAGTTACTTTGTTTATGCTGTTCCACCACTGGTCAGGACTACTAACAGCAGTAGTCTCTAGGGTTTCTTGGCTGCCTGAACACGCCAGCGGAGATGGTACGGGGGTTGAAGTGGACGGTGGAGGAGTGGACGATGACCCTGTACAGCAGCATACATTGTCGCCGCAGGGGGCTGAAGGGAAAAAGTAGCCCTTCCCGCCTGACGTACAAGAAGTTTTACTGCCGCAATAACCGCCTGAAAACTTTTGCTTTACACATTCGCTGCTGCACGAGCTTGGGGGCGACTTAGTGGGGGTGGGGGCGCCGCCGGAACAGCAGCATCGAACTGCGCCCGGAGGGCCTTCAACATCACATTTTTGATTTCCTACATCACTATAACCTGATGAGCATATGCCCA
>Ga0209431_10002824_pt1 | contig 13984 bp, 10 predicted proteins | sample RifCSP13_3_FD_184021 | JGI IMG/M metagenome (GOLD analysis project Ga0209431, IMG submission 184021) | Soil microbial communities from Rifle, Colorado - Rifle CSP2_sed 13_3 (SPAdes) (version 2) | ecosystem: Environmental > Terrestrial > Deep subsurface > Rock core/Sediment | place: Rifle...
ATTGTATTACGCTGGAAAAGAATGTATTGAGCTTAATTATTTGGCCGTCATTGCACGATTTTCTGATTTCAAGGTAATATCTGCCGGTCTCCTGCATAAGCTGTACGTGCTTTGCACCGATGCTGTCGCAGGATGCCCTGATAACATGTAAATCGGGATTGCTTTTCATAAGTTCATCATAATAGTTCTTTTTGATTACTGCCAGTTGCCGGTTTAATTCCCTGGCCCTGGCCTGATATTTTGTGCGTGCCTCATTGAATTGTACAAATTGTTGATCACTCATGCTCAGTTCGTTTTTAAGGAAAATGCCAGGTCCGGGAGGTGGATGCCGCATTGTAACTGCAGGCAGTTTCATCGTTTTTGCCTGCTTATATTTTGTGTACACAATAGTAGTAATTACCGAAAGATTCAGGATCAGCAGAAATATAACCAGCCATACAAGGACTTTGTTTTGAGTGAAAAATGTTTTCATATCCTTCTCCTTTATTCTGATTGCATGATGGATTCGATGTTCCCGCCGTGAACTTCATTTATATAATAAAATTCGGTCTGGTAATCTTCAGTAAGGCTTTGCCGGTAAAAATAGCTGCTGCCCAATTCGATCCCGGTGAAAACAACGGCCAGGGCAACAAATGCAATTGCAAGGGGTTGGTAAACCCTGCGCATGAAAACGGGTAACCGCGTAGTATTGCGTGTTTTTAAAATTGCCTGTATGCGTGTGAACATAAACGGATCAAATTCAGTTACTTTTTCGTCTCCGATATAGCGAAGAACAGCACTAAGCCTGATTGAAAACTCACGGCAATCGTTGCAGCCGGCGAGGTGATTTTCAACCTCCTGGTTTCGCAAATTTCCAAGCCTTCCGTCGAGGTACTCGGTCAGATCATTCCGTGCAGTCCTGCAATTCATTTTTTGCGTTTATTGGTTTGACAAATCCGGGACGAAAAACTTGCGTTTACAGCAGGTTTTTTTTATACATTTTATACAATCGTTTCTGAAGGCCTTCTTTAGCACGATGAATCAGAGATTCAACCGAGGGAAGCGAGATTTCCATAACTACTGCAATTTCCTTATAGGAAAGGTCATGGTAGTTTTGTAAAAGAAAAGCTATTCTCTGGTTAACGGGCAATGAATCAATGGCTTTTCTGATGATTCCTGATCTTTCTTTTTCCTCAAGCCTGTTCCCGGGCATTTTCGATCCCTTGTCCATTATTTCGGTGTCGCGGGTATGACTGTTGTCTGTTGAATGACTATCCATATTCATCATCCATCCTGAGATTTTCCTTTTCCTTACCAGGTTCAGTGATTTGTTAACGGCGATACGGTAGATCCAGGTAAAAAGGCTCGCATCAGCCCTGAATCGCTCTATGGATTCAAAAACCTCGATAAAGGTTTCCTGTACAACGTCCCGGGCATCTTCTTCATTATGCAGGAATCCTTTGCTAAGTCTTACCAATGGGACCTGAAACTGTTCGATCAGCTGACGGAACACATCATGATCTCCTCTTTTCAGTCCCTGAATAAAATCTGTTTCGTGCATTCCTGAATTTGAAGGATATTGTCCCTTAGACACGGATGTGACCTAAAACTTGCACCCGATTTAATCTTCGATCAGAACATGCTGTCTTTCAGCAGCTGTAATGCCTCAACACTGTTCTTTTCTTCCGTGAGATCGAAAACCCTTATGTAGTTGCCATGGTGGTTTACCAGGTGATTTTCCATTGACTTCAATACATTTTCACTGCCCAGGACTGACTTCAACTTGCGGCCAAATAAAAAATCATCCGGAGTTTTAACCTGATCAACTGCGTAATTTGAACAGTACCTTATAAGTTCCACCAGACCTTCAACCGGGCCGGCTGATAAATGAAACCCGTTACGGCTGGCAGAAACCTGGTGAAGACCTAATTCCTTCTGCCTGGCAAGAATTTCATTTCGTAAACTTCCGGTGGCGGCATCAACAGGATTGGTTTTTCCGATAAAATTATTCCGCGCGCTGGCCCAGTCAAGATTTCCGTTTAGTGTGAACGCCACGATGGAACGTCCTTTTTCGGTGAAATGGATAAGCTGCTTCGGGTGAAAACCATTAATAAGGTAAATATCCTTATTATCAGGCCTTACCAATGCACAATAGGTCCCTCCTGCCAGTTTCAACGCTTTGCTGCTTTGCCATAGTTCATTCAGGGAATCAGGCGCGAATTGTGGAAAATGCTGCAGGAATTCCAAACTTCCCATCAGTGTAACCTGGTCAGTGCTTTTTCCGAATTCATCATTGAACCGCACCAGCGCATCAGCAGACAGGTACTCCCGCGGACTCCTGCTCATCGCATTGATAACACCGTAATGTCGGGCAATAACATCAAATTTTTCAAGATAGGATGCACCCAGTATCCTGATATCCTTAACTGCCAAACCAAACAGCGAAAGTTTATCAAACGTCAACTCCAGTATTGATTCCAGCTTGATATTCTTCTCATTACCCGTTATTTCGGGTTTGATAAAGAACAGGAATTCATGGTCTTTATGATCCGTCAGGTAATTTTCATAAATGACTTCATAGGTGATTTTTTCTTCCCGGGCCAGCTGTATGTTTTCAGTTATTTTACGGATCAGGACTGTACGGTTCATATAGTTTAAATTAAGGTTATTTATAAATACCCAAAAATATTGAAAAATAGATGAAAAATCAGTGCAAACTGGCACTGTTATTGCATCAAATTCTATTGAATGAACGTATATGATTAAAACCGGAATATTTCAAGTCATGAGCCCGAAATCCAATACACTGGAATTATTGCATGCGAAGGAAAATTATAACCGCATGAGTCTTCATATTACCTGGAAACACGAAAAGGAGCTGAATGGCACCATCAAGTTTGACAGGCTAATATTGGATTATGGAGATTCACGTATAAATTACAATAGTGTTAAGCGCAATTTGAATTCAGAAGGACTGAAAATTTGCCGGTAAATTAAACAATTGTTGTTCTGCGCAGGATCTTTATATCGGAAACCACCAGGGAAGGATCAATTGTCTTGAATTTTTCAAACAGGGTTAACAGGGTCGCACAAACCGCCGTGAGCGCTTCCACTTCTACGCCGCATTTATCGTCTGTCGTGATCAGGCTTTTAACTTCAATGCCGTTCGGGAAAATATAGGCTTTCACATCCACTGATGATAAATAAGTATTGGGCAACAGGGGAACCAGCATAGCGGTATTTTTTGCCGCCTTTTTACCGGAAGTTTCAGCCTGTGATATTATATCCGTTTTCCCGGGTTCTCTTTCCTTGATTATCCTTACTGTCTCTGGTTTCATGTGAATAAAGCCTATGGCCTCTGCCTCTGTTAGTGTTCCGTTTTTTAACATATGCTATTCAATTATTTTTAGTTCGGTTCGCCGGTTAAGTGCACGGCCATTTTCAGTATCATTTGGCGCAACGGGCATATTCATACCATAACCCTTTGACACGATCCGGTTTGAACGGATTGAAGCAGCGACCAGGTATGCAGCTGCTGTTTTTGCCCTGTTCTCCGACAAAAGCTGATTATAATAAGGATTTCCTGTATTGTCCGTATGACCGCTTATCTCAATTTTAGTGTCCGGATTTTGCTGCAGTAGTTTTACAACCTTATTCAGCTCGGCTTCCGATTCTCTTTTAAGGGTAAAGGAATCGACCTCATAAAATACATTTTTCAGTACAATGCTTTTGCCAACCTCCAGTGGCTGCAGGGGTACATCCTTAAGGAATGGTTTGTCCGCTTCATAAATGCCCCTGAGGGCAAAATTTTCGGAATAAAACAAATATCCTTTGCGGGAGGCATTGAGCATGAAATTACTTTGTGTGGGAATGCTTACCAGGAATTCTCCGGTCAGACTGTCGGAATACGATTGATAAATAGTATTCCCGTTTTCCAGGTCAATCAGCTCAAATTGTGCCTTCAGCACTTGCAGGCTGCTGGCATCAAATACCTTGCCTTTCATATAGTTCACCATAACCGGACGACTTTGGACCGGGAGGTTAAAAATGTAAATGTCCTTGCCATTGGCTTTGTTTACATCGGAGGCATAATAAGCTTTATCCCCACGGGAATTAACAACAAGCCCGATCTCATCACGGTGGGTGTTAATGGGATATCCCAGGTTAACGGCCTTTTGCCATTTCCCCAGGCTGTCTTTGCGTGCAATAAAAAGATCATATCCTCCAAGACCTAAATGGCCGTCGGAGGAGAAGTAGAGCGACTGGTTATCGGGATGTATAAAAGGTGACATTTCAATCCCCCTGGTATTTACTGTATTGCCAAGGTTCTCGGGTAACTGCCATTGATCATTTTCATTGCGTTTTGAAATCCAGATATCATGAAGGCCCACACCTCCCGGCCTGTCACTCGAAAAGAAAAGTGTACGCCCGTCAGCCGAAATAGAAGGCTGGGTCTCACGGTACTGGGTATTTACGGGTTTCCCTATATTTTTGGGCAACGACCATTTGTTACCTTCCTTTACCGTGAAATACAGATCGCATCGCCCCAGGCCGTCTTTGCGGTTGCAGGCTGTAAAAACCATATATCTGCCGTCACCGGACAGGGTTTGTGCTCCCTCATTATCATCCGTATTGAGCGGACTGCCTGCATCTTTCATGACTTCCCACCCGTCTTCCTGCCATCTGCTGATGTAAAAATCTTCCTGAACCTTTCCCGGTAATTCCTCACTTTTAACCAGCCGGGTGATAACCAGCGTCTGTTCATCCGCGGATATACTGGGCCAGTATTCATCACTCGCTGTATTTACCGAGGGACCAAGGCTGACGGGACTGAAATCAACCGGATTCTTCATGGCATCGATCGAAAAAGTACAACGTGCCAATCCATCCCTGGCCCTTTTAATATGGTTGGGCTCCTTATCATTCAATTCCAGGAACTGCTCGTAGCTAAGCCTGGCCTCTTCATACATTCCCTCGGACAATTCAAGGTTTCCCAATCTGACAAATCCGTAGGGGAAATAGTTTTTATTAAGGGGAAGACCTTTCCGGTATATCCCAATTGCATTCAATGGCTGTCCCGAATCTTCATAAACCTCAGCGAGGACAAGGTGAGGATCCATAAACAATGGATCCTCCTCAATGGCAGAAAGAAAATACCTTTCCGCTACCGTATAATTATGAAGCGAATATTGTCGCAAACCATTATTGTAATCCTCTATTGCTTTTTTTGATTTTGTACTGGGATCATGTTGCGCGCCAAGTTCTGCAGGAATAATACTAATGCAAATCAGCAATATAGCACGAATTACAGGTTTCATATCCGGAATTGGTTGAACAATTAATTCTTAACAAATCGGGCAGGGTAATGCGCATTCCCGATCTCAACAATAATAAAATATATGCCACTGGGATAACTACGGATGTCTATCACCTTTTGTTGCGACTGGGATTTCTCCGAAAGTAAAATCTTGCCCGACGAATCGGAAAGATGCACCAGATAGGATTCCACAGGATTGCTGAAACGGAGGGTTACTCTATCACGGGCGGGATTGGGGACCAGGGTGAAATCGGCATCCTGACGTGTAATATCCAAATTGTTTATTCCGGCCACTTCCACCAGTAACCATTGCTCAGGATCAACACCTATTGAAGAGACATGGCCGGGCATAAAAACTTCCCAGTGATCAAAATTCGTTGACTGACGCAGGCTGATGACAGTATCCTTATCGTCAGAAGTTACCCTGAAATCAATCGGCATATTGAAAAGCGGTGTAGATGACGAAACATGCTGCATTGAGGTGATATACAAGGTGTCGTGCTGATGTTTCCAGGTAATGGTATGGATCGGATATCCTTCACCATAATACCACTGATCAAAAAAAACATCAAAATCAAGTCCTGTCCTTTCTTCGAGCAGGTTCTTAAAATCTGCACCTGTTGCATTGTTATTCCTGTACCGGTCGAGAAATTCCCGCAGTATTTCAAAAAAAAGAGGGTCCTGGTTAACTTCCCGGCGAATCATGTGGATCATAGCGGTCCCTTTATTATAGGTTAACCGGTAATTAAAAATCCTGTCATCATCATCTTTATCGGCCTCCGGAATATAAATACTGCCTCCCGGTGCCGATTTAATGTAGTCATGTACCCTGGTGAGCCAGCTTCTTGCTTCGTCCTGCCCGATCAGATACTGATAGGCAAGGTACTCGGAATAGGAGGCAAAGCCTTCATTTACCCAGATGTCCTGCCAGTTGCCACAGGTAACATAATCTCCAAACCACTGGTGCGCAAGTTCATGGGCAACCAGCACAAAGGAGAAATTAGTGAGCGTGGTCATGGTCTGGTGTTCCATCCCTCCGCCCAATGGCGCTAAACAATGCCCGTATTTTTCATCCCTGAACGGATAGGTACCGAAGAGGTCACTGTAAAATACCATAAGATCCCCTGTTTTATCAATGCCCGATTTGTTTTGCGTCAGATAACTTTCATCATAAATATAATTCTGAATCAAAACGGAGTCCTGGCTGTTATTCAGGTTGACGTAAAAGCTGTAATCATAATATTCACTTACGGCAAATGAAATAAGATAATAGGCGATAGGGTAACGGGACTTCCATTCATACCGGATCCGGTCATCGGGCAACAAAACCTGGGCAGTAAGCAAGCCATTTGAACCGGCTTTAAGTTTTTTGTCAGTACTCAGAAATACATAGACCGAATCAGCTTTATCGGTTAGAATTTGCTTACACGGAAACCAGTTCAGGGCATTAAACGGTTCAGATAAGGTCCAGGTGACATTTTTTGCCCAGGTGGAATTATATCTGTTGTAAATACCTGAAATACCGGTGATATTTTTACCAAGCCCATGGTAAAAGACCCGTATGGTTGTGCCTGAGTCAGGCAATACCTGTTCAGGCAGCCGGACCTTCAGTTCATTATTCTCGTGAATAAAGCCGGCTATATGCTGATCAACAAGCACCGAATCAGCATGCAATAAATCAGCAAGGTCAAGCACAACCTGTTCCAAAGGCTGTCCTGTGGCTTTTAAGTCGATTGAAACATTGCCGGTTACATAGGTTGAACTGTCACTGATATGAAGGTCAAGCCAATAAAACGTAACATCATAATTACTGCGATCATCAGCCTGCTGGTCGTGATGATCAGCATCCTTGCCGGCAGTTCCAAGGGCGACTGCAACAAAAACAAGCAAAAGCTTCAACAGGGTAACGATCAATTTGCTCATATGCCGGCGATTTCCAATTTTCGATAAAATTAATTAAAATATTCATGAATGACCGGTGCAAATCCTTCTTGCGCACCAAAAAAAAGGTCCCGGCTTCACACCGGGACCTTGCACCCAAAACTAATAAACCCTATCTGACAAAAACCTACCTTAATATCTTATCGCTAACGGATCAATTTCCTAATTTGCAAATGTATTCTGTACAAATTTACGTTGATGTCAAAGGTATGTTGGGGAAATAATAGTGATTTGTATATGCGATTCATGGTGATTTTAATCATCATTATTTCCTGAAATGATCCGCTTTCGACGCAGGCAAGGGAGTTTCAGGTCAGGTTTAAGTTTTTTTAACAATATTCAAAATTGATTCTTACGGAAAGACCCTCAAAATAATTAAATTTACCTGACCAAAGAGCTGCTTAATGAATGATAAGGTTCTAAATCTGGCAATTCGCAGTGCTGCATTATTGAGGTCCATTTTTCAGAATAATATCGATAAGCCTGATAACGGAGCTGTTTCAAAGTATTTTGCACGTCTTGGTGTAAATCCTGATGATGCTGAGCAGGTTTACATTAGGTTTAGCGGAAACGGATACACACCCAAGGATGTTCAAAACGGGGAGCCTGTCAGCCTGCTATTGTACGAAGATCTTTGTAAGGAAATTAACACCTCATTAAGGTATAACGAAAAAGTATACTTACTGCTGCTGGTCCAGGATTGCTTGCTGAAAATGAATGATGTTCCGGGATTTTCAGAGCAGCTGAACCTGCTTTTCAATTGCATCGGTATAGATAATACGTTAATCGACCGTTTTCGCGATTTTCTTGAACAAGATGATCCTGCTGCGATTGTTGGCCGCGATTATCTGGTATTGGCACCACGTGATGCCATGCAGGATGATGAGCTTGAAGGAAGGTGGATCGACAGCAATGCACCACGCAAAAAGGATACGGCACATATCATTGAAATTGACGAGTTTAAGAGCCATGTTTTGGTTATGTTTGTAGATCAGATAAAATCATTCGTGGTTCGCTGTATGAGCCGCACAGGGCAATTGTATGATCAGAAGGGAGACTACCAGTGCACTTTCAGGGTATTGGGCCCCGGAAACGAACTGATACTTAAAGGTGTTCCTGTCCTCACCTATTCCGGGTTAAAAAACAGGTTCCACCATCTATATGAAAAAGGGGAACTTTCACTTATTGCTGATCAGATTGAATACCGGTCACCCAAAGGAATTAAAGAGGTTAATTCATTTACTGTTTCGGAAGTTACCGGACAGCTGATAGGTATAGTAGGGAAAGAAGGTGTTGGAAAAAGCACCCTCCTGAAACTGCTGGCCGGCAAAATCAAACCTGATGCAGGGTTTATAACTATTAACGGTTATGATCTCTGGAAACACAAGTATCTGTTAAAAGGGATAATCGGTTATGTTCCTGAGGAAGATCTGTTGTACGAAGAATTAACGGTATCGGATAATCTCGCACTAACGGCCCGGTTGTATTACAGTTATCTGGATAAACATGAGATTGACGCCAAGGTAAACAAAATACTCAGCAGGCTTGATTTACTGGACCTGAAACATGTTGTGGTTGGGGGAGTCTTAAGCAAACACATACAACCTGGGCAACGCAGAATGATAAACATTGCCCTTGAACTGTTGCGGGAGCCACAGATCCTTCTGGTGGACAATGCCCTTTCGGGACTCGGGATGGCGGATGCAACCAAGGTAATTAAAGTACTGCATGATTATTCATTTGACGGGAACCTGGTAATAACCAACATAAGCCAGGCCGACAGCAAGACATTCCTTTTCTTTGACAAAATCTGGATCTTCGATGAAGGTGGAAGAATTTTATACAATGGACAGGTAAAGTCGGCCCCGGAATACCTCCACAGGCAGCTTAAACTGGCTTATCATGAAACCCCGGATGTTGATCCATCCCAGCTTCTCGACCTGGTTAATTATAAATTGCCCGATCCTGAAGGAAATGTTTGGAAGCGCATGTTGCAGCCGCAGCAGTGGCATGATCAGTATATCAGGGAGCAGGTCCTGAGACCAAACGGGATTCCGGAGAAAACCCTGTTGCCTGCCAGAATTCTCAAAATTCCCAACCTGGAAATCCAGCTCCTGATATTTTCCATCCGAAATTTCAAATGTAAATTCAAACGAATAAGTGATATCGTTAAAGTATTGTTAACAGGTCCTGTTGTCGCCCTTCTTATTTCGTTGATATTCAGACTAGAAACTCAGGGATCGTATACCTTTTATGATAACGTGAATATACCGTTGTACCAGTTTCTGAGTGTGGTCATTGCAGTTTTTTTCGGACTTGTTTTAAGTGCAAATGAAATAATCAAGGAAAAAAATGTGCTTGAGAAGGAGGAATATCTTGAGTTCAGCAGGTTTAGCTATATAAATTCCAAGATCCTGTACCTTTTTCCGGTAATCGCTATTCAGACATTCCTGTATGTATTGACCGGAAACCTGGTTCTTGGTATTTCCGATTTTTTGTGGGTTTACTGGTTGGTGCTTTTCAGTTCTGCCTGTTTCGGGATCATGCTTGGATTGATTTTTTCATCCAGTGCAGGTTCCACCGGTGCTTTGTACGAGCGCATATTGCCGCTGGTAATTGCACTGCAGGTTTTACTGGGTGGCGGCATTATTCCCTATGAGCACCTGAATCTCGGGAAAGGAAGATATACACCGGTTCTTGGCGATCTGATGATATCGCGGTGGGGATATGAAATACTGGCAGTGGAGCAATATAGCCATAACAAATATCAGAAAATGCTGTATGATGCAGATAAAAAGCTCAGCCAGGCTTCATTTTATGCCTTTCAGGTAATCCCAAAACTGGAACAGTCACTTACCATGAGCCGTGATACACAGCACCCGGACAGTGTGAAATTTAATACCTCCCTGTTACAGCATGAACTGATAAAAATAGCCTCCCTGCCGGATGTTTTTCCTTTTGAATATCTCAATGACATTGCAAAAATTAATGAGGATGATAACCTTCTGCAAGAGACCGATGATTATCTGACCTATCTGAGCATGTATTTCTATGAGCAGCATGAAAATCTGGTAGGTGAAAGAAACCGGCTGCTCGAAAAACTGGAGGATTCCATTGGTGTGGATCAACTGGCTGAAATGAAATTAAAGTATGCCAATGCATCTCTGGAAAGAATTGTCACAAACCGCAACACCACAAATGCATATATTATAGCCGGAACCGAAATTATACCAAAAACCGACCTTATATTCCGGGAACCATCGTCATTTCTAGGCCGGGCTTGTCTTTATTATCCAGTGAAGCTGTTCAACCTTCAGAAGACCAGTACTATCTGGTTTAACCTTTCAGTAATATGGTCATTTTCATCGATTTTATACCTGTTGTTGCTTTCTGATGCTTACGGCCTGGTAAGGAAATTGCTGCGTGCTGGCTTTCGGGCATAATTTTACTTTAAATTAATCCTGAAAAAACGCAACCCTGCAATGTAATTCAAAGTAAAACCAGTCGTGAAGCATGATGAAAAGTAAAGGAGTGATGGACAGGTATATCTTCAGATCAGCATTGTTGGTGGGTACAATGATAATTATAGTTCTGTTTTTCCGCTTTGTACCTGCGGAACCGTTAAATTCTGATCAGTTCAGATTAAGAGACACAAGGACGGATCCTATTTTTCTGCTTTCCCCAAAAGGGTGGGTGGACTCGGTATTAAATACGCTTACACTCGAGGATCGTATTGCCCAGATGATCATGGTGGCTGCTTATTCGAACAATAACCGGAAGAATGAGGAGGAAGTGCTGAAGCTCGTTCGGGACAACCATATAGGAGGCCTTGTTTTTTTTCAGGGTAATCCATACCGGCAGGCTCAGCTCACCAATTTGTATCAGTCACATGCTTCCACACCTTTATTTATTGCCATGGATGCGGAATGGGGCCTGGCCATGCGGCTGGACAGCACCGTCAGGTATCCAAAACAGATGATGCTGGGTGCTATAGGGGATGACAGGCTTGTTTTCGATATGGGCGGACAGATAGCCCGTCAAATGAAACGGTTGGGTGTTCATATAAATTTTGCACCGGTTATTGATGTCAATAACAATCCTGATAATCCTGTCATCAATATCCGTTCCTTTGGCGAGAACAAAACAAATGTAACCCGGAAAGCATTGTTCTATATGATAGGTCTTGAGAACAACGGTGTATTGGCCGTTGCCAAGCATTTTCCCGGTCACGGGGATACTTACGTTGATTCGCACGACGAATTGCCGGTGATTAACCATTCGATGGACAGGCTGGACAGTCTTGAGTTATACCCTTATATAGAATTGATATATAATGGATTATCAGGCATTATGACGGCCCATCTTCAGGTTCCGGCTATTGATGCAAATACGGTAATGCCATCTTCACTTTCACCTCTAATTATTGACTCGTTGTTAAGGCAAGCACTTGATTTCAAAGGCCTTATTTTCACTGATGCACTTGGAATGCGGGGCATAACAAACCATTTTAAACCGGTTGAAGCTGCTGAAATGGCTTTATTAGCCGGGAATGATATTCTGCTCATGCCAGGGGAGGTCCCCGGGGTCATCCGGAGCATTTCAAAAATGGTAAAGCGGGGCAGGATATCACAGGATGAGATTGACAAAAGGTGCCGCAGAATTCTGGCTGCCAAATACTGGGCTGGATTGAATGAATATAAACCCGTAAACCTGCACAATCTTAACAGCGACCTGAATAAACCTGAATACCGTCTCCTGCAGCGAAAGCTCATAGAATCGTCGCTTACCGTATTGCAGAACAAATTCAATATACTACCCTTACGTCACCTGGATACGCTTAAAGTAGCATCGGTTGTTTTCAGTACGGAAGATGACACCATTTTTCAGCAAACCCTTGGACTATATATGCCGGTTAAAAAATTCATCCTGCGTGGTGACGGAACGGATAACACCGATAGTATTTTTAACCAGCTCCGGCGATATAACCTGGTGATCGCCAGTGTGCATTCAAATAATTTAAATCTGGCAAAGAACTATGGGATAAGTGAATACACCATTACCCTGGTTGACTCAATAATAGCCGGACATAATGTTGTACTGGACCTTTTCGCCAATCCTTACATGCTTGAACGCTTCCACAATCTTGACAGGTTGAGCGGACTGATCGTCTCGTACGAGAATGCTCCCCTGGTTCAGGATTTATCGGCACAGCTCATCTTTGGTGCGATTGGCGCAAATGGTATACTTCCGGTCACCCCGGAAAAAGGAACAGCTGTTTCTAATGGTATAAAAATTAACAGTATACAACGACTTAAATTTACTATACCACTGGATGCTGGTATGAATGAAGATACCCTGCGTAAAATTGATGATATTATTGCCGAAGCTATTGAACAGCAGGCATTCCCGGGTTGCCAGATATTGGTCGCCAGGAAGGGAAAGGTAGTGTTGAATAGATCATATGGTAACAGTGTTTATAAAGGAAATGATCCGGTGAATATCACGGATCTGTATGATCTGGCATCGGTAACCAAGATTGCTGCAACTACTGTGGCGATGATGAAACTGGCAGATGAAAAGTGCCTGGATATTGACCAGAAGTTATCGGCTTACCTGCCTCACCTGGAACGGACCAACAAACGCGATCTCATCATCAGGGATATTTTATTGCACCAGAGTGGATTATTACCATTTATGCAGTTTTACTATTCTACCTATGAACCGGTGTTTAAAAACCAACCCCTGATCAGTGCTTTTTTTACAGATGCCAATCCGGTTAAGATCGGGCCGGGCCAATACCTGAACAGGTATACACGCTATAAAAATGATATTGTCTCCAACAGGTACTCAGGGCAATTTCCCTTACAGGTAGCAGAAAAGTTGTATATCACCAGGTCGTGGGTTGATACCATTTATAACGGGATTGCCAATTCCAGACTTACTGAAAGGAAAGAATACCTGTACAGTGATCTGGGATTTATCCTCTTCAAGCAGATGATCGACACCATTACACAGGTTCCGTTTGAGAGGTACCTGGATTCGGTATTTTACCGGAAGCTTGGGGCGGGCAGGCTTTGTTTCAACCCGCTGAATGATTTTACCAGGTCAGAGATTGCTCCTACAGAAGATGACCAGTTGTTCAGAAAGCAACTAGTTCACGGATATGTTCATGATCCGCGGGCAGCCATGCTTGGTGGCATAACAGGGCATGCCGGACTTTTTGGGAATGCTGTTGATCTGGCAAAACTGCTTCAGATGTTGCTAAATAACGGTGAATACGGTGGTGAGCGCTTTATTGATCCCGGGACCGTTGAACTGTTCACCCGTGAGCCGTTGGGTGTTAATGGAAGCCGTAGGGGACTTGGTTTCGATAAGCCGGAACCCGATATTACCAAGCCTGGGCCGGCCTGCGTAAGTGCTTCTCCTTTAAGTTTCGGACATACCGGCTTTACCGGAAATATGGTGTGGGTGGATCCTGAATACGACCTGGTTTATGTTTTTCTGTCAAACCGGGTTTACCCCGATGCATCCAATAATAAACTTTCGGAAATGAACGTCAGAACCAACGTACAGCAAAAACTCTACAACGCCATTACTGAATCCGGGAAAGGCAGGTAAAACTTATTAACATTCCGGAAAAAGTAATAAAACACTTTGTTGGAAACGTCTTTTTTCTTTACTTTGGGACACAATAATTCATGATTATGGACGACTATCACGCGAGCCCATACAGTAACAAATCAAATT
>Ga0209431_10002826_pt1 | contig 13980 bp, 18 predicted proteins | sample RifCSP13_3_FD_184021 | JGI IMG/M metagenome (GOLD analysis project Ga0209431, IMG submission 184021) | Soil microbial communities from Rifle, Colorado - Rifle CSP2_sed 13_3 (SPAdes) (version 2) | ecosystem: Environmental > Terrestrial > Deep subsurface > Rock core/Sediment | place: Rifle...
CAGTATAAAAAAACAGAATCAGGGTGGGAGGAGCTGCCTCAGAAAAATGTGGATTTCGGAGGGGGGCTTGAAAGAATTGCCATGGTGGTTCAAGGCAAAACTGATATATATGAAACAGATAACTTTTGGCCGATGGTGGAAAAGATTAAGACCCTGAGCGGAAAGGAATATAAGCAAGACCTTCAAACTACCAGGGCGATGAGGATTTTAGCCGACCATATTAGAGGAGCGACGTTTATGGCTATGGATGGTGTTGAACCTTCTAATAAAGATCAGGGTTATGTTTTGCGAAGGCTGTTAAGGAGAATGGTAAGAGCGGGAAAAACGCTAAGTGTTGAAAAAGACATTTCCGTTAATTTGGTAGGTGTTGTTGTTGAAACTTTTAAATGGCTTTATCCTGATTTACCAGAAAAAAAGGAAAGGATTGAAAAAGTTTTTGAAGACGAGGAAATAAAGTTCAGGAAGACTTTGAATACCGGCGCCAAGGAGGTAGCGGAAATTGCAAAGGGTTATAAAGGAAAAACAGATTCAAATACGGTTTGCAGTGATGCGTTTAATCTTTATCAGTCGTATGGTTATCCGGTGGAAATGTTTTTGGAAGATCTTAAAGATGGCGGCTTTAAAGTCAACAGTGATGAGGTTTTAAGATTCTATAATGAAAAAATTGAAAAGCACAAGGAGCTGTCGCGCGCTGGAGCCGAGCAGAAATTCAAAGGCGGTTTGGCGGATCAAGGTGAAACGACAGTTAAATATCATACAGTAAATCATTTACTGCAGGCGGCTTTGAGAAAAGTACTCGGTGACCACGTTATTCAGAGAGGAAGCAATATCACATCCGAAAGAATCCGGTTCGATTTCTCCCATGATTCAAAATTGAGCGACGAACAAATAACTGAGACTGAAAATTTAATTAATGAAAAAATAGTGCAGAATCTTTCTGTTAATTACATAGATTTGCCTAAGGAAGAAGCGGAAAAAACCGGGGCAATTCACGCTTTCGGAGAGAAATACGGTGGCGTTGTAAGGATTTATTATATCGGCGACTCCCTTGTAACCGCGTTCAGCAAAGAGTTTTGCGGCGGACCTCACGTTAAAAACACCGGGGACTTAGAGCCTGTCCGGATTTATAAACAGGAGAGTATCGGCAAAGGTATAATGAGGGTGTACGTGAGGTTTTAATGCTTAAAGCTATTTTTACAAAAAAGTTTCTTCAAATTTTAATTGCTCTTATTTTTCCCGCAATATTGTTTCAGTTCGTATTATTTTTAAATAGATGGCTTTATCAAAAACATTTAGTTGAATTTGAACCGCTTAAACTTTTGGGTGTATCGGAAAATTCCTTGGGTTATTTATTATTATTTTTAGTTCCTGTAGCCGGTTTCCTAGTGATGCTCATTATTGTGCGAAAGTTAAGTTTCATTTCTGTTCTCCCACTCATAGTTTACTATCCGCTGGAATTATTGATGCTGTTTGGAGTGGTTACCATGATGGTAAATAGTTCTATTTTTACCATTCCCTTGAAGGAGGCACATAAAAAGTATTATCCGGATTTATACCCTAAGGAAGAATTCCAAAAAGAAGAAATTAAAGCGGGAACATTGGAATTCGTTAAATTTGATAATGGCATTGCAGGTCACTGCAAAACTTATGTGCCGGATGTAAAAGGCAAAGTGTGTTTTATTGAATTTGCCGACGAAAAAAACACGGTTTTCTATAAGGCGTTTGATGGAATTGATGATCCTGTTTTTATAGCTTCCGGAAATATACCCGGCTTTACTGCGATATACTCAAAATCGATCGGACAGAATTTTGTTTATTCGTCGAAAACTAATAAATTGCTCGGGGATCTTACAGTGCTAAATTCTGATGAAACAGCAAATATTGACCGAAGCGGATTATATTTAATTGATTTGAGCAAAAAAACAGCTTTTCTGCTATTTAGTTTGCGTCAGGCGGATGCTGCAAAATTTAGTTTATTCAGGTCTGCCGGCAGCGGAGGAGACGATTCATATATGTTAATTTCCTCATACTCGTGTAAAACCTGTTACAAAACTGCTTATATTAATCTGGTGGACTTTAACAGTAATGGAATTGAACAGTTTAAAGGAGATTTATATAAATGGCTGAGTTCTGAAGAATTTGTATATTTTGAGAATCCGGAAGTTGTAAATGACGGTAGTTTTGGTCCGGACTTTATTCAAGTTCAGGAGATGAGAAATTTTAAAAAATACAATGTTTTAACTAAACAAACAGAGCCTGTTTCAAAAATTAGGTACAGCCGCACGGACGCGTTAAGAATCTTATATAACTATTTTAATAGAAAGTACTATTCAGGCGAGGTCAAAAATTTTCAGACACTTCTGGATGACGGTTATTGGCAGTTTGAAGTTTTGGAGCAGGACCCCGAGGATAGTTCCGGATATGAATTTATTGGCGAATATAGAGTTTATTATGATACAGGAAAGGTAGAAAAGGTTGTTTCGGTATTTGATTGAGTTTTTTGGTTGCGGGGCCCGGACTTGCACCGGGACCTTCAGATTATGAGCCTGACGAGGTACTATTCCTCCACCCCGCTACGAATGCATGTGCAATGGTATCAAACACCGGCATGTTAGTCAAAATGACGGGGGTCTTATTCTTACTTAAATATTAGTGCAATCCACTTAGAGAGGTTAGAACTTGGTTTCTGAGGTTTTCCGGTTGTAGTACCGCCTGTGCTGCCGGGATTTTCCGTTTCTTCAGCTTCAGTTACGGTCGTTTTATCGCCCAGTGTATTGGGGTTTACATATACTTTTTCGTTAGGTTTTTTCATGTTCAGGGCATTTCTTGCCTGTTCTTCAACATATTCATTACTTTGTTTATATTCGATCTCCGATTCGAGCGAGATTTTATTGCTTTCCAGCGTTAAAATATCATCTTTTAAGTCTTCGAGTCTTTTACTGCTCTTTAGAATTTCAAGAGAAGTTCTTGTGAGGTTAATTATTGCAACAACAACTAATAGTGACAAAAGAAGGTATTTAATATGACTCGCGGCAGATCGTGGCATTAAGCGTATTTTACTATTTTTTATTGGAGGCCGCCAGATTACCACTATTTGACTTTCAAATTCCAAAATGATACGATACCCTATAGGTATCGTACATAGGCTCTAGACGCGTGTATAGAAACCTATAGTAATAATAGTTTTTACTGCTTCTGAAAGAAAAAATGATTAAATTAGACTTAGCTCACAAAAACTTTATACAACAGCTGGAAGACCAGGGCAGGTCAAAATCCACCTTAATAGCTTACGGCAAGGATATTGAACAATTGGTTGATCACCTTCAAAAAAAGGGAATTAACTTAGTTACCGATATTGAGCTTGACCACCTGGAGGAATTTATGAAGAAGCTGGCAAATGAAAACTATACTCCTAAATCTATTTCCAGAAAAACAAATTCCACCAAAACGTTTTTCAGATTTTTAAAGGAAGCCGGACACATTATTGAAAATATTGCTGATTTTTTAAAACACCCCAAAGTTGAAATCAAAGCTCCCAGAATACTGACCAAATTGGAATACAGAGCTTTGAGAGACGCGGCCCGCGACGATGTTAGAACTTTTGCAATTATAGAGGTTTTATTGCAGACCGGCGTTACTATTTCCGAACTGGCCGATATAAATATTTCTAATTTGCAGGTAGAGAAAGAAACAGGTTCCTTATCCGTTCCTAAAAAAAGCTCAAAAGAAGGCAGGACGATACCTTTAAACAAAGCCGCAGTTGAAGCAGTTAAAAAATACCTGGATCATGAAAGACCTAAAATTGATGACAGCAGGCACTTGTTTATTACTAAAACCGGAAAACCATTGCTGGTAAGAAATATCAGATCTACTATGGAAAGATATTTTAAGCTTGCGGGCGTGGAAAAAGCGAAAGTAAATGATTTAAGGCATACTTTTGTAGCCCATCATCTTTCTCAGGGAACTAACTTATTGTTTATTTCCAAAATAGCCGGCCACAAAAGAATTTCCACAACTGAAAGATATCTTCAGTATATTGAACGCGTGGAAGTGGAAGAAAAATCCGAGCTTGGTGTGTTGTAAACTTTATTTTTCGGAAAAAAACCATTTACAAAATTTCGAAACCATATATAATGCGAAGTAGTAGTCACTCTCACCATGAGGAGGACGGCGATGATCGAGAAACTGATCAAGATGTTGGATTCGAAGGGTGTACGAGAGAAGGTAACATACACTACCTTCTACGTCACAATCGGAGCAGCGATGAAGACGATCTATGAAGTTTCAGCGCCGTTTTTTGAAGGAGGGTGGCAGGCCGTCTGGGCCATCACTTTCCTTACAGCCTATGTAGCGCTGACAGCCTTCTGGTTCGTCAAATTTCAACAACGTAACATCAGAATAGTTCCCGCAGCCGTAAAATCCTGGATCTCAAAGATGAGAGGTCCTGCGAAAGGAGGGTAAGGGTACCCTGCAGAAAACGAAAACCGAGGGCGCGTCTAGTTCAGCTTTTGGCTACAGCTTGACAGCGTGATCCTCGGCTTTCGTTCTCTGTGTGAGTACTAATATTATATAAACCTTTATTCGTATATTTCAAGTCTATTGTGTCTAGTTAGCTTAGAATAGTATAAAAAACCTATATTATAAAATAATAATTAAGCTTTACCTTATTATGGTGGGTGCTCCTGGGATCGAACCAGGGACCGTTCGTGTATAAGACGAATGCTCTGCCAGCTGAGCTAAGCACCCATTGAATAGTGCGGAAATTTTAGCACATTTTTTGAAATCACAATAAATAGAAGTTTGACTTATATTCGTTACCGTTTTCGTCCCATACTACCAGTCTGAAGTAGTGGTTTTTTTCAGGAAGAAGCCCGTCAACAGTTTTTAAATGGGATTTTTCGTAATTTTCAGTGGTGTCGGTTGAGTTTACATAAACATCTGTTGTGCCATACTCGATTTTTGACTTAACCGGGATTTTTGTTGCAAATTCTACTTTCACGTTTCCGGCTGGCTGCTTGGCTAAGTTCACATTTGAAAAAGGGAAATACTTTTTATAATAGTAAAATCCTGTTAATATCATAAAAACAGCCAGGATCAGTACTACTGAGACTATAGAAATATTCAGTTCTTTTTTTGAATTAAGTTTCATCCGGTTCAGCTTTAAATCTTTTATTTTCCCTTTTTTCTTTCCAGGTAGTAGAGTAGTCCGAGTCCTTTTTTGCCATTCTTTCGATTTCCTCAACTGTGGCTACCAGGGCGTTTTCTAAAGTATAGCTCGTTTCGTCGCTGAAGTAGCTTTTTTTTCCTACTTTAGCCTCTACTTTGACGCTGAATTTTTCATTCGGCGCCGAGTTCATTACCACCCTGAATTGTTTTTCATCATCCGTTAAGTTTGGGAATCTTGAATCGATTTTAGAAAGTTTCTCTCTCGCTAACTCTTTCATGCTTTCTGAAAGGTCTATGTTATCGGATGTTATTTGATAAGTCATAACAACAATACTATTTTAGCATATATTTCCGGCAGAATCGTTAACTTTGAGGTTTCGGATAAATTTGATTCCCTTCTTCATCATACAAAAATATTGCTCCGGTGGGACATGATTGTGCCGCCATTAAAAGAGTGTCATCGTCCATATTTTCCGCGTTAGCTTTTACAACCGCAATGTTTTCAACGTCAAGCTCAAAAGCGTCGGGAGCAATAACTATGCATGTTGCCGCTCCTATGCAGGTTTTCCTATCTACCACTATTTTATGAACTTTCTTTTTTTTTGTGTCTGTGTCTTTATTTTCCGTCATTCTTTAAATTCTATTGCTTCATTGATTCTATTAACGATTTCATTTATTTCCTGGTCGGACATTCCGTGCACTTTTGCCCCCATTTCAATTGTGTCAAAAGAATTGGCAAAACATCCCACACAGTGTAGCCCGTAGTCTAACAATATTTCTGCGGCTAAAGGGTATTTAAAAACCACTTCCGCCAGATTGCTGTCTTTGCGGATTTTGGGGTTGATAATGGATTTTATTTGTGCGTTTTGAGCTGTATGCATTTTAGCTGCCGGTTTTTTAATTGTTTTTTTGTTTTTCTGTTCCATAAACGGCATTATACCAAGTTTACCAAGGACGTGGGTTATACAAACTTAAAAATTAGTGAAAATTGTATAATGAGATAATTTTTATGATTTTATGAATTGTGACTTTTAACTGCGTCCTGCAATGCATCCAGTACCAGCGTTGCGCATTTTATTCTGCTGGTTGTTAAGTTTAAACCAATTATTTTTAACACATCATCCTGAGTGATCTTTTGCATGTCATTAAGAGTTTTGCCTTTTATATAATCAGAAAGGAGCGAAGAAGACACCAGACTAATCATGCAGGCGGAGCCGTTATATCTGACATCTTTTATTTTGTTATTTTCAATTGAAAGCTGAAGGTTTATTTCGTCTCCGCAGAGGGGATTATATTTGTGGACGGAAACTGATGGGTTTGTTAAAACGCCCTTATTTGAGGGGTGCTTGTAAATTTCCATTAATTCTTCTCTGTATAAATTATCGTCCATGACCGAATTATAAGGTTTATGCAGGTTTTTGGCGAATTCAAATTATGTAGCGGTTTATTGGAGGAAACTTTAACTTTTGTACTAATTTGTATTGTGTCTTAAAAGGATTCCACTACTTTTAAATTTTTAATAGGTGTTTTTCAGGATTTTCTGTTACCGGACATAAGGCTGGTTATAGCTTCAACAACATAAAAAATAGACGCACTTATAGTGGAGGCGATAGCATCAAAAACCGCAAACATTGGCTCTGTTATGGCATCAACTATAGCTTTTACTATAGTATTGATCATAGCCCGATTCTATCACAGCTGATAAAAAATACCACTTTTTGTATTACGTTTAGCCGGAATTAGAAAAAGTTAGATGAGAAGGCGAGGCGTGGAGTTGCCTTCTCATCTGTGAAATTTACAAATCGTTTTTGTCGTCTGGACTGGATTTACTACTCCAGAAGACAAGAACGCCTACCACTGCCCCAAGGCACATAGCGATCAATGCCCCGAGGAACATCCCCGTGGTGACGATACCTTCGGTGCCCCCTGGAAGGCGGATTACAATGTTGAAAAAATACGCCACTAAACCTCCAATCGCCCCGGATGCCACCCAAAAAACTAAGCGTTCTGTGGGGGTCATAAGTAACCTCCTTTCCCTAAGTATTGTATGGTTATAATTATAATAACATATTTTAGTGTTTAGATTTTTTTATATTTTAATATTTAATCGGATTTATATTTATTAAGAAGTAGCAAAAATATAAAACAAAAAACGACCCATTTCTAGGTCGTTTCTTGTCTTTAGGAAACCAAGTTTTTGATTTGCTTAAGGGTGAGGCAGGAGTTGTCTACGAAGCCAGGGTTCCGAAATTGGTTCCGCAGCTTTTTATCGTGACAACTCCCACCTCTCAAAGATGGTGTTCGGATAAACTCGTGGCCGTGAGCGCGCCGCGTGAAGGCAGCGATGTTGTGTGCGCGATCCGCAAACCGCCCCTGGTCGGCGCGGCGGTCAGGATATCGAGGTTTAGCTCGGCTCGTAAGCCGGGCGAACCCAAACTGGGTATCACACTCGTTTCCTTGGTTCCGCCGCAGACGCGCCAGACAGGAAGGCCGCCAGCCTTCGAATCGGCCGCGTGCGGGAAAGGGGCGCCAGGCGAAGATCGCTTGGATGTGTGTCTATCCGAACACTGTGTAAATAACATATCATAGTAAGCGACTAATGTCAAGTGCTATAGGTTGGAATATGGTTTTTTACGAGTCTATTTCTGTATCTTCAAAAAATGTTCTTCCTTAGGAAATTTCGAAAGTATGCTAATTATCCAGTCGGCGTCATCTTTTTGTGATTCATGAGCTCTCATTGCTTTTAATTTAGTTTCCCAGTATTTCGAAACGTCAATTGTTAGGTCTATATCTTTTTTATTGTAGCCGGGCGGGACATAAACAAAATAATCTTTTATCTGCTCCATCATTTCTTTTAATTCGCAATAATATAATAGAGTTTTAACGTATTTCAGTTTTTGGAAAACAAAGGAGGTAGCCAGAGCAACAACAACATGGTCTACGTGTCCGGAAACTCCTTTTAGGTCAAAGGTTATTAATGTATCGGGTTTATATTTTTCAATACTCTTCGTAATTTTGTCCGCCAGCTTGTGATATATATTGTTGCACAAACTTCCGTCGGTAAATCTTAAAAACTCCACTCCTTTTACTCCCAATATTTCCGCTGATTTCAAAAGTTCTTTTTCCCGTATTTTTGCGAGAGAATCTTTATCTTTTACAATCGCGGCGTCACCGCTGGTAACACAAATAATGTAAACGTCTCTTTGAGCAGCAAAATACGCTATAGAGCCTGCCGGTCCGAATGCTTCATCATCGGGGTGGGCGAATACGCATAAAAGTGGCTTCAGATTCATTTAATAATTATATATTAATATTTATCAATATGTGAATTAATTAACTCTTTAATCAAAGAGGCCCGCACTTAACGGTGTGCCGTTTTCTATCCTTTTAATTGTTTCGCTTAACAGTTTACTTACGCTGACAATTTTAAACTTATTAGTGAATTTCATACCCTCAATATAAATGGAATCTGTAATTATTATTTTTTCAATTGCCGAATCGTGAAGTTTTTGTATAGCGTTGTTTGAAAACAAACCGTGGGTCGACGAAACAAAAACTTTTTTTGCACCTCTTTGTATTAGTAAATTTACCGCGTTTAAAATGGTGCCTCCAGTATCGATTATGTCATCCACTATTATGCAGTTTTTACCCTTTACCTCACCGATCACATCTAAAGCTCTTGATATGTTTCTTAGATGTACATCCCTTTCCTTGTAAACCACAGCTATTCCTTCAGCTTGAATCCTTTTTGCGTAAGCGTTGGCTCTCATAGTACCTCCTTTATCTGGTGATACGATAACCAGATCCGGTATTTTCAGTTGTTTAATTGCAGGGAGAAGAACGTAGCTTGCATATAAATTATCCCAAGGACCGTCAAAAAACCCTTGCTGCTGATCAGAGTGTATATCTACGGTAACTATTCTATCCGCGCCAGAAACTTTTAATAATCGTGAGATTAAAGCGGAGCTTATAGGTACGCGAGGCTGATCTTTTCTGTCTTGTCTGGAATAGCCAAAATAAGGAATTACTAGGGTTACCTCTTTGCCCGACGCTCTTTTAACGGCGTCTGCCATTAAGAATAATTCCAATATGTGTTTGTTAGTGTCAGGAGAAGTTGATTGAATTATATAAACGTTTTGTTTTCTTAAAGAAACTGGAATCTGTACTCTTATTTCCCCATCAGCAAATTGTGTACAGGGAAAGTAGATTCGTTTTTTTAATTTTTCTGCAATCTTTGTTGCGAGATCGGGATTAGAAGATCCCGAAAGAATTATCATAATAGCTCTTAAAACTGACAATTGTAAATATTATAACAACAGTTAGTGTTAGTGGATACATGGATTTAGGCCGTCGTCCTTTATCTGTGACATTTAAAATTAAATCTAATTCAACACTTTTTTTGGGCAACTACTAAAATCGAAACCCCAAACGGAAAGGATACAAACTTTAATATCACTTTTTCTATCCTTAAAACCCACAATAAAAAAGAATTCACTACTTCCGAATGGTTTTTAACATCCGACTTCGGAGGCAAATTGAATGCTTTATCAATTTTTCGCTTTAATACAATCGGCAAAAAAAGAAAGGAATTTATATATCCTATGTATAAAACCTGAAATCCCAACTTTTCCAGCATTTTCCTGGTGTTGTTTTTATTGAATCTGTGTAATATTCCGACTTCTTTGTCATGTCTTCCGGCGGCTATGTCCATGGCTGGTTCTCTGAACGAAAGTATACCGCTGCATTTGAGTCCACTGAAAACATCATTAAAAATTTTGGGAGTTAGCTCAGGCTTTGTCTGGTTTATAACATCGTAGAAAGTAATTAAATCGTAATTTTCCTTAGGTAGGTTTAAATTATGCATATCCCCGACTCTGCAGTTGTAGTTGTTTTGCTTTGTGAGTTCTACTGCGTACGGATCCACGTCAATACCTTCTGCCTCTCCGTATTTCATAAGCATTTTTAGGTTACCGCCGGTTCCGCAACCTACATCCAGTGATTTTATTCCTGTCTTTTGTGGTAAATATCTTTCAAGAATATCAAAACATATTTCTCTGGTACCAACATACCACCAGTGGGTGTTTTCCAGTTTATTTATTTTGTTGAATTCTTCTTTACTCATCATATAGTCTTGCCGCAGATTATTAGATTATATAGCAGTGTTCGCCTTGCTTGATAGGATTTTTATGCAATTAGAATTATAATTGCATTTATGCTAGATCAAAAATTAACTTCGCTGACAATATTTTTTCCTTTTTATAATGATGCGGGAACTGTTAAAAAACAGGTGGAAGATGCATATATGTTCGGCGGGAAAGTTGCGGAAAAACTTGAAGTTATAGCCATTAATGGTGGTACTTCCAAAGACAATACATTAGAAGAAATAAAACATTTGAGAGAAATGCACCCGGATTTAAAGATAATTGATAAATCGGGCAATACTGAAGGGTATGCAGTTATTAAATATGGATTTAAAGAAGCGGCTTGCGAGTGGGTTTTTTATACAGATGGAGATGCTCAATACAGGTTGGAGAATGATTTGAGAAGACTTGTAGACAAGCAAATTGAAACAGGTGCGGACGTGGTTAACGGCTATAAAGAATCAAGGTCTGACTCAGCTATAAGAGTGTTTTTGGGGAATTTGTATGAACGATTCAGTAGATTTGTTTTTGAAATACCTATAAGGGATACGGATTGTGATTTTAGACTAGTTAGGAAGGAGTTGTTAGATAAAATAGATTTGGTTTCTACCGATGCTTCCATACTGCCCGAACTTATAAAAAAGCTCGAGCTTGTAGGGGCAAAATTCGCTGAAGTTTCAGTTTCCCACTTTCCTAGGGAATACGGAGTTTCTAATTATACAGCTATTCAATTGCTAAAAGAGAAATTTCTGGGGGATGTGACCTTATATTTTAAACTTCGTAAAATGCGCTCCGCCTATGAAAAGTTCAGAATATTTCGGTTTGGATTAGTTGGAATTATCAGCGTTGTTCTGCAGTATTTATTTTTTAATATTTTGCTCAATTCTACCCGTTTGGCGCCATTTGTCTCCGTAATAATAGCCGACCATATTTCGATTGTATTAGCGTTCTTTTTGAACAATTACTTCGCATTTAATAAAACTAAGTTTGATAATGGTCCGAAGATTTTTTCCGGTTTTGTTAAGTACTATGCAGTTGTAGTTATGTCCACTTTTATACAGGCATTTGTAGTTTATATAGGCAATGCGATTTTTGGGGAGAGTATTTTAGTCTCTAATATTTTCTGGCTTGTTGGTTTGTGTTTCGCATTTATGTGGAACTATGGAATTCAAAGCAGAATTATTTGGAGTAAATACTCAAGTAGAGGTTAGCTATTACTGCTTTTGGAATTTACGTTGTGGCTGTTAATTATTGCAGTGATTATTTTTGTCGTGGATGTAACCTCGGCATCCATCTCTCTTACTGTAGAGTAGCGTAGTTTAAGGTCTTCCCTGTTTTTTACCGGGAAACCTTTTCCTACTGTAATTATGTTGGGTTTCAGTAATTTGTAGAGCTCAATGTAATATAGGTCATTCATTTCGTTTAATTTGTAATTTAAGAAGACAAAATCCACAGCTTTGTGATTTATTAATATTTCTGCTCTGTGATTTTGATTAATAATAGGTCTTAACCTTCCTTTGTATTTTTTGATATTTGAATCCGGTTCCAATCCTACAATTAATATTTCCCCTTCCCTTTTAGATTTATTTAGAAACAATGAGTGTCCGGCGTGAAACAAGTCAAATGACCCGTGGGTAAATACGACGTTTTTGTCATTCTTTCTGAAGTCCTGGATTAATTTTAATGTTGTATCTATGCTTATTAAGTAACCCATTTTATTATTTTTTGGGGTAGACTATTGTGATTTTAGCACACTTGCGTGTTTTCTTAATAAATTTTCTAATAGTTTGTTGCTTAATTTAAGAAATTTGGCTTTGTAATGAAATATTATAAAAATAGTGCAAAAACAACAAACCTATGTCAGGCAGGTATCAATTTAAAAAGTGTATTTTTATTAAAACGGTCTTTTATAAACTATTGAGCTGTTTGTCCTAATCTTTGCAGGTCTTCTTTACCTAAAAATTTGAATAGCTTCATGCCGTTCACTTCGGCCTTAGCGGCTTTTCTTCCATTTTTTGTAGTAACTACAGTTACTTGGTCGTCGGGAACCTCAACAGACTCTTTTGTTTTAACGTTGAAAAATTTCAGATTTACCACCTCCTATAGGGATAATGGTAGCATATTTGGTGTATATACGTGTATTGATTAAATACAACTCATAAAAGCACCCTATAGTGTTGAGAAATGACTGAATTCAGAGTATAATTCACGTAACCGATTTAAACTAACAGGAGGATGGGAGATGAAGAAGCAAGGGAAAGTGACTTTCCTCGACAAAGACGAATTTGATCTAAGCTTGGAGCTTGCTCCAAGAGGTGTATTGGAACTGGTAATCAGAAGGGAGGATGGTGTCCTTCTTCTGCATCGAGAGGACCCGCCTTATCAGGGTACCTGGCACTTCCCCGGGGGGTTTATGGCTAAGGGAGAGACCCTCGCGGCGTGTCTGTCTAGGCTTCTGAAGAAGGAATTGGGAATCGATATGGACGCGGAAGTAATCGGATTTCGCAAGTTGGATTACTACAGTCGTCCGGATACCGATCCCCGAGGGCACCTCATGCACCACACAATAGAGGTGTTCCTCACAGAGTCTCAGATAGAAGGAATACAAAGGGGCAAGTTTTTCTACTCCATCCCGCCGGACATTATGCCCCATCACGGCCGATTTTTTCGAGATGTTATGAGGGATGAGTGGAGAAGGAGCGAACAGGCCCTTTTGGATATGGCTCTTGCCAACGTAGAACCCCCTCGCTTTGAGTGGGTTGCCGCCCTTTTCGATCCGGGACCAGGCCCGTACTAATTAATAGGTGTGTCCCGTGAAGACCCGAAGGCAGCGCAAGCACCTTCGACACACCAGCCAATCAACGCAACATGGCAAAGTGTCTTCACAAAACTTAAGCCAATCAATAACATTGATTGATTTAAGAAAAGAAGCGACTCAAAATTGGGTCGTTTTTTTATTTGTCCTTCTCTTCTAACTATCTTAGTTTATTTTTCTAATCGTAAAATCTTGGTGGAAGATGCTATTAAAGTTGGTTCTTTATTTCCATTACGTCTATACATATTAAAGTGAATCCTGAATTTAAATTCCTCATTATTTAATATGTTTTCCTCCCATAAGAAATTTTCCTCAAACTCATCGCTCGCGGCTCCGAGTTTGGTTGAAAATTCTTTAATAATATACCCGGGTGAATCAGGATAAGACCTGTTTATTACAACTCTGAAGAAATATACATCCGGTGTAAATACGCTTTGTGTGGGATTTACTGCCTTTAGCTTTATTGCTATTTCGTGCTCTTTTTTCTTTTCATCAATTTTTATAATTCCAGGGTTTAATTCGAGATCAAGTCTAACTTTGTTTTCAATCGGTTTGTTTTCCACGAACAGAGCGAAAAATATAAAAAACAATAGTAAGAACAAAAATATTAACGGCCATTGGTATTGTATATTAATTTTCATAAAATTTCCGTTACAGGTCCTATAATAACAACTGAATTGTAGTCTGATTCATAATTTAATAAATTTCCCAATTGATTTTTAAGGTTCCAGGGCGTGCCGGAAATGATGATTGAACCGTTTTCTAAATTTACTCCTTTTTCTTCGGTTACCAAATTGCCATAGTAGATTGCATAGACAAGTTTTTTGTCAGGGTATGCGTCGGATGACCACTTTTTCC
>Ga0209431_10002830_pt1 | contig 13968 bp, 12 predicted proteins | sample RifCSP13_3_FD_184021 | JGI IMG/M metagenome (GOLD analysis project Ga0209431, IMG submission 184021) | Soil microbial communities from Rifle, Colorado - Rifle CSP2_sed 13_3 (SPAdes) (version 2) | ecosystem: Environmental > Terrestrial > Deep subsurface > Rock core/Sediment | place: Rifle...
ACATCAACTTTACCACATTACATACAGATCCTCATCCCGCTAACGCGGGATCATGCTCTGCATCTAGGGAGCAAGCTCCCTAGTTTTGCGCTACGCGCTTATAAAAAATCATCATCAAGAAGCTCGAAATGCCGAACCTGATGAGATGCATATACGTGAGACATCTCATCAACAACATCTTGAACTGCACGTACCTTAACACCTCGTCCATTAAATTCTCGGACACCACAAAATGAACATCTAGCTCTGCATCCAGTTTTAGTCAGAATAGTGGCAAAGTTCTCTCGAGCATCCCTCAGTTTATAAAATGTACTTGGGGTTCCTACTTGGGCATAATCACCCAGCACAATCTTAGTATACTGATCACGAATCTCTGTTGTAAGTTGGTGAGCACGACTAGCAAGTGTAGTCATCACTTTATCTTCTGTACGATAAATAACATTTGGTGGTTCATTGTTAGTTTCTCCTCTAATAAAAGAAATCAACTGAGGGATAGACGATTCTGCTTCCCCAGTGACTATGCAATCTATATGTCTATCTTTTAATAGTCGCTTAGGATTAGCAGTTGCAGCTACGCCCCCACCAATAATTGGGACCACTTTTAGACACAATGAGAACTGATTTACTCTCTTTACCAAGGGATTCCTTTGATTTAGTTCTGTATCAAAAAGATTCTTCAGTTCTCTGCTAGTATAGCAACCTATTATTAGAAGTGTACATAAGATAAAAGAATATATATTATGAAAACGCAGTTTTATATTACCAACTATTCTACTTATATTTTATATGGCTAAAAATAAAATTGTTAATGTACAGGGAATAGATGTATCGTGGTTTTCAACTCATCAGGCAGACTATATCAGTCTTACCGACATGGTAAAAAACCATGAAGGTGATAAATCAGTTATTGGCAATTGGATTTCTACCAAGGCGACTATTGAGTTTTTGGGCATTTGGGAACGCCTCAATAATCCCAACTTTAAACTCCTGGAATTCCAGGAGTTTTATAATAGTGCAGGAGTAGGCCGTTTTGTACTGTCACCACAAAAGTGGATAGAAATGACAAAGGCAATTGGCATTATTTCCAAATCTGGCAGATATGGTGGGACATATGCACATAAAGATATTGCATTTGAGTTTGCAGCTTGGCTCAGTCCAGAGTTCAAGCTTTATCTTATCAAAGAATTTCAGAGGCTAAAGGAAGATGAACAAAAAAGACTCGCTTCTGGTTGGGATGTAAAAAGGTTCATTGCTAAAGCCAATTACAAAATTCACACCGACGCTGTAAAAGAACATTTAATCCCTCCGACAGTAACCAAAGAAAAGACACATCGTATCTATGCCAATGAGGCAGATGTTATAAATATCGCTCTCTTTGGTCTGACTGCCAAGGTATGGAGAGAGAATAATCCTCATAAAGATGGCAATATAAGAGACCATGCCAGTATTGAGCAATTGATTGTATTGAATAATCTAGAGATTCTGAATGCAGCTATGATTAAACAGGGGCTAAAACAAAGTGAGAGATTGATTCAATTGAATGAGGAAGCTATTGCAGAGATGAAATCGATATCAGCAAGTGCCGCAGTAAAGAAACTGAAAGCGAAGGACAACGAATAATTAGACATTGTAGACTCTCGAACATTTGCTAATTCTCAAAAATGTTAAGAATATTAAGTTTGAACACAATTGAACTACTAGGCAGCAAGCTGCCTAGATTCTTTACAGATCCAGCGTTTGAACTTTCTGTTCCTGAATGTACTTCTTAATGTACTCCAAGCTTTTACTTCCAACTGTCTCGACGAAATAGCTTTCTGTCCACAATTTCCCTCCCCAATACACTTTTCTTAATTCAGGAAATTTCTTGAATAGTTCTCGTGCACTGATACTTTTCAATATCTGTACTACCCGCGATGGTGCATACCTCGGCGGAGCACTTAACAACAGGTGTACATGATCAGCCATAATTTCTTGTTCCAAGATCTTCATTTCATAATGCATCCCTATCCTTTCGAAGATTTTCTTGAGTTCATTCCCAATACCAAGCTTTAGCACCATCTTTCGGTACTTCGGCACCCAACAGAAGTGGTATGCTATTCGATAGGTTGTATGTGCGGTATGTTCCAGTTCCATACATCAACTTTACCACATTACATACAGATCCTCATCCCGCTAACGCGGGATCATGCTCTGCATCTAGGGAGCAAGCTCCCTAGTTTTGCGCTACGCGCTTATAAAACAGTCCCCAGAGATTGACATATTGTTAGTATTGAGTCATAATGCCGTTTCTATTTATAGAAATATATATGGATTTCCTTCTCTCACAACCTCAAGAATCTGCCGTTTCCTCACCTGACAGCAAAACTATTGCTGAGTTACGAAGAGGCATTAAAGTAATATATAAAAAACACACTCCTTCAGATTTAGAGGACATTACTGTTTGTAAAAATCAAATAACTCGAAGCATAAGTAAAAGCAACAATGAAAAGGTAGCTTTGGATTTTATTGAACAAAGTCCTCAATTGATTAGGAGAGAGGCTAAGCTTGAAGCTGCATTACACAATCGACTTTGGCCGAAATTACCAGAAACACATAAAACGGTAATAATAATTCAGGATCTTCTTAATCTGATTCTCGAAAGTATTGGAATGCCAAGAGATTTTGTACGTGTGCAAATTTTTTCAAGTAATATTCCAGATGCACACATTCAACTGTATGAACGATTAATTAGAATTTCCTCGGGTTTTCTAGAAACATTGGAGGGTAATCCACAAGAAATCATGGCAATATTGGGACATGAAATAGGACATATTATACTTGCTCATTACAGATTAAAAAACACATCAGGGATGTCAGGAGAATGTTTTGATCCATGTAATGATCACGTCAAGAGATTCGAAGAGGAATATCAAGCTGATAGAACCTCAAATATTATCAACAACCGTTTAGGGATAGAACCAATTTATTTAGCCTCGGCCTTAAGAAAGATGGAGAAAAGGCTCCACGATTTATTCATAAAGACGGCTGATCATCTAAATTGTCAGCAAACAGAATACCTAAATATATCTATCTTATCCACGCATCCACACATTAATCGAAGGATCATTTCAATTTTAAAAAATCATAAAGATCTACCTAAATATCCACAAAAAATACCTTTAGCCCAAATTCCTATACCAGAGAGGAATGAATTTCAAGAACCAAAGCTTAATGAACAAGTCACTAAATATGCTGCATATCCAGATTGTATATGGGAAGAGATGGATATACCAATAACCTTTAAACTTAGTAGCGAGACCCTGGGTAATCCATTAAAGGATTTACATGAGGGCTCAGCATAACCAATGAGTTTCTTACCAGACCAGGTTAATGCTTGGACACATGAGGATGGCGATATAAGTCGGTGGTGGCAAGCAGCACATGCGTTAGCGAACGAAAATGATGGCTACAGGGATTTAAGCGACGATATTGATGAATATTCACTTTCTGCAACAAAAATTTTATTAATGCAAGTAAGCCCTGAGTTTTATAGTGACAGTTTAACAATAGAAGGATATGAAAAGGAACTAATAATGTTCTCCTTATCTAATCATTATAGGTATAATAATTTCGATTATTGTTTGATGGTCGTCACCTCTTTGCTCATTCGCAATCTATTTAACAAAGATCCCTCGCTAAAAACTGTTACTGGTTTAAGAAGATTGTTCTCTTCTCTTAGAGAATATTCTTATATTCATGGGACCTATTTACCCTACACAGGGGCACGATTTTTTATACAATTGGAAAACTTATTTAATCATGTAAGTAATGATAATGGACGAAGAGATATTGGTAATCTGTGTAAAGAATATGAAACAGAGCTAACCGGAGCTACAGACGATGGAGAAAAGTTGGCCAAAGCACTAATGCCCGATTTATGTCAGTGGCTAGAATTAAATAGCATTAATCTTTTTTGTACTTATAGCTCAGAAGAGCAGGGCAGCAAGAAGAAATTATATCAGCTGGAAGATGCCGTTATAGAAGGAGCTTTATCTGAGTCAACAACTTCTCAGGAAGCTAAAAATTTATTAAAAGAAGTCCCTCATAATTTTAGACTGAGAAACTTAACTTTAAATATATGCAACGTAATTGCAGGTGAATTCTCTAAATATAATTCCAAAGGTCTACCAGATTTTTTATGGGAATATGATCCAGCACATTCGGCCAATGTTATGAACAGCGATGAATTTGAAGACAATTTCTTTGGATCCAAACGCAACAAATATGAAAAAACAAAGTATGGAACTATCGATAACAAGTTTCCAGAGTATGGAGCAGTGGTAAAACTTTGGAATATGGCTGGCTATAAGGAAGAGTTTGATAAGTTTTCACCGGGCGTTGATAAATTGCAATTTATCTTCGAAACCTTTCATGCTTGTTCAGCTACAAGAGACCAACTTATTGTAGAAGCATTAGGGTGGGATAAATTAAGGTATGTTGAGGATATAACTAAAACACAGAAAAAAGTATTGGAAATAGATGATCCTAAATTAATTTTCATTTTATTAAATAACTTTTCAAATCCCGTTCTCAATCTGGCTATTTCACAGAGACTGTGGGATCTTTTTAAGCAGTCACCTGAAATTTTCCAGAAGGAGCTACCATTAAATGAGAAAATTAGAGTTTCCCGGGACATTGAACAGTTTCAGGACATTTTTTGTTCACAAGAGCTTGAGGCTATTCTTACATGTTACCCCTATCATAGTTATATTCGTGATGATCTTCTCAGACCATTAGTAGATGCTGCTCCAAATAAGGAACAATCTTTAGCAATTGCTTCTTTATACATTGAACCTCCTCCTGGAGTTATCCATCCCCGAGAGACAAACATGGTTGCACTGAGTGAATCCCTATTTGATATAATTCGCGACATGCCCCCTTTGGATCGCCAAGAGTTACTCCTTTACTTCTTGGGTCATGATTTTTTTTACAGTGGTATCGATGCTCAATTTTTCCCCGAGACCAAAACACAAGTGGAGAAGTACCGCAGGGAAGCTATTTTTTCGAACAGTTACCTTGATAGGAAAGATATATATATTGTTAAAAAACCAGACAAGCTAGTACTTTTGACAAAAGCATCAGGCATTCCTTTTGAATTATTATTTAAAGAACAGAACATTGCTCTAACTAAACGCGAACAGCGTGATTTCATTACCAATATTTTACTCGGTCAGAACGGTCTCCTTACAAGGAAAGACAAAGAACAATTCCTAGGAGCTGTGGCAAGAGATGTTGTTATGCATAGCTCATGGAGCATAGAAAAGGATCCAAAAGCTAGGACCACAATAATTGAGTTACTCAACTTTGCTTTAAATCATTGTCCAGAACATAGAATATCTGATCTATTTTTAAGTTTTTGGAATCTCCAAAAAGATCAGAACACCTTACCTCAAGTTGTAGCAACAATGCTCCGAGGATTGGGAAGTTTGTTTATTAAAGCAGGCCAATACCTAGGTACCCAAAGCAATGAGTTACCTCAAGACTGGATCCGGGCTTTTAGAAGACTATCTGATCAAAATTCCCAGTCTGAAAAATCTATTCTGTATGAGCATGAATATGCAACTTTTGGTGAGAATTCCCCACTAGAAAGTATCGGTAAGAAATTAGGCGAGGGATCTATGGCCTCTGTACATGAAGGTTTTCTTAAAACAGGCAGTCAGAAAGTTGCAGTCAAGTCTTTTCATCAAAGCACAGAGGTAACACTTGATCAGGATGGACAATTCTTGACTAGATTGGTCAATTTTATCAATGGGAAAAAAGATATTTTTAATATTCATCTCCCTAACAATCTAGCAGAAGTTTGTATACAGCAAATTCGTAAGGAATTGTCATTTGAACAAGGATTGGCAAACTATACCATCATGGATGAGGTTCTGAAGAGAAGTAAGAGCACAATTCAATGGGAAGTAAAAAACCCATTTAAAAATATTAGCAGTCCAGGTTTTGTTATTTATCAATTTTCAGAGGGAAAACCAATAGATCAAGTTGAAGATGAAAATAAAAGGACCTTCATTAAAGGCGAAATTGGATTGGAGTTATTACGTCAAATTTTGGTAGAAGGGACTTATCAGGCTGATCCAAATATTGGTAATTTTAAGGTTATCGAATCGGACTCTTCAAAAAAACCAATTCAGGTGGACTGGTTAGACCTAGATCATGTAGGGCATTTGACTAATTTGGAGAAATCGAAATTAAGAGGACTCGTGGAAGAACTACTATTTAGGAAAGATATTGTTCAAATAGCAGACTGTTTAGCTTCCTCTGTACAAGAAGAAACCACCATAAATAAAGAGACACTTCAAGAAAGTATAAAAATCTGGCTGGAAGAAACAAAAGCTCTTTCTTCTCTTTCTATCTCGGCAATTGAAGATCTCTTCATTGCGTTTTTAGATTTCCTTGGCAAAAATAAATTGCTTTTAAAAGAAAATTATGTGGTTCTTTTAAAATCACTTGGCCTCATGAAACCATTCCTTAATGAAATTCCCATTGAAAAGTTATTTTTATTTTTCTCTGGGGTGCATGATTGTCATCATTCTGATCATGGAAGTGAGCTATAAAATAATTTTGTGTAACAATTTTCTCTAGTTAACGTAATGTAATCTGAAATCGCTTTGATTGCGTATTTTTAACTCCTCCTTCACTGGAGTTTTCACCATGATCTGTACGGTATGAGGCGTACGCCTCTCCACTCCCATGGCCAACGTGGCCACCGAGAGCGGAGCGGTCAGATCAAGATTTCACCCACAAAAGTCGTGGTGAAGTCTTTTTTAAATTCCGAAGAACAAGCCTTTGATGACGAAGCTATGGAAAATCTCTTGGGCTTCTTTGAATTACTTATCGCTATCGATCGTGAACAAAAAACTAAACATCCTCCCTATGAATCATCAGATCAGTAATATTCACATTAACAAAATCATTCCGCAAAAAGGCCTTATTGCTTTTGCGAGTTTTACCGTAGATGAAAAATTCCACTTCACTTCGGTGGGCATCCATCAAAAGCGTGACGGTAGTGGACTGCGCCTTACCTATCCCACCAGAAAGATCGGTGAACGAAGTATGTATGTATTTAAACCCTTACAACCAGAACTCTCTCATGCCATAGAAGAAGCTCTGTTTGCCCATTTTGAAAATTGTAACTTACTCCCTAATGATCGATACAGTAGTGCTTAGGATTCCCTGGGTAGACTTCACCATCGCTCGCCATGATCTGTTCGCGCCCAATGCCTACGGTCTGTTTAACCCGCCATATTTACCGTTTGCTGATCAGCCATATATTAAATGCGTCCAAAACGCTAGCAAACAAGATGAAGCCCTAAAGATATATAAACCTAGACTCACGCTCTACAAACATATCGTGAAAGGCGGATTCTCCATGAGCCTGCATATCGAATTCTCTATACCAAAACTTCTCTTTGGCAATAATTTCGATGAGATCACTACTCAGGACTTTTCCAGAGTCATTCAGGTCTTGCATGAAAAACTCCTTAAAATGGGCGTACTGATAAAACCCGCAGCACTATGGCAGGCGCAGGTACATGTGGCACATTTCAGCAAGAATATCGCTTTTACCGACGGCACAACCGTCTCTCTCATCCTGGATAGAATGTACAAAGCTAAGGTGCACGGTCGTTTTGATCTGAACACGGTGGACTATCGCAATGGTGGTGAACTCTTACGCTATCACACCAAAGCTTTTTCCATGGTGCTCTATGACAAGATCGCTGAACTGCGCTACAGCAAAGCCAGAGCGATAGAGAAAAAAGATCGGCTCTACAATCCCCACCCCGAGCTTTTCGCTGCTGTACGTAAAAAGATTCCCCTGGAAGTACTGAGGCTGGAAATCCGCGTTTGTGAACGAAGGAAATTAGCAAAGCTCTCCTCACTCCCTGTGAAAGAGCTCACTTTCGAAAATATCCTGCATCAAGAATTAGCACAACAAATATTATTACAGCATTGGCAAGGAATATATGAACAACTGAAAGTGGTCTTATTACAAGAAATGGATGTGCTGGAACAATTGGAATATATAGCAAAGCAAAAGCCCCAAGCACGTGCGCAGAAGCTCTTCGCCCTCGTGGGTGTCAGCGAGATTATCAAGAAATACGGCTATCGCGATCTGCAAAAGAGAATCAAATACAATGCCTCTCCCAGGACATTAGCCCGCCTTTATGGCGATCTTCAAAGCGTAAGCTTTCATATTAATAACCGATCCTTGCCATTTAAAACCCTTACTGAACAGATTGAGAACTACTCACCTTTAACATTAAAGCAATTTGATCTATAAATTAATTTATCTTTAACTTCTTTATTTATGGAAAAAGGTATCATTCTCGCCAGAGTATCAACAAAAAAACAAGAAGATGAAGGGTTATCTCTCGAATACCAATTACAGACGCTACGCGACTATGCCAAAGAGCATTCCATAAGTATTGTTAAAGAATTTGTCTTTCATGAGAGTGCAGGCTCTAAAATTCGCAAATGCTTTGATGAAATGATGGAATACTCGAAACAGAATAATGATATCCGTCACATCCTGGCCTTCCGCGTCGATCGCATGACCCGTAATTATCGTGATGCCGTGGCCATTGATATCTTGCGAACCGAGCATGATAAAGAACTGCATTTCGTTCATGATCGCCTCGCGCTCACGGTTGATTCGGTGGGGAGAGATATTCAGGACTGGGATTTGAAAGTCTTTCTCGCGAAACAATATCTTAATCGTTTACGCGAAGATGGCGTGAACACCTGGCGGCATAAACTGAGAAATGGTGAATGGTCTGGCAAAGCTCCCTGCGGCTATATCAATGTCAATCTTGATGCTCGCAAGAAATTTATTGATGTGGATAAGGAAAGAGCTCCACTGGTCGTCAAAGCCTTCGAATGGTATGCCACGGGACAATATTCCCTTCAATCTCTCGCTAAGAAACTGGCTGATATGGGACTGGTAACCAATACTCTCCATCCCAAACCTATGTACATAACCTACTTACATAAGCAAATTCTCAATAATCCTTTTTACTATGGCGAAATGCTCTATAAGGGGAAACAATACAAGCATAATTACACTCCACTGATTGAAAAGAAACTCTATGACAAATGCCAACAAGTAAGAGATTCATGGAACAAAAAGCCCTTTAAATATGCCGCTAAACAATTCACCTTCAAAGGCCTCATCGAATGCTTCCATTGCCATCGATCACTGACCACCTACACAAAGAAAGGGCATAATTATGTGCGCTGTCACAACTGTCAGAAGATCCATTTGCGGGAAGATACCCTTCTTGAACAGATTGCGAATGTATGTAAGCAAATGACTATCCCAGATAAGGTGTTAACAGACCTGAAACAAAGGCTGGAAAAGAGTCATGCGGATGAGACGTCCTTTTATGAAGAGAATTTGAAACGAATTCACGCTGAGATTGAGAAAAACAAAAGAAGGATGGAAATTCTCTATCAGGACAGAATGGATGAGCGTATTACTCATGTTGAGTATGACACAATCTTTATCGGTTTTAAGAGAAGAGAGCAAGATTTTCTGGATGAACTTTCTTCACATTCCAAGGCTGATCAATCTTTTTTAATCACTGTTTCTTATCTTCTGGATGTGGCTAGTCGGGCTTATGACTTATTTACGAGTTCGCAACCTGCACGAAAGAACCAATTTTTGAAATTCTTATTTGCGAACCTGATTTTAAAGGACGCAAAACTAGTCTGGAAGCTGAAAAAGCCCTTCGACAGTATCCTCGAATGTGGTGTTCGTCAAAGATGGCTCCCCAAATTGCATGCTATCCAGCAGTACTTTATGAGTGCTAGTTAAGCTAAATTAATTATTGCACTTTAAAACTAAACATCATCCCAGCTTCTAAGTGCTCAGCAATGTGACAATGTGCCATCCATGTACCGGGATTTGAGGTATCGAGCAAGATATCGGTTGTCTCTCCCGAAGGAATGAACACTGTATCTTTCCAAACTAAATTTGCTTCCTTTACACCATCTCGTGCCAAAACGAGAAACCTTTGGCCATGAAAATGTATCGGGTGTTGCATCGGGTGCATGGACTTGGGATCGTTGAAAATCCGGATCTTGACCGGCTCACCGCGCTTGAATGACCAATCAATATCCATATTTTCTTTGGCAGTCGCCTGATCAATAATCTTCCATTTGATGGAGCCGGTGTCTGACATCTGGTTCATCATTTGGTTTTCGTCTTCCCACTCAATACCGTCCGCTCCCGGAGTCATTCCCATGACCCCAGAACCGCCCATCATTTGGCCATTTGGCATCATGTGACCACCCTGCATATTCATCATCCCACCGCTCATATCGAGAGAGAGTTTGATCTGCTTATCGGGAGTCCGGTCAAAATACTGCCGAAGCGGATCAATGCTTTGAACTGTCTCGCTGTTGGTACGCAACTGATTGAATTCAGCGGCATATGAAACTTCAACCGGATCTGCACCCACAGTTACCGTCCCAAGCGCATAGGTTTTGTCCGGCGTTTTATTTTCAATCGCAAATAAGCCGCTCTTATCGAACAGCACTTCCACAATGGCGCGTTCAGAAGGCCCCAAAGTTACTGTATCCTGCCAAGTTTCTTTTTCATACGCACCTCCGTCTGATCCAACCAGTTTAAGTTTTGCACCTTGAATAGCGAAGTTAAACGGTCGAGTATTAGCGGCATTGGTGATATAGAATCGAATAACTTCCCCCTTCTTTGCAGACAAAGTGTAATTAGTTTCACCGTTTACCAGCATAACATTACCAAACCGACCCATGAGTGTACGATCAGCCCCTTGCTTGCTCAAAACTATCTGACTGTTCTCAATAAGAATGTCGTCGAGGAATAAAGGAACTTCCCGATTCACCGGAGACCAATAATCACTGTTTGCCGGTATAACAAGGTAGTTACCATAAAGACCTAGTTCCTGCTGATAATCTTCTCTCACATGGGGGTGATACCAGTACATCCCGGCATCTGGAAACTTGAGTTTGTAGGCAAAGGTTTCGCCAGGTTCCATTTCTTTCTGTGTCGTCTGCGAGCCGTCAAAGGGATTGTCCATCCGTACACCATGTGAATGAAGCAATGTCTTCATGTCGGTATTGTTTTTGAAGTTGATCGTTACCTCCGCTCCTTGAGCGATCTTAAAAAGCGGTCCCGGAATCGAACCGTTGTAAGCAAGCATTCTATACTTTGTCCCATTAATGTTTTTCTCGACATAATTTGCTGCCAGGTCGTAAGTATCGCCATTTCTCAATTCAACCATCTCAGTAGGTTTTGATGCTATTAGGCCGTTAACATTATTGCTGGAATATTCACTACTCCTGGGGGATAGCAATTCACTCTGGGACAAAAATACTGCGCCTAGAACAATCGCTGCACCACTGATACCGATAGAAAGATACTTTTTATTCATAGGTCTATTATTTATATATTTTACCTTTGCACAACAGTCCGCAGTCTTCATTACAGATAAGATAACATGTATAATGAAAAGAATACCAACACAAACCATGAAAGTTTCATTTTTCGAATTAGAACCATGGGAAATAACATATTTACAGCTTCATCCTGAATTGGGTGAATGTACGTTCACTTCAGAAGTACTGAATATAGACAATGCTCATCTGGCCAAAGATGCCGAGATCATCGCGATATTTATCTATTCTCAGATCAACAAACAACTTCTCGATGCCTTACCAAAGCTCAAGTTGATTGCGACATGTTCTACTGGCTTTGATCATATCGACATCGAAGAGTGTCGCAAACGTGATATTCAAGTGGTTAATGTGCCGACATACGGTGAAAATACAGTCGCTGAGCATACATTTGCCCTGATTCTAGGATTAAGCCGGAAAATTTCTCAAACGCAGGAACGTTTATTGCACGGTAACTTTTCTTTAGAAGGTTTACGCGGTTTTGATTTGAAGGGAAAGACTATCGGGATTGTGGGGCTGGGGCATATCGGTAGGCATATCGCTCGTATCGCTGCCGGTTTCGAGATGAATGTCCTGGTACATACACCCCATACTGACATTCCTGGTTACAAGTACGTATCATTTGAGGAATTACTCCAACAGTCAGATATCATTACTTTTCATTGTCCTCTTAGTGATGGGACACGGCATATGCTCAATAAAAAGAATATTAATCTTTGCAAAAAGGGAGCATATATTATCAATACTGCCCGTGGTCCTATCATTGAGACAGATGCTTTGATTGCAGCTTTAGATACTGGCCATATCGCTGGTGCTGGTTTGGATGTCTTGGAAGAAGAAGGGTGTTTTCTCAAAGAAGAGAAACAATTTCTATCTCGGCATTTTGATAATGAATGTATCAGGGTTACATTGGAGAATCACATTCTTTTAAGAAAGCCGAATGTGATCATCACTCCCCACAATGCTTTTAATAGTGAAGAGGCACTAAAAAGGATTTATGACACTACGGTGGCAAATATTCAATCTTTCCTTGCAGGTAAGATCCAAAATTCTGTGAACTCCTAAAGTCTTATTGATGTTTACTACCATCTTGTTCCTCATCTTGGGTTTAGCTGTCTTGGTTGGTGGTGCCGAGCTGTTGATCAGAGGGGCTTCGTCATTGGCAAAGAGACTGGGCGTGTCATCTTTGATCATCGGTCTAACCGTTGTGGCTATTGGCACGTCAGCACCGGAATTGTTTGTGAATATCTTTGCCAGCATAAGAGGTCATGTGGATATTGGTTTAGGTAATATCCTTGGCAGTAATATCACCAATATTCTATTAGTACTTGGGTTGTCGGCAACTTTAGTGCCGATAGCGGTACACCATAGCGTGGTTCGTAGAGAAATTCCGTTTGCATTGTTAGCAATGATCTTTCTCCTCATTGTCAGTAATGATCTATTTTTGCGCGGCACCCCATCATACATTGATCGAGTAGATGGCGTGGTATTTATCACTCTTTTTGCAGTGTTTATCTACTATCTAGCCACAGTAAGAAAGAAATTTTTCGAAAGACCGCTTGACGGTGTTCAAGTCTACTCCCTATCTCTCACTTGGGGATATATATTGGCGGGTGGTGTTCTTTTATATTTAGGTGGTAACCTTTTGGTTGATCATGCGGTCATTCTAGCTAAGAGTGCCGGAGTTTCCGACGCCTTAATTGGTCTTACGATTATTGCTATTGGAACATCTCTCCCTGAATTAACTACATCTTTACTAGCATTGAGACACCACCATGATGATATGGCGATAGGTAATATTGTAGGATCCAATATTCTTAATATCTTTTTGATTTTAGGTATCACTAGCATTATTAATCCTATAGCATTCAATACGATGTTGAATGTAGATATTCTGATTGGCATAGTAGCAACACTGCTTTTAATCGCAGCTGTTTTTACTGGCAAACGAAATACGATTGATAAATGGCAAGGGGTTCTCTTTATTATGCTCTATGTTCTATACATTGGTTACCTAATTCAAAGAGGATAGATTTCTGAAAGTTCGAAACCAGAGCAAAAACAACAGCCGATCAGATTTGTACTTTCGAACCTCACACTCAATGGCAAGAAACTGCAGTACGAAATCAAAAAACCATTCGATAGCATCCTCGAATGTGGTGTTCGACAAAGATGGCTCCCCCGGCTGGACTCGAACCAGCAACCCCCTCGTTAACAGCGAGGTGCTCTACCATTGAGCTACAGAGGAATACTAAACTCACGCGAAGCTAGTTTAGCGAATCTTATAGTGTTGTAAAGAGTTTATCCTCAATACGATTGTGAATAAAAAAAGACATGCTTATACTAAAATTAGCATTTACTCTTTTTCCTAAACACATGCTTTGGACAATCTTCGTGGTGCTATTAATCCTTTGGGCATTGGGCCTCGTAACTTCTTACACTATTGGTGGTTATATTCATATACTACTAATCATTGCAGTTGTAGTCTTGCTC
>Ga0209431_10002835_pt1 | contig 13952 bp, 12 predicted proteins | sample RifCSP13_3_FD_184021 | JGI IMG/M metagenome (GOLD analysis project Ga0209431, IMG submission 184021) | Soil microbial communities from Rifle, Colorado - Rifle CSP2_sed 13_3 (SPAdes) (version 2) | ecosystem: Environmental > Terrestrial > Deep subsurface > Rock core/Sediment | place: Rifle...
TGAGTTCTTTCAGATCTTCAACATTTCTGTACTTGTAAAAAATACCGTACCGTACCTGAAAATTCCTTATAAAATCGTCAGTCAGCAATACAATCTTCTCGTTGAAAAAAACTTTGTACATTTACCTGATGAAAAAGTATGAAAAAACCATCGCAAGCCTTTTATTACAGTGTAATGCCATAAAACTTAGTCCGGACAAGCCTTTCCAATGGGCTTCAGGGTGGAAGTCACCGGTTTATTGTGACAACCGAAGGACATTGGCATATCCCGAAATAAGAAATACCATCAAATATAGCTTTGTAGATTTAATAAAGGAAAACTTTTTATCAACAGAAGCCATCGCAGGTGTTGCCACCGGGGCTATTGCGCAGGGAGTTCTGATAGCCGATATGCTGGGATTGCCTTTCATGTACGTGAGGTCGGAACCCAAGGGTCACGGCCTTGAAAACCTGATTGAGGGAGAACCGCGGGCAGGACAAAAGGTGGTGGTGATTGAGGACCTGATCTCAACCGGAGGCAGCAGTCTGAAGGCAGTTGACGCATTGCGCCGGGCTGGTTGTGAGGTGCTGGGGATGGCAGCAATTTTTACCTATGGATTTCAGAAAGCTGAGGATGCCTTTGCCAGGGCGGAATGTAAATTACTCACCCTGAGCAGCTACGAGGCATTGATTCAGCTAACCCTCGAAACAGGCTACCTTGGACAGGAGAATCTGGAAACGCTTCGTCAATGGAGACAATCACCTGATTCCTGGACGGGAACAGGGAAATAACAACCGGGTTACATACAATTTATCCAGCATAAAGAGAATACGATGCTTACTATTGAAAGTAAAACAGGAATGGCCAGGGGAAGCCAGGAAGATGTGTACCGTTATGTTTCCGATTTCAGGAACTTCGCGCATCTGCTTCCTGAGGATAAAATGAAGGATCTTCGGCTATCAGGGGATACGATCCGGTTCACCATGGATGGCATCGGAACCATTGGTTTACTGATCACAAAGAAAACTCCCAATTCAGGCATCGTTATCCGGGCAACTGAAGGGAGTCCGGCTGACTTTACCCTCCGGATCAATATTGCAGAAGAAAGGAATAACCAGTCGCCTGTGAATCTTATACTTGAGGCCAACCTGAACATGTTTCTCGAGATGATGGCAAAAGGGCCGCTGCAACAGTTTGTTGACCTTATTGCAGATAAGATAGGGGAGGTGGAGTTTGGGGTTTGAGGTATGGGGTTTGAGGTTTGAAGTTTGAGGTTTGTCAGATATGAAATGTAATTTCCTTAAAATCATAGTGTACTGTTCTTCCATCCCTCTTTGTAACAACCAGTTCACCGGTTTCCGCTACGTCGGCGATCCTTCCCTCAAATTCACCGGAATCATCGGTAAACAAAGCCCATTTGTTGATTAGCCAAAGATTGTTCAGATAAGTGGTTTTAATTTCACCGTAAGCCTCCCTGTAGAATCTTCCGATATTGACCTGCAAATGTTTCAGGAGAAGCATGAGGGTTTCATCCAGGTCATATTCCCTTCCTGTTGCGAGGTTTAGTGAGGTCGGATTTGGCAGATCACTGCTGAATTCACGCTGGTTGACATTCAGTCCGATACCAACAATGGAGGTATGCAGGTTTTGGGACATGATTGTATTTTCGATCAGTATACCTGACACTTTTTTGCCTTCGATGTAAATATCATTGGGCCATTTAATCCTTGCCCCATCCACATGCGAGGCGATAAATTCAACTATGCCGTTTGCAATGCTCATGGAAAGGTAAAATTGTTTCCCGGCAGGTATAAATTCGGGCCTGAGAATTAAGCTTAAAAGCAGGTTCCTGTCTTCCTCACTTTCCCAGCTTGTGCCTCCCTGCCCCTTCCCCCTCGTCTGGTGTACTGCCAAAATTACAGTGCCTTCCGCCACGGCCTCCTGTCGCAATAACCGTGAAGCGTAATTGTTGGTGGAATCAACGGAATTAAGCTTTATCAGGGGAAAACCAAGGTTTATTTCTCTCATGGCATGCAAGTTTTAAGATGGATTTTATAAAACCAAATTTTTTGGTATTGTTATTGATACAGATACACTGACCATGAATATCGGATTTAGGGCAAAAATACACAATCAATTAAGCCGCAGGACAATTGATTATTCACTATTTTTACATCGTGAAATATAAAATAATTCAGGCTTGGGAAATTACGATCAGCTGCTAAAATATATTTTTGAAGGCATACTTGAGAAAAAGGGCAAGGAAATTATCAATATTGATTTAAGAAAGCTGGACTTTGCGCCTTGTGATAATTTTATAATTTGTCATGGTGAGTCCGGTTCTCAGGTCAGAGCGCTGGCTGATTCGGTTGAAGAAAAGGCTGAAACAAATCTCGGTATACACCCCGGACACCGGGAGGGCACGGAAAACGCACAATGGGTATTGCTGGATTATGGAAGCTCGGTAGTACACATTTTCAGCAAAGAGGCCAGGGATTATTACAAGCTTGAGGATTTATGGGGTGATGCTGATATCACCAGAATACAAGAAGACTAAACAAGGAAGAAAAGCATGGAAGATCAAAAAGGAGTAAAAGGTAAAAAGGAAGAGGATAAGAATAACAACGGATCTAAAATTCCCAACAATCTGATGGGTAATAAAAGGCCGCGATTCAATGCCATGTGGATCTATGGGATCATTGGCATTGCCATTATACTGATCTATCTGTTTGATTCGGGACAGGGACCAACACCTGTTGACTGGAAATATTTCCAGAATGAATTGTTGCTAAAAAAGGAAATTCAAAAGATACAGGTTGTTAACGAACAAACAGCGGAAATTTTTATTAAGCCGGAATTGCTCGACCAGCCCAGGCATCAGAAGAATTTCACAAAAGGCTTGAGTGCTCTTGGCAAGGCAGGTCCGCACTACACCATGCCTGTTGGTTCAAACGACATTTTTGTGAAGATGCTGGATGAAGCCCAGGCTGATGTTCCTGAAACAGAAAGGATATATCCCGAATTCATACGTAAACGTACATTCGGTGATACCCTGTATGTGTTGGGACCAATCATAATCCTGGTAGTGATTTACCTGATTATCTTCAGGAAGATGAGCGGTTCAGGGGGGGGTGGCGGAGGCACCAACATTTTCAACGTTGGCAAATCAAAAGCAAGGATCTTTGACAAGGATGAGAACATCCGGCTCGATTTTAAAGATGTCGCGGGTTTGGAAGAAGCCAAGATGGAAGTGAAAGAAATAGTTGATTTTCTGAAAAAACCCAAAAAGTATACCGACCTGGGAGGCAAGATACCCAAGGGTGCCCTGCTGGTAGGTCCTCCGGGTACAGGCAAGACACTTCTTGCCAAGGCAGTGGCAGGCGAGGCACATGTTCCCTTTTTCTCCCTTTCGGGATCCGACTTCGTGGAAATGTTTGTAGGAGTGGGTGCGTCGCGCGTGCGTGATTTGTTTAAGCAGGCCAAGGAGAAAGCACCCTGTATTGTTTTTATCGATGAAATTGATGCGATTGGTCGGGCCCGCGGCAGAAATCCGAACATGGGGGCAAATGATGAACGTGAAAACACGCTGAATCAGTTGCTTACCGAAATGGATGGCTTCGCGTCCAATGCCGGTGTGATCATCCTTGCCGCAACCAACCGGGCTGACATACTTGATAAGGCATTGTTGCGTGCCGGACGTTTCGATCGTCAGATCTATGTTGAATTGCCTGATCTGAATGAAAGAAAGGAAATTTTCAAGGTACATCTCAGGCCAATAAAAACTGAAAAGGACCTGGAAGTGGATTTCCTGGCCCGTCAGACTCCCGGATTCTCCGGTGCGGATATTGCCAATGTATGCAATGAAGCCGCACTTATTGCCGCCAGAAAAAATAAGAAGTCAGTACAACGTCAGGATTTCCTGGACGCTGTTGACAGGATTGTAGGCGGACTGGAAAAAAAGAACAAGATCATTACCCAGGATGAAAAAAAGACGATTGCTTACCACGAAGCCGGGCATGCCACTATAAGCTGGATGCTTGAACATGCAAGCCCCCTGGTAAAAGTAACGATTATTCCCCGGGGTAAATCCCTTGGATCCGCCTGGTACCTGCCGGAGGAACGACAGATAACCACCACGGACCAGTTGCTGGAGGAAATGACGGCCACGCTGGGAGGCAGGGCTGCAGAGCTGATTACTTTTGGCAAGATATCCACAGGTGCGCTTAATGATCTGGAGCGTGTGACCAAGCAAGCCTATGCTATGGTTACTTATTACGGACTTAGCGAAAAGATTGGCAACCTGAGTTTTTATGATTCATCGGGACAAAATGAATACTTCTTTCAACGGCCTTACAGTGATAAGACAGCTGAACTAATTGACCGGGAGGCAAAAGGAATTATCGATGCCCAATATAACCGGGCTATTGATATCCTCAATCAGCACAAGGAAGGGTTGATCAAGCTGGCAGAACAGCTGCTTGAAAAGGAAGTGATTTTCACAGAAGATCTTGAGAAAATATTCGGCAAAAGAAAGGGCAAAAGTGGAACACCTGAAAAACCCAGGAAGACCAGGAAAAGCGGTAAATCTCTGAAAGCAGATGCTGAACCTGTCGCCGGTGAAGTGGAACCTAAGGAAAAGGTCAAACAGTCAGCATAACCAGTAATATTGAAAAATGTAGTTCAACGGACAGTTTCAGGTATCATCTACCTGGTGGTGATTATTGGTTCCCTGTTTCTCGGACAATTTGCATTTGCTGCATTGTTCCTGCTAATCAGCCTGCTTGCCCTGTATGAATTTTACGGGATGGCAGTCGTTTCCGGGGGATCTCCTTTTACCTTGCAAGGCCTGATCGCCGGCGCACTTGTTTATGTTGTATCATTCCTTGCGACATCAGGTATTATTCCCTGGGATCTGCTTGGATTGATACTGATCACTCCTGTCCTTTTACTACTGACAGCCCTGTATTCCAAAAAGGACGATATAATCAGGAACATCGCGGTTACTTTCCTTGGACTGGTTTATATTATCCTTCCGATGTCCGTCATGAACCACCTGGCATTTCCAGATGCAACCAGCCATGTTTATACACACCGCATCGTTCTGGGGATACTTATACTTGTCTGGATCAACGATACAGGAGCCTATCTTACCGGGATGACCCTGGGCCGGCACAGACTTTTTTCCCGTGTCTCACCCAAAAAATCATGGGAAGGAGCTATAGGAGGAGGTGTTCTTACCGCGATTGTTTCCATGTGGATGGTTCCGCTAATGGGTATATTGACGCGAACGGACTGGATTGCACTGGCTGTAATCATTTCGGTTTTCGGCGTGTACGGCGACCTTACGGAATCGCTATTTAAACGAAGCCTGGATATGAAGGATTCAGGATCGATTATACCAGGGCACGGGGGCATACTGGACCGGATGGATTCGGTATTGTTTGTGATGCCGGTTGCTGTTGTTTATTTATTGTTACGTAACATATAAGAACAAAAGGGATGAAAATTCACAGGGAGGGGATAGTCATTATCCTGTTCGTATTATTGCTGATAACCAGTCTGAACCTTGTTATTTACTGGTTCGTCAATAGTACCTTTATTCAGTCGTTGCTGATCATTGTGTCCACAGTTTTCTTTTTGCTGGTGGTTTGGTTCTTCCGAAGCCCTGTTCGGAACGTGATTCCGGAGGAAACAGTAATTTTATGTCCGGCCGACGGTAAAGTGGTGGTTATTGAGGAGGTTATCGAAAAAGAGTACTTCAAGGACAAGCGGATACAGGTCTCTGTGTTTATGTCACCGCTGAATGTCCATGTCAACAGGTACCCCATCAGCGGCACGGTAAGTTATTATAAATATCACCCCGGGAAATACCTGGTTGCCTGGCATCCGAAATCATCCGAGCTGAATGAAAGATCTACCGTGCTGATCCGGGATGATCAGGGGCGGGAAATTCTGACACGTCAGATTGCAGGAGCCGTAGCACGCCGTATCGTTACGTATGCCGTGGAAGGTGAACAGGTAATTCAGGGCGGTGAACTTGGATTTATCAAATTTGGCTCACGGGTTGACCTGTTTCTCCCGCCGGATACCAAAATATTGGTAAAGGTCGGTGATAAGGTATCGGGGAACCGGACGGTGATCGGTAAATTCTGACTTGAATTGAAAAATTGATTACTGAATTACCTTCAGTTCCTTCCCAACCTTCACAAAAGCCGCCAGCGCCTTATTGAGATGTTCCCTTGTATGGGCAGCAGACAACTGAACCCTGATCCGGGCTTCACCTTTGGGCACTACGGGATAGTAAAAACCGGTCACATAAATCCCCTCTTCCAGCAGTCGGGAAGCAAAATCCTGAGACAACCGGGCATCGTACAACATGATGGCGATTATGGCCGACTTTGAAGGTTTAATGGTAAATCCGGCCTCCGTTATTTTATTTCTGAAGTAATCGGTATTTTGATGCAACCTGTCCTGCAGTTCAGAAGTTTCCCGCATCATTTCAAAAAGCACAATTCCGGCGCGGGTGATCATGGGGGGCAAGGAATTTGAGAACAGGTAAGGCCGGGAACGTTGCCGGAGCATTTCGATGATTTCCCTGCGTCCTGTGGTAAATCCTCCGATAGCACCGCCAAAGGCTTTCCCCAGTGTGCCGGTAATTATATCAACCTCTCCCCGTATATTATACAGTTCGGTAACCCCGCGTCCGGTATTTCCTACCACTCCGGCGGAATGGCATTCGTCAACCATTACCAGGGCATCATATTTACGTGCCAGCCCGCAGATCTTATCCATCGGGGCCACGTTACCGTCCATGGAAAACACGCCGTCGGTGACGATGATCCTGAACCGGTTCACCTGGGCTTTTTTAAGCTGTTCTTCCAGGTCGGCCATATCGGCATTGGCATACCGGTAGCGCTGGGCTTTGCAAAGCCTTACGCCGTCGATTATCGATGCATGGTTCAGTGCATCGGAAATGATGGCGTCCTCTTCTCCCACCAAGGGTTCAAATACACCCCCATTGGCATCAAAACAGGCGGCATATAAAATAGTGTCCTCGGTACCGAAAAACTCCGCTATTTTTTCTTCAAGTTCTTTGTGCAGATCTGTCGTGCCGCAGATGAATCTCACGGAAGACATACCGTATCCGTGCGAATGCAGCGCTTCGGCTGCAGCCTTAACAAGTGCGGGATGAGAAGACAGGCCAAGGTAATTGTTTGCACAGAAGTTGAGCACTTCGTTGCCGCCTTCAAGTATTATGGAGGCATCCTGGGGGGACACGATTATCCTTTCCTTTTTGTAAAGCCCTGCTTCGGTAATGGCTTTCAGTTCCTGCTGCAGATGTTGTTTGATTTTTCCGTACATAATATATTTGATGATTTGATGATTTGATGATTTTACCTGTCCCTTGTCCCTTGTCCCTCATCCTTTCTTTCATTTTTCCTGATCTCGGTTATCATTCTGTCCGTTATTTGCTGAAGATCGTATTTGGGTTTCCAGACGATGCTGGTGCGAAGTTCGCTGTCGTCGATGCATTTAGGCCAGCTTTCGGCAATTTCCTGCCGGAAGTCAGGTTTATAAATGATATCGAATCCGGGAATATGGCGGCGGATATCCATCGCAACCTGTTTGGGGAACAGGCTGGGACCGGTGATGTTGTAGGATGAATGGCAGTCGAGGTTAGCCTGGTCGGTCTCCATCAATCTGATTGTTGCATTTATGGCATCATCCATAAACATCATGGGCATCTCGGTGTCTTCCTGCACAAAACAGGTATAGCTTTTATTTCGGACAGCTTCGAAGTAGATCTCAACCGCCCAGTCGGTTGTGCCACCGCCGGGTTCCGTTTTGTAACTGATAAGACCGGGATACCTGAGGCTCCTGATATCAACATTGTACCGCTTGTGGTAATATTCACACCAGCGTTCTCCTGCTAATTTACTGATGCCGTAAACGGTGGAGGGTTCCATAATGGTAAGCTGCGGAGTCTTTATATTGGGTGTTGTACTTCCAAATACCGCAATAGAACTGGGCCAGAAAACCTTTTTGACATCTTCCACCAGTTTGGCAATCTCGAGAATGTTCATCAGGCTGTTCATGTTGATGTACCAGGCCTGGGTGGGCAGTTTTTCGGCATTTCCCGACAAAACCGCAGCAAGATGATAGATCTGTGTGATCTTGTTACGGATGATAAAATGTATCAAATGCTTGTCATCCATCACGTCGAGCAGTTGAAAAGGTCCGCTTTCCCTGATATCTGCCGGGGCATCCTTAACATCGGTGGCAAATACACTTGAATTGCCATAAATACGGCGAAGCTCGAGCGTCAATTCAGAGCCAATCTGGCCCGCAGCGCCAATAATAAGTATTCTTTCCATATGAAAAAAAGCATTCACCGAAGTTAAAGTAAAAGCTCATCGAAAAAAAATGATGTTTAACAGGAATTCCCATTATAAATTCTTGCTCGTTTTGATTTTTCCAAAAAAATAAAGTAATTTTTGAGAAATCAGAAGAATTATCTTAATTTTGTTTATTCATTGAATAAACAAACCTATGCCTATGGGTGCTGATTTTTATACACTCACTGAGAACAGCCATAAGCAGGTTCTAAACGTCATAAGGATATACAAAGAGATATCCGGGGCGGAAATTTCCAGAATTACAGGATTTCAGCCATCCACTATCCTGTATATACTTCGCATACTTGATAAAAGGGGCTTTATCAACATCAGCCGTACCGGTGATTCCACCCGCAAGGGAGGAAAAAGGCCTGTTTTGTGGAAGATCAAACCGGGTATTGGTATGATGTTGGGGGTTGAGGTATTCAGGAACAAACTCCGGTATGTTAAGCTTGATGTTGCCGGAAACCTTTACGACAAGGGGGAGATCCCGGTTCCGCTTAGTGTTGAAAATACCGCTGATGTGCTGGTATCAAACATCAGGGATATGCTTTCTCATGAAGAACTTAACAGCAGAGCCTTTCTCGGGGTGGGTATCGGAATGCCGGGACTTGTTGACAGTCATAAGGGGTTATTGCAGTATTCCGCCCTGCTCGAAGTGAAAAACATGAGCCTGGGCGAGCAGCTGACAAAGAAGCTGGGCCGGCCTGTGTATATCCTGAATGATGCCAATGCAGGAGCCCTGAGCATTTCCTGGTATCATGATCAGCTGGAGGAAAAACTTCCTGCTAATATTGTTTATCTCACTTACAACAACGGTTCAAAAAACCTGGGTACAGGCCTGATCATCAATAATTCGCTGTATGAAGGCATTTCTGGTACCGCCGGAGAGATCTTCGATCCGTTGCCTGATCTGGGCCTGTTGGTAAATAACGCGGTTAAGAAATATGGAAGCAATCATCCGCTGCTGACGGATCACCAGTTGCCTGAGGCAATATCTTTCAAGAAACTTGCGGATTGCGCCCTGAGCGGCTGCAAACTGTCAGTTCACGTGGTAAGCAGGATATGTGAACTTCTCAGCGAGGAAATAGTAAGGCTTACCGGTTTGTTGAATCCAAACCTTATTGTGCTTGGCGGTGACATCACTTGCAGGGTTGAATTATTAAGCGGTTATATTTTACCCAGGATCAGGAAGAAAACCAGCAAATTGCTGAAAATGGGGTTTAAGATACCCGGGATCCGTTATTCATCCTACGGTGAATATTCGGTGGCCATGGGAGCTACTGCCATGATCTTAAGTATGATTCTTCAAAGTCAAAATCATAAAACAAGATGATATGAAGTATAACACACAAAGCAAGGTTGAAGAATACTTCAACAGTATTCACAAAGACTACAGTCTTAGCAGCAAGTTCCATAAAATACCACTTATTGTGGTGGACAATTATATAGAACTGGGTCAGCTTACTGCCCTCCGGTTTCTGGAATGGGTGAGCCTCAATCCGGGTGGTATTATTGCTCTTCCCACTGGTAAAACTCCCGAATTCTTCATTAAATGGGTACAATTTTATCTTGCCAACTGGAAAAAAGAATTGGACAGCGGAATTCTTGCCAAAATCGGGATCGATAAGAAACTGAAACCTGATATACATTCGCTTCACTTCTTCCAACTCGATGAGTTCTTTCCAATCAAGCCGGAACATGAAAGATCGTTCACCTATTTCGTGAAGAATTTCTACATCGACGGATTCGGCTTTGATCCCAAAAAGGTACATCTTCTCAATACTTATGATATACCGGAGAAGGCAAAAAAGGAATTCGGCAAAATACAGAATCTTGATGAGGTGTTCCCCGATGGTGTTATTGATTTGGGATTGCGCATCCAGAAGCCAAACAATGAGCGCGGCCTGCTGAAACAAAAGACCATTAAGCTTTTTGATCAGTTCTGTCAGGATTATGAAGATGATATACGCAGGCGGGGAGGTATTGGCTTTTTCCTGGGCGGGATTGGTCCCGATGGCCACATTGCCTTCAATGTCAAAGGATCGGCACACCATTCACATACCCGGCTCACTAACATAAATTATGAGACCCAGGCGGTAGCTGCTTCTGATCTTGGAGGGATAGAACTGGTGCGTAAGAAGGCTGTGATCACTATCGGGCTTGATACCATTACCTACAATCCCGAAACAGTAGCTATTATTATTGCTGCCGGACAGTCGAAATCCGACCAGGTAACCAAAGCCATTGAACATGAGCCTTCCATTACCTATCCGGCCACGAGCCTGCAGAAGCTTAAAGGAGCCCGGTTCTTCATTACACAAAGCGCCGCAACCTTGCTTACGCTGAGTCCTGAGAACATCAAGCAGTTATATAAGGAAAGAAAGCTTTCCGGCAACTATTATGAAAAATTACTTGTCGCGGGTGCCGACCGGAATAACCTTTCCCTGATCGAAACTTCGAGAATGGATTGTGAAGCAATTCCGGAGATTTTCCCGAATGGAAAATTGCCTGTGAGATCCGGGGAAAATCGCTCGATGTACTTAGCGAAGAGACCTACAAGGGTCTGGTGGAAAAAATCAGGCATGGGATCAGTATTCCGGATAACCAGCGGATCCTTCATACAGCTCCGCATCACGATGATATTGAGCTTGCCTATTTCCCGCTGGTGCATCACCTTGTAAGATCACCCAACAACGAGAACTTTTTTGTGTATTGCACCAGTGGTTTTACCGCTGTGACCAATTTTTATGTAATCGAAAGGCTGGAGAATTTACAGGCACTGATACTTTCTGACCGGATTGTTGATAACCAGGAATTAAACAGGCTTGCGGATTATAGAAATGCGCAGGATGATATTACCGGGTACCTCAATGGCATTGCATTGCAGGATACCGATTTGCAGCATTTTCATATCAGTACCCGTCTAACCCGTTTATTCCTCAACCATTTGAAGACCAATGATCTTGGGAAATTGGCCTCTCAAGTGGGTGAGCTTATTACCAGACTTAAGGGTATTGAGCCCGGCAGGTCGGAGCCTGAAATCTTCCATCTGATCAAAGGTTGGTTACGTGAGTTTGAGGCCGAGCTCGTATGGGCTTATTTTGGGATCGATATGGATCATGTATCTCATCTCCGGTTACCATTTTATTCTGCCAATATTTTTCCTGAATATCCTAATTATGAGCAGGATGTACTTCCTGTTACAAAGCTGCTGGAGGAAATAAAACCCACCATTATAACCCTGGCCCTGGATCCTGAGGGAAGCGGTCCTGATACACACTATAAAACACTGATAGCCCTGTCGGAGGCAATCGACAAGTATGTTGCAGCTCATCCTGAAATGAACATTCGCATCTGGGGTTACCGGAACGTGTGGTCGCGCTACCAGCTAACCGAGGTGAACATGGTTATACCTGTCTCTCTCAATTCTTTTGCGGTGTTGCATAACATGTTCAACAGTTGTTTCCTGAGCCAGAAATCGGCCTCGTTCCCCAGTTATGAGATTGACGGGACCTTCAGTGAGCTGGCCCAGAAAATATGGGTCGAACAGCATAACCATCTGGTGAATTTGCTGGGCAAGGAGTATTTTTATGACAGTCCCAATCCCATGTTGCGACGCACGTATGGCGCTATTTACTTAAAGGATATGAGTTATAAGGAATTCAGCGATTATCTGATTCCGGTAAGAAGATTGCTGAAGGCAAAGGAGATGCTTGGCGGCAGTTGAGAATCTGGTTCAAAAAAAAACCTTCAGGGGACTTTGATCGCCTGAAGGTTTTTTTTAGTTCCTCCGGTCTATTAATAAAACTCCCGGCGGTTGTCTTTTATATTGGCCAGTTCTTTAAGTGCTTCGAAAGCAAAATAATTAGTTTTTGCACCGTTGCTGCGTTCTATGTAATTACGGGCCAGGTCAGTCTCTGATATATCCTCCCCGGAAGGTTCAGAAATATTGGTAACAGATAACAAATATACCCCATTCTCGCCGGCAACCGGACCGGAAATGACCCCTTTTTCCAGGGATGTAGCGGCCGCAATAACATTGGGTTCCACGCCGGCATTACCAAGTACGGTGGAGGTAAAGCGGAGGCTACTTACAGGCTGCACCTGTAAACCAAGACTTTTTCCCAGCTCTTCAATGCTTTCTGCTCCCGATTTTTTAGATGCCATGGAAGCCATGATCTGTTCTGATTTTTTCTGCTGTCGTACCCTGTTTTCGATGTCAGCCCGGATTTCTTCAAGATCAGCAAATCCTTCTTCCCTTACATTATCAACAACGGCTACCACGTACCTGTTGCTAAACTTGAAGACCGCTGAGACATCCTTTTCTTCTGCTTTATAAGCCCAGTTAACCAATGGCCGGGCCACTTCGAGATCATTTACTCTCTTTTCCATTGGCGCCAGGTTTAAGGCAGTCTGCGTGGTGGACTGCAGCTTTCCGTCTTCGATGGCCTTGTTGAATTTATCCCAGGAATCGTTAACACCTGCAAATTCATTGACTTTTACATAGTATAGATGATCAGTTTCTTCGCTTGGTACTACGTTTTTAACAACTGTCCCTACCTGCACCTGTTTTACCGGTTCCGACTGATCAAGGATCTCTAAGATGTGAATGCCATATTGTGTTGCTACAAGTTTAACATCTCCTTTTTTTCCGAGGAAACAACTGTCGCTGAACGCCTTTACCATTTCACCTTCCCTGAACCATCCAAGATCACCCCCGGTTTGTGCAGAACCGTCGGATGAATTCATCATGGCCAGCATGGAGAAGTCTGCACCTTCCTTGATCATTTTCATTAAACTGTCTGCCAACTGGTAGATAGTTTGCACATTGTTCTGCGTTGCCTGAAGGAGGATATGCCTGGCTTTGACCGAGTCAGGTAAAAAGTTGATTGCAGCCAGTCTTGAAATTTTGAATGCATTGTTTTCGAAATAGGGTCCGTATAAGGCTCCTGTCTGGGCTCCAAACATAAAATCGTTCAGCGTATCGGACAATTCACCCGGGTTATAATTCTTTTCATCGAAGGATTCGTCCGATTCCATATTTACGAACTGCTTGACATCTTCTGCCTTCTCAAACTCCGGCTTAATTTCGTTTATCCATAGTTCTGCAGCCTTGAAATCGTCCTCTGAGGGCACAACTTCAAAATAAGTATAGCGGATATCCCGTGATTCAGATTGTTTGAATTGATTGATGTTTTCCTTGTAATACTTCCTGATATCACTTTCCGTTATTGAAATGGATGAATCGGATATTGTATTGAAATTCTGAACAATAAAATCCAAATCAACTGCCCTGGAGGATTCCTGTTGCTGGCGGAGGGCTTCGAATTTTGTGGCGTAGAGTCCTTTTCTTATCAGGTTCAGGTATTTTGTGTTCTTACGTTGTCTGAATATCTCGTTTTCGATATAGAGGTAGTACCTTTTCTCGTCGGTTTCTTCTTCCTCGGTTTGTATCCTTTGCATGAATGAAAGGAATGCCCCACGGTTGAATACTCCGGTCTGGGGATCGGTGAACAACTGTGCAATTGCGGGATGCGGATTTTCCCCCATGATCATATCGGTTAGTTCTTCCTG
>Ga0209431_10002836_pt1 | contig 13947 bp, 9 predicted proteins | sample RifCSP13_3_FD_184021 | JGI IMG/M metagenome (GOLD analysis project Ga0209431, IMG submission 184021) | Soil microbial communities from Rifle, Colorado - Rifle CSP2_sed 13_3 (SPAdes) (version 2) | ecosystem: Environmental > Terrestrial > Deep subsurface > Rock core/Sediment | place: Rifle...
TTCCAATGCCGGATTTATGTTTGCTTTGTAAATCTTATGACGATGTAGATCCCGAAGAAAATATACTTTGCAATTTAACCCGCTTTGATCAGCGAAATGAAAAAGAGTTTAAGTGTGGCGCTTTTGATCCAAAGTAAACGAAGGTAAAGCATGAGTGAACTAAATTTTATGCATGAGAATATTTCTGGAATTTATAACTACTGCGACCGCTGGTGTGAAAAATGTTTATACACAAATCGTTGTCTGCTTTTCAAGCAGGAAGCCGAAAGGGAAATAAAGCACCTCTTAAAAGATGAAAACGAAAGCGACTCTGAACACTATTCCAAGCTTTTAGCTGATGAATTGGAAGATGCAGAAAAATTGTTTAGTCAAAATCCGGACACAGAAGATTTCTTGGATTCTTTAGATGATGACGAAGATTTTGACTTCGACGAAGAAGGGGAGAATGATGAAGATGACTTTGAGGAATTCCTTGATGAGAATAAAACGGACTCAGACGATAAGAAGAAAGAATTTAATCCTTTGATTCACCTGACCGAAGAAATGTTTAAAGAGCAGGATACTTATTATAATGTTATAAAAGCACATTTCCCGGACGAAGTTGAAAAATATAATCCCGAAGACCCCCCGATAAAAAATTTGCAGATACTCAGTTGGTATGTCCCCCAGATAACTGTAAAGATGCGAATGTGTTTTTGGGGAAAGAAACAGAGCGAGAAGGCAAAATCAAAATTGTCAAAAGAAATAGAAGAAGAGATGCTGAACGTCAGCTCTAGGATTGTCTATTTAGGAATTAACAACATTCTAACCGCATTGAATGAGCTTCGAACGCTGAGAAAGGAAATAGAAACCGAAACCGTTCTGTTTATTTCAACTTTGAAAATAATTCGACAAATGTTTCTTGACGAATTCCCAAAAGCAGAGACGTACAAAAGGCCGTACTTTGATTGAGGGAGCAAAATTTATGATACAAAAAAATAGAATTATTAAGTTTGATTTATTAGTTAATAGAATACGGACGACACTGATTAAACAAATTTTCGCAGATTCAAATCTGTGTAGATTCAGTAAAATCTGCGTCATCTGTGTGTCATTGATTAAAAAAACTTGTTTAGGGAATTAAACTTGTTTTATTGACTTACGCTGTCGGCTTATCCGGTAATGGCTGTGATGTGAAGAAATCTTTGTAATATCGCTGAGTATAATTTTCAACTAATGATTGAACTCGCTCATAACTTGGCGATGAAACAATCATTCCTGCATGATATCTTTTCTTCATTTTCCAGATAATCTCAGGATCATTATAAGCCGACAGATCCGGCCACTCCTGTTTTGCAAGCGAAATAATTATTCCCGCAAAATCTTTTCTAGTGTTAGGGATCTCGTATGGTTTCTTGCCTTGACCAATTTCAATTTTAGCCCACTCAGCCCAAAGATTAATTCCTGAGGCAACTTCAACAAGCTCGGCTAAATTTGCGCCACCGACTCTTGCAGAGGTTTCTATAAAATAAAATTTTCCATCCGAATCTGCTTTAATGAATTCGGTATGAGAGACGCCGCGTAAAAGTCCCAACGCATGAAGAATTTTTTTGTTCAGATCGAGTAATGCTTTTTCGTCAGTTGAACCGTATTTAACAGTTAAACTTGTAAAAACTCTTCCTTCGTGGGCAACTTCCATTGGCGGTTTACCATATTGACTTGCGATTGCAAACACGACTTCATTTTCGGAAATGATAGTATCAACATGAAAAATAGTTCCCGGCACAAAACGCTCCATTAAATAAAACGACTGTTCGTCTCCAAGCTCATCCAATCGTTTCCAAAGTTCACCTTCGTTATGAATTTTTTTTATTCCATGAGCACCGGCTTGAAGTCTTGGTTTTACTACGTAAGGAAAAGGAACTCGCTTTAAGAAATCTTTTATTCTCTGATAGTTAAGAACGTGAATAAATTCTGGCACAGGTATTCCTATCTCATAAGCCCGGGTTCGCATGGCAAGCTTGTCTCTAAAATATCTTGCAGTTGTATCGCCCATTCCAGGACATCGAAGATGTTCTCTAAGCGCAGCGGCTTTTTCAACATCATAATCATCTAGTGCAACAATTCTGTCAATATTTTCTGTTCGTGCTAAAAAACTGACACCGTAAATTACATCGTGCATATTCCATTCTTTATTTACATCGGGAATGTAAAATATTTCGTCAATGCTTTCTCTCGGCCAATCTGCATTTTCAAGACTTTTAGAAGTTAGTAAAATTACTCTGCAGCCCTCGCGGTTGCATTGCCGCATGAATTCCTGCCCCTTTTCATAACTTGACATACAGAGAATTGTCATCGCAGATTTCTCTTTCATAAAACCCTCTTGACGATTGATACTTTATTTTAGGTTTAAAATTTGTAATAAACAATAAGATAAATAAAGATGCTTAGATTTCCCCTTCTCCTTTGGCCTGCCACAAAACGAAGCCTTAGCCACAGGTGGAGAAGGTCGGGGTGAGGCGTATTCTCACATCCACCGCATGAATTGAATTCTCTTTATCAACGACCAATGGATTAAAATCAAACTCAACAATATTTGGATAATCAAGCATCATCTGTGCTGACGATAAAATAATTTTCCTTAACTGATTTAAATCAACCGATTTTTCGCCGCGAACGCCCTTTAAAATTATTCCAATTTTTGTTTGACCAATCATCTCGTCAACATCTTCATCAGTAATGTATGCAGATTTAATACAGGTGTCTTGAAAAACCTCGACATATTTTCCACCCGATCCGAACATTATCATTGGTCCAAATGAACTATCACGAAATCCGCCGAGCAGCAACTCGTGCTTTGTATCAACAAAAGGCTGAATTAAAAATTCTTCAAGCTCAATATTGTTTTCTTTAAAGCTGTCAAGTATTTCTAGTTCAGCTTGCATTAACTTGTCTTTATTTTTAAGATTAAGCTTTACTGCATTTAATTCAGATTTGTGAATAACCTTCTTCGACAATCCTTTAAGAACCAAAGGATAATTCGGCAACTCAATTTTGTTTACTATGTTTTTCATAACGACGAGAGATTTGACTAATGGAATATCGTAAGCATTGCAAATCTTTTCTATTTTGGATTGATCAAGAAATCCCGATGAATTACCCAAATCTATTTTGGGTGATCCGCTTGATAAATATTTCCTTTGACTTTTTCTTTTCGAATAAAAAAGCATGTTAGAAATAATTTTGGCAGGATCTTCGGGATTTCTGAATAAAGGTTTCCTGGTTAGCGAGTCTCTTCGAAATTTTTCCCATGATTCCGGCAGCGGCATTACGACTTGAAAAATGGGCTTATTAGAAATGATGCCGTTGATGCCTTCAATAACCTGGAAAGCAGGAACCATAATCGGCTCGACAAAAATTGAAACAACCACATCAACATTTTCATCTGAGGCGGCGATTTCATTTACTTCCTTAAATTGTTCGGCAGTTCCGCCGGGAAGAAGATCAATCGGATTTAGAACGCTTCCTTCAGGATGAACAATTTCTTTTAATTTGTTTTTTGTTTCTTGACTTAATTCTGCAAGCACAAGCCCCTCTTTTTCCAAAGAATCAACGGCAAGAATAGCAGGTCCCCCGGCATTTGTAATTACAGCAACCTTATTCCCTTTTGGAGAAGGAAAATTTTCAAATCCTTTTGCGGTGTTGAACAGTTCGTTTAAATCATCAACCCGAATTATCCCCAACTGTTTGAGAATTGCATCAACCACCTTATCATTTGCAGCCATTGCTCCAGTGTGTGAAGAGGCGGCTTTCATTCCTGCCTGAGTTCTTCCGCCCTTAAGAATGATAACTGGTTTGCCAATTCCTTTTCCTTGAATGAATGATTGGATGAATGTTTCTCCATTAGAAAAACTTTCAAGATAGAACGTAATTGTTTTAATTTTAGAATCTTCATTCCAGAATTTCAGAATATCATTTTCAGAAATGTCGGCTTTGTTTCCAATGCTGATCATGTGACCAAATCGTATATCTGTTTCTCTAAGCGAATTTAAAATTGCAGCGGCAATTGCTCCGCTTTGCGAGCTGAAACCTGTTTGACCAATTCCGGGTTTTTCGGCGACAAATGTTGCATTGAGGCTGACATCAGCAAATGTGCAAATCACTCCCATACAGTTTGGTCCAACCAATCTTGCGCCTGCATGCTTAACCTTTTGCAAAATTCTTTTTTCTATCTCTTCGCCCTCCTTTCCAACTTCCTTAAATCCCGCGGTGATTAGAATAATTGAACTTACATTTTTGGAAAGAAGCTCGTCAATAGTTTGTTCCGCAAAAGCTTTTGGAACCATTACTATTGCAAGATCAATTTGATCGCCTATCTCACCGATTGTATGATAGCATTTGTAACCTAAGACAGAAGCCGCTTTTGGATTAACGGGGAAAAGTGTTCCCTTGTAGCCGTAAAGCTTGATTGATCTTAAGAGTTCGTAGCCAATGCTCTTTTCTTTTGTTGATGCACCAACAACACAAATTGATTTTGGATAGAAAAAATTTTTGATGGCTTGATCCATAGTAGAATTTCTGCTGTAAAAGATGTTAAATGTTTTAATTTTTATGTGGTAAAACTAATTATTTTAGGACTGAGAAATTAAGAGTGAAAGAGAAATGAAAAAACAAGAATTGACTACCGCCCATCAACTTGGCGATATGCCTGCCGAGGAATTTAAAAAATATGGTTATGAATTAATTGATTGGATAGCCGAGTATTTCACTACCATTGAAAAATATCCGGTGGTTCCAAATATTAAAACTGGCGATATAAAAAATAAGTTGCCCGAGAATCCACCATCATTACCAGAAAGTTTTGAGAAAATATTTTCTGATGTTGATGAAAAAATTATTCCGGGAGTTACGCATTGGAATCACCCTAATTTTATGGCGTATTTTAATTCGACTTCAAGCGGTCCGGGAATTTTAGCCGAATTACTAAGTGCGGCACTCAATACAAATGGAATGCTTTGGAAAACTTCTCCTTCAACAACTGAACTTGAAAGAGTTACTGTTGACTGGATGCGACAGATGCTTGGTCTCCCCGAACCATTTTGGGGAATTATTTATGATACCGCCTCAGTAAGCTCAATGCACGGAATTGCAGCTGCAAGAGAAGAAGTGAGTGAGTACAATTTCCGCCATAAGGGATTAACAGGCAAAGAAAAAACTCCAATGCTAAGGTTGTATGCTTCAGAACAAGCTCATTCATCAATAGAGAAAGGAGCAATCTTGTTAGGGATTGGTATTGATGGAGTTAGGAAAATTCCTGTTGATAATGAGTTTAGAATGATTCCCGAAAAATTATCCAAGGCAATTAGCGAAGATAAAGCAAACGGCTGGCGGCCATTTTGTGTTGTTGCTACGGTTGGAACAACTTCAACTACGAGCATTGATCCAGTTACTGAGATTGCAGAAATATGCGAACAAGAAAAATTGTGGCTTCATGTTGATGCTGCACATGCCGGAGTTACAGCAATGCTTCCTGAGATGAAATATATTTTTAACGGAGTTGAACGTGCTGATTCACTGGTCGTTAATCCTCATAAATGGATGTTCACGCCAATTGACCTCAGCTTGTTTTATACTCGTAAGCCCGATGTACTTAAGCGTGCTTTCAGTCTTGTTCCCGAATATCTCAAAACTGCCGAAGACAGCTCAGTAGAAAATTTAATGGACTATGGAATTCAGCTTGGCAGAAGATTTCGTGCTCTGAAGCTTTGGTTTATAATAAGATATTTTGGTGTGAATGGAATAATCGAACGGCTGCGAGAACACATTCGTCTTGGTCAAATGTTTGCATCGTGGATAGACAAACATCCAGATTTTGAAAGAATGGCACCAACGCCCTTCAGTACAATTTGTTTTCGAGCGCATCCAACGCGAATGAATGATGAAGGAATGATTGAATGGTTGAATGAGCAGCTTTTGCAAAAAATAAATGAAACGGGGAAGCTGTTCATATCACACACAAAACTAAACGAAAAGTTTGTTTTAAGAGTTTCTATCTCAGGATTAAGAACAGAAGAAAGGCATGTTATTGATGCATGGAAGTTGATTCAAAATAAACTAAAGGAATTGCTATAAACCCAGTTCTTTAATGTCGCTTTCTTGTGCTTGAGGAACTGGGTTTATTTAAACTGAACCAATAAAGCGACCCTGCAACAATTAAGCTAACAGAGAAAGAAAGATAAAAAGGGACTTGCGATCCGAAACTATCCCATAAAAATCCCGTAGCTATAGATCCTATCATCATAGCAATGCTGGACGACATTGTAATCAAGCCGATTGCAGAACCTCTGTTTTGATCCGGAACCAAATCGCTTACCCATGCTTTCAAAACTCCTTCGGTTGATGAGGCATAGACTCCATACAAAGCGAACAAAATCCAGATGAATGCAAAACTGTTTAGAGATGCAAATCCAAAGTAAACTACAGAGAAGATTAGTAATCCGATTATAAAAACTTTTTTCTTTCCAATCCTATCTGAAAGAATTCCAATCGGATATGATGACACTGCATAAATGATATTGTAAAAAATGTAACCCGCAATTGCTAAAGTATCAGAGCCAGAAATATTTTTCGATTTCAATATCAAAAAAACATCACTGCTGTTTACAAGCGAAAAAATTGTTATCAAGTAAACTAAAATTTTATACTGCGCTGGAGATGATTTCCAGAAACCAAGCATGTCGGTTTTTGGTCGCAAACTTATTTCGGATTTCTTATCCTTAATATAAAGAGTGAAGATGACAGCAATTAACGAAGGTATAAACGCAACAATAAAAATGGTTTGATAATCGAGCATAAAAAAATTCAGCATAAGCAGGGCTAATAACGGACCAATAACTGCCCCAAGCGTATCCATTGCACGATGAAAACCGAAAACTGCACCGGTATTATTTTCAGAATAGCTTGCAAGCAGAGCATCGCGCGGAGCAGTGCGAATGCCTTTTCCAATTCTATCTGTAACACGCGCAGTTAGAACTGTTAATGTGTTTGGAAAAATTCCAGGTAATGGTTTTGCAAGTGCTGAAAAGCTGTACCCAAGCACAACAAAAACAGATCTCTTCCCCAGCTTATCTGATAAAACTCCAAAGTATCCCTTGAGTAATCCTGCGGTTACTTCAGCCAAACCTTCAATCAAACCGACAACAGCCATTGATGTACCAAGTACCGACGACAGAAAGATTGGTGTAATCGGGTAAAGCATTTCGCTTGCCATGTCCGTGAATAGACTGACTAAGCTTAGTATTATAACTTGTTTTGGAAGACGTTTCATAAACTGTTATTTATTTGGTGGGATAAACTTAACTTATAAATTAAAAACATAACAAGTTGTCCAGATAATAAAAAACCCCGAAAACATTTTGCTTTCAGGGTTTTGTTGAGTCAATTAAAGGTTCTCACTTAGGGAATTACATTTCCATCAGCATCGGCATAAAGGATATCGTAGCCTAAAGTTTTTATTCCTTCTTCAATCTTGGATTTATCTCCAACCACAACCCAAATTAAATTATCCGGCTTCAGAGTTTTTTGTGCCGCTTTATTCATGTCATCTAAACTTAAGCTTTTTACTTTTCCCGGATAAGTTTCGTAATAATTATCGGGAAGATTGTACATTATCATATTACCGATTGAACCCAACACAGCTGAGTTGGTTTCCCATGATCCGGGAAGTTCCAATACTTGATTTAGTTTTATTTTATTCAGCTCTTCATCAGTAACCGGGCGGGATCCTAAAATGTCAGAGAATTCTTTATAAACTTCTTGAATTGATTCTGCAGTCTTGTCCGTTTGCACCAATGCGTAGGACATAATTGGTCGTGGACCTTTCAATCCGAAAATGAAACTTCCTGAGCCGTAAGACCAATGCTTATCCTCACGCAGGTTCATATTTATTCTTGATGTGAATGAACCGCCAAGAACATTATTCATTGATTCAATTGCTATATCATCGGGATCCGATTTTAATGGAGCAATATTTCCCGCAAAGATTACTGATTGAACTGATCCCGGTTTATCAATTATATAAACAATTGGATTCTTGATTTCTTCCACATTGCCAATATTTTTCTTAGGCACATCTCCAGATTTCCAATCTCTAAATAACTTTTCCAGTTTCGGTTTAATTTCATTTAAAGTTACATCTCCTACAATAACAAGAAATGAATTGTTTGGCTTAAACCAGGTTTTGTGAAAATTGGCGAGATCTTTGGTTGCGAGCTTTGCTACAGTTTCCTCATAACCTGATCCGGTTAAAGGATTGCCGTAAGCATGGTCTTTACCATACAGGAATTTGGGGAAAACTCTTTGTCCCATAATAACTGGCGTTAGCTTTTCCCTTTTAATTTGGGCAATTCTTTCCTTCTTCAATCTGTCAAGCTCTTTATCTGGGAAAGAAGGATTAAGGGTTACGTCCGCAAACAACTCGAGCGATTTATCAAGATTAGACTTTAAGCTTGAAAGATAGACTGACGACATATCCATTCCAGAGTTGGTGCTAAGTTGAGCACCAAGCATCTCAAGTTCTTCACTTATCTGTAATGCATTTCGGGTTTTGGTTCCTTCATCCATCATATTTGACATCATGCTTGATGTTCCTGCAAGTGCAAACTGATCCGCTGCAAATCCTGCATCTACATAAAGGTTCATATTAATTACAGGAATAGAAGATCTTGTTGCAAGATAGATCTCTAATCCGTTTGATAAAGTTGTCTTTTCTATTTTAGGAAACTTTGCATCCGGTGGAGTTTGTGTTTCGGGCAGTTTTGTTCTATCAACATCAGAAGCTAAAGTTTTGAAAGAAGGATAAGGATGAATTTCAAGAATATTTTGTCCGTCTGATAACCAATCAATAGCGGCTTGTTTTAAATCTTTTACCGTTGCCTCACTAACGAACTTAAGATATGTTTTGTAATAATCCGGGTTTCCGCCATAAACCTGGCTTTGTGCGAGAATATCAGATTTGCCGCCGAAGCCGCCAATTCGCTCAATTCCTCTTATGAAACCGGCTATATGCTGAGTTTTTATGCGCTGTAATTCTTTTTCGGTAGCACCATCTTTTAAGAACTTTACAAGCTCTTCCTCAATTGCTTTTTCAACTTTTTTAAGATCATCGCCTGGTTTTGCAGTTGCAGTAATTTGAAATTGACTTCCTATTTCGCCTGGTGAATAGTATGCGCTGACATCCGTTGCAATTTGATCTTCATAAACAAGCCGTTTATACAATCGTGAAGTCTTGCCTTGTGCAAGCACATCACTAACGAGATCAAGATAAGCAAGTTCTTTTGAACCCCATTCAGGAACATTCCATGTTTTATAAATTCTGGATTGAGAAACGCGGTCTTGAGCCACCTGACGTTTTGTTCCTGTCATTTTAGCAATCCATGTTTGATGCTTTGTAACGGGTGGTCCTGGAGGTATATCGCCAAAATATTTTTCAACTTTTTGTTTAACTTCATTTACATTTACATCGCCTGCAATTACAAGCACAGCATTAGCCGCACCGTAATACGATTTGAACCATTCATGAACATCCTCAAGCGAAGCAGCATTCAAATCTTCCATGGAACCAATTACTGTCCATGAATATGGATGTCCTTTAGGATGGGTATTTGTTGTGATAAGCTCATAGCTTAATGCGTAGGGATTGTTTTCGCCCTGACGTTTTTCGTTTTGTACAACTCCGCGCTGTTCGTCAAGTTTTTCTTGGGTTATAGCTCCAAGTAAATGACCCATTCTGTCAGACTCCATCCAGAGGGCAAGGTCAAAAGCTGACGTTGGCACGTTCTGAAAATAATTTGTCCTGTCATTATTTGTTGTCCCGTTGAGATCGGTTGCGCCAACTCTTTCTAGTGCTTGAAAGTAGTCATCATTAAAGTTTTCACTTCCGTTAAACATTAAATGTTCAAACAGATGTGCAAAACCGGTTTTGCCTGGTTTCTCGTTTTTTGAACCCACGTGATACCAAACATTTACCGCAACAATAGGTGCTTTGTGATCTTCGTGAACAATTAGCGTGAGCCCGTTATCCAAAACAAATTTTTGATACGGAATGTTTATATCATCTACCTTTTGCGCAGGAACTTTCCAGAACGCAAATAGGAGGGCTAAGAACGTGAAAAGAATTTTTTGTTTGTACATGTTGTATCTCCTGTTTAGTTTAAAAATTGAGCTTTAATTTATAATAAGTCAAAACTCTCTGAACAAAGCATTTGATAAACGGTTTTATAATTTGATTAGTGGCCTGCTTATGATTTTAAACTGAACCCCGTCTGTCATTACCATACTTTTTACACGGGGTAAAATGGTTTGCATTTGCAATTCAAAAAATAGTAAATTCAAATCTCGCAATCATCAATAAAACTTATAAACAAAAATACTTATTTTTATAATTGGATTTTGAGGAAACAATATGTCGTTAAAAGCCCTGCGAGCAATCTTAGAGAAACAATCCAATCCTGAACAAGCCAAGATCCTTATGAGATTCTTCAAAACAGGTATAGGCGAATATGGTGAAGGTGATGAATTTCTAGGAATAAAAGTTCCTGTTTCAAGGAAGATAGCAAAACAGTTTAAAGAGTTGTCATTATCGGAAATACAAGAGCTTCTCGACTCCAAAGTTCATGAAGAACGGCTTATCGGGTTATTCATTCTTGTAGAACAATACCGGAAAGCCGATGCAGAGAAGATGCAAGCCATTTACGAGTTCTATCTTAAGAATGCGAAGCGAGTGAACAATTGGGATTTAGTTGATCTTTCTGCTGAGAAAATCATGGGGGCTTATCTAATGGATAAAGACAAACGGATTTTATTCAAGCTTGCCAAATCAAAAAATCTTTGGGAAAGACGAATTGCCATCATGTCAACGTTTCATTTTATTAAAAATGGTTTTTACGATACGACTTTTGCGATTTCAGATATGCTCCTAAAAGATGAACACGACTTAATTCATAAAGCTGTCGGCTGGATGTTAAGAGAAATAGGCAACCGTAATTTAGCTGAAGAAGAAAAGTTCTTGAAGAAAAATTACAAAACAATGCCAAGAACAATGTTGCGTTATGCAATTGAAAAATTTCCAGAGAAAAAAAGACAAGTCTATTTGAAAGAAAGGGTCTGAAATGAAGAAATCAATTTTTATAATTTTTGGAATCGCGGCACTTTCATTTTCATTAAAAGAAGATAATTTTATGAGCAAAGATAAAAACGATTTCGTCCCACAGTGGGCAAAGAAAGTTGTCTGGTATCAAATCTTTCCAGAAAGATTTCGAAATGGTGATGCGAGAAACGATCCAACGATTAAAGATATTGAAGGAGCATATCCGCACGATGTAACTTCTCCATGGCAAATACATCCATGGACTTCCGATTGGTACGAACTTCAATCTTATGAAAAACAAAATGGGAAAGACATTTGGTTTAATCTTCAGCGAAGAAGATACGGCGGTGATTTGCAAGGCATAATTGATAAGCTTGATTACATACAAGACTTGGGAGTAACGGCAATTTATCTCAACCCGATTTTCGAGGCACCATCTCTTCACAAATATGATGGGGCAACTTATCATCATGTTGATCCCAGCTTTGATCCCGATCCAAATGGTGACAGGGAATTAATTATAAACGAAATACCAGAAGACCCATCAACATGGGTTTGGACTACTGCCGATAAATTATTTCTTGAATTGGTAAAACAAGTTCACCAAAGAAAAATGTACATTATAATTGATGGCGTGTTCAATCACATGGGGTTGAATAGCTGGGCATTTAAAGATGTTGTAAAGAACCAGCAGAATTCGAAATACAAAGATTGGTTCACAATAAAATCGTGGGATGACCTAAAGACAGGAAAGAAATTTGATTATGAGGGTTGGTTTGGTGTGAGGGAACTTCCTGAATTAAGAGAAGATGAAAATGGAATTGTTGACGCCCCAAAGAAATATATTTTTGACATTACTAAAAGATGGATGGATCCTAATAATAATGGGAATCCTGAAGACGGAATTGACGGTTGGCGGCTCGATGTTGCATTTTGTGTTAAGCATCCTTTCTGGAAGGATTGGAGAAGGCATGTTAAGTCAATAAATCCCGAAGCGTATTTAACTGCCGAAGTTATTGATTCAATACCTGTAATTAAACCTTACCTCGATGGCAATGAATTTGATGCTGTAATGAATTACGATTTTGCGTTTGCTTGTGCAGATTATTTTGTAAGTGATAAAACACGAATCAAAACAATTAAGTTTGATAAAATATTGAAAGAACTGAGAGAAGCTTTCCCAGGAGGAGTTGAGTATGTTCAGCAAAATTTATTTGATAGTCACGACACAAACAGATTACTCTCTCACATTGTTAATCGCGACATAGGAAGTTTCAGAGATTGGGCAAAATATTATGGAATATCTAAAGGAGATAATCCTAAATATGATACAAGAAAACCAACCGAGGATGAAATCAGAATTGCAAAGTTGATGATCATTTTCCAAATGACGTATGTTGGTGCACCCATGGTTTATTACGGCGACGAAATAGGAATGTGGGGTGCTAACGATCCCGATTGCCGAAAACCAATGGTTTGGGCTGATTTGAAATATGAAAATGAAATTTATTCCCCTGATCAAACCAAGAAAAATAAATCCGATAAAGTTGAACCGAATAATGATTTACTAGTACACTATAAAAATCTTATTCGTATTAGAAATGAAAATCCGGCACTTCAGCTTGGGAATTTCTCAACCGTTTTAGTTGATAATAAAAAAGAGTTGTATGCATTCTCTCGTAATTACAAAGATGAAAAGATTATTGTCGTTATTAACAACAATAACAAGACACAATATGCGAAAATTAAAATACCGGCAAATACTAAGTGGATAGATTTGTTAAATGTGAATGCTGAATATCGCGGCAATAAATCAAAGCAAAACATTGGCATTCCTGCCAAGTGGGGAGTGATATTGAAGCGGAATTAAATAAAATATCGTGTTCAATAGTTGTAAACAAATAATCAATATAAATTCATCAGCGCTCTTACGGAAATTAATTGCCAAGCGCGATTTACCCGCCTTAATTTTTATGCATGTGTGCCAGAGCACAGACAAGCAAATGTTATTAGGTTGACGTCTATTCTTTTCTAATCTTAGCAGACTATTAATTCATATCTTCAATAATATATTTTTAGGAGACTACAATGAAAAAACTATTTGGTGGTTTTTTCTTCGTTCTTTTTCTTTTCTTTTTTGTTTCAAACTCTTCGGCACAGCAATGGTCTGATGCTCAAAAAGAAGTTTGGAATGCAGTTGATGCTTACTGGGCAGTTGGCTTATCTGATAGACCAACGGATTTTCTTTCGGTTTTTGATGAATCTTATTACGGCTGGACTTATGAGAATGAAGCTCCGGGTTCTAAAGCTGAAGTTAAAAAATCTTTTGGTTACTGGACAACAAAGGGTAAAGTAATGTATTATACAATTACTCCTGCAAGAATTTGGGTGAACGGAGATTTCGCTTATGTTCATTATTATTTCACGCAGGTTACCGAATCTACAGATGGTAAACCAAACACCGAGAGAGGCCGCTGGACAGACATCTTAATGAAAAAGGCCGGTAAATGGATGCTTGTCGGTGATCATGGTGGTGAAATTAAAAAAGAAGATTAAACTAGTTTAGTAACTAGACGATTCGAAGGGCGATCACGTATCGCCCCTTTTTATTTTAAAGAATTGAATCATGGAGATTAAAAGTCGAGAAACTTTTGTGTGAGTTGGAACATTATTTTATGAGTTCACAATAAATTAAAATAAATTATAAACTCACGTTACGCAAAAAAGTTAGGGATAAGAGATGACATCTTTAATTTTTTTAGAAAATTCAGATTATTCGACATTTCTGTAAAAGATATGAGATTCAATTTTGCTTACTAAAA
>Ga0209431_10002839_pt1 | contig 13937 bp, 15 predicted proteins | sample RifCSP13_3_FD_184021 | JGI IMG/M metagenome (GOLD analysis project Ga0209431, IMG submission 184021) | Soil microbial communities from Rifle, Colorado - Rifle CSP2_sed 13_3 (SPAdes) (version 2) | ecosystem: Environmental > Terrestrial > Deep subsurface > Rock core/Sediment | place: Rifle...
CCGTACCGTAGCGAGAGGAGAGGATGGCGGCTTCACGTCGATTCTGCAGGGAGTCGTACTGTGGCCCCATTGGGACACGAGCGGCACGGGCGGCTACGAGGTGACGATCGAAGTCGGAGAGTCGGCGACGGAAGCGCCATGAGGTTGTTGATGGCGGCCGCCGAGTGCTCGCCCCTTGCCCGTACCGGCGGAATGGGAGAAGCGGTGGCCGGACTCGCCAAGGCGGTCGCGGCAGAAGACATCGACGTGACCGTTGCCATTCCCCGCTACCGGCATCTGCACGACACCGGCGCCGCCGCCGACGATGCCCCGGTCCCTGCCTACCGCTATCAGATGGGTGAGGTGGAGGTGCTGCTCATCGAGGACACCACCGCCTTTGACCGTCCCGGTATCTACGGGCCGAAGCCCGGAGATGCCTATGAGGACGAATGGTTCCGCTGGGCGCGGTTCTCGGCGGCGATCGCCCGCCTCGCAACCGGCTTCGACCTCGTTCACCTCCACGACGGTCACGTCGGCCCGGTCGCCTTGCTCACCAACGTGCCGACCGTGCAGACGATTCACAACGCTTCCTATCCGCTCCTTGGGCCATTGGCCGACGCTGCCGAGGAACTCGGTGTGTCCTGGCAAGACCGGATGCTGGGCGGAGCGCTCGAATGGTACGGCCGGGCCAACTACCTCAAGGCGGGCATCGTCGGGGCAACCCGGGTAACCACGGTCAGCCCGACGTTCGCCACCCAGATCACCACCGATGCCTCAGTCACGGGCGGGCTGAGCGAGGTGATCAAATGGCTCGAACATCCGGTGGTCGGCATCGTGAACGGCATCGATACCGAATCCTGGGACCCGCAATGTGATCCGATCCTCGCCGCTCCCTTTTCAGCCAAGAAGTTCAAGGCCCGGGGCGAATCCCGGAGGGCCCTGTTAGGAGAGGCCGACCTCGACGACGGGTTCCTGGTGGGCAACGTAGGAAGGATGACAGAACAGAAGGGCCTTCAGCTGATAGACCTCAGCCTCGATGAGCTCGTAGAAGATGGGCTGCGTTTGGTGCTGGTCGGCAACGGCGACCTGGACGCCATGGTCGATGGTTGGCAAACGCGCCATCCCCGCGCCGTCCGGCACGTCGACTATTCGGAGCCGATGGCCCGGTTGTTGTACGCCGGAGCAGATGCGTATTTCATGCCATCCCGATTCGAGCCGTGCGGGATCGGGCAGCTGTACGCGATGCGATACGGATGTCCACCGTTGGTCCATGTGACGGGTGGGCTCGCCGACACTGTCATCGATCTGGATGAACAGCCCGACGCGGCAACCGGATTCGGGTTCCGCAGGTTCCTTCCCGAGGAAGCAGTCAAGACGATTCGGCGCGCCATGCGCGTCTATCGCACGTCACCAAAGGAATGGAAGATGCTACAACGCAACGGTATGACCCGCGATGTCTCATGGAACCACGCATCGGTCGACTACCGGCGTGTCTACGAAGCGGCCCTACGGGCACACGAGGAACGGGCGGAAGGAAAGCCCTGACACCACATCGATTCAACCCATTTATGGGCCTCCCGACCTATCAAGAATGCCGCCACCTCGTCCGATAATGGTTCAGACACCGACGGAGGAGTCCCATGCTTCGGTTGCTTCGCATAATGCACAAACTGCAACACGGCGCAAGTCTCGTTGAGTACGGGCTTCTCGTCTTGTTGATCGCTCTCATCGCCATCCTCGCCGTCACCTTTGCCGGGAATCAGAATTCGGCCCTCTGGAGCGAGATCGCCAGTTCTGTCGACCGCTGACCTTCATCGGATCGGTGACTGACGATCTGAGCTGACGGCATCCACCCATGGCGGGACCTCCATCACGTCGTGTGACCTTTTCCCCTATGCAGAACGCGTGCGCCGGTTCAGCATGGGTGGCAGGCAACGAAGGGAGCCCGCAGGTGCCGGAGAGCGTGTACAAAGTCATAGAGCTGGTGGGAACCAGTCCGGAGTCGTGGGAAAAGGCCGCCGCGGCAGCCGTCGAAGTTGCCGCCAAGTCGCTCCAGGATCTGCGCATTGCCGAGATCGCCGATCTCGACATGCACATCGGTGAGCAGGGCCAAGTCATTGCCTACCGGGCCAAGGTGAGAATCTCCTTCAAGTACCGCACCGAGGACTGAGCTTGGAGAGCGTCAGCTCAAGAACCGGTAGAGCGCATCAAAGGCCGCCGGCAGGTTGGCGACGGCGACGCTCTCGGCAACCTGATGGGATTGGGCGGTTTCACCCGGACCGTAGTTGACTGCCGGAATCCCATACTGAGCGAGGCGCGCCACGTCGGTCCAGGCTTGTTTTGGGGTACGGGCCGCCCCGGACAACCTGGCCAGCCGTTCGAAGTGTGGATTGCCCTGCGGAACAGATCCGGCGGGCGCCCGGTCAACGATTTCGATCAGTTCGGCCGGCGCCGCTTTGTCGCGCAGCCTGGCCTCTGCCTCGTCGAGCGTCTTGTCCGGGGCAAATCGGTAGTTGAGGTTGATTTCGAAACTGGCCGGGATGATGTTGCGAGCGATGCCGCCGGAAGCGGTGGTAACCGAGATGACCTCCTTGTACTCCAAACCGTCGATCATGATGCTCTCCGGATGCCGCTCGTGTAGCTCGGCCAGCCATGATCCGGCCTTGGTGATGGCGTTTTCTCCCAGCCAGGGACGGGCGCTATGCGCGGCATGACCTTCGAACCGCACCGTCGCGTTGATCGTACCGACACAACCGACCTGAAGCTCGAGGTCGGTTGGCTCGAGAACGACTGCGAATTCCGCTTCTGACAGCCACGGCGCCCGTTGCAGCACCACCTCGAGCCCGTTGTCGTCGGCGGGGCCTTCCTCCTTGTCGTAGAACAACCCGATGACGTCGTAGGGACCCAATCGGATGGACGGGTCCTCCAGCAAATGCATCATCACCGCCAATCCGGACTTCATGTCGGAGGCCCCCAGACCGATGACCCTGCCCGCTTCGATGGCCGCCGGTCCCTGTCCCTGAGCGGGGACCGTGTCGATGTGCCCGACCAGAAGAATGAGCGGCCGCTGGGAGCGTTTCCCGACGATGAGGTTGTTGCCCATACGCTCCACACCGTCGATCCCCCAGGTCGACATGAGTCGTTCCGCCAGGGAGGTACACAGCCTGCCCTCATCACCGATCTCGGAGGGGACATCGATGAGATCGACCAGAGTCGAGACAAGGTCCCTCATACGTTCACCTCGAACGTGCGCAGTGCATCGTTCAATGACGTGCGATCGTCCGTCGAGCCGGAGCGCTGCCCGATGATGTAAGCGCACTGCAATTGAACCGTTCCCGCTGCAAACTGTCGCGGCCGCGTGCCGGGAACGACCACCGACCGGGCGGGAACCCGGCCCCGGTAGTCCACCGGGGCCGGCCCGGTGACATCAATGATCGGCGTCGTTGCGGTGATAGTCGTATTGGCGCCCAGCACGGCACCCTCCTCCACAATGGCTCCCTCGGTGATGATGCAGCGACTTCCGATGAAGGCGTCGTCCTCGATGATGACCGGGCGGGCGTTGGGCGGCTCGAGCACACCACCGATACCCACGCCACCCGACAGGTGCACGTTGCGCCCAACCTGGGCGCAGGAACCGACGGTGGCCCAGGTGTCGACCATCGTGCCTGCCCCAACGTAGGCGCCGATATTGATGTAGCCGGGCATGACCACAACGCCCGGTTCGCAGTAGGCCCCGTACCGAACCGTCCCCGGCGGAACGACCCGAATGCCCGATTCGTGCAACCCTGACTTGGTCGGGATCTTGTCGTGGTATTCGAACTCCCCGGCCTTCATCGTGTGGAGTTTGGTGATCCGGAAGTAGAGAATGATGGCCTCTTTGACCCACTCATTGACCTCCCACGCCCCGTCCCGCTTCTCGGCGACTCGTACCTGCCCTCCGTCCAGGCGGGCGATGGTCCGCTCGACGGCACCGATCGCCTCTCCAAGCAGGCTGTGGTCGACGAAGGCGGCCTCGATCAAGTCTCGGTCAGGCACGCTTTCAGGACCTCCGTGGCTTGCTCAGTCTCCTCGAGGGTAGGAGTGAGGGCGAGCCGCAGGAAGCCCTCACCACCCACCCCGAAAGCTCTCCCGGGCGATACGATGATGCCTTGGGCCAAAAGGCGTTCGGCAACCGCCACGTCATCTCCGACCCGGGCCCAGATGTAGATGCCGGCTTTCGAGGCGACCACTTGGTGACCGGTGTCCTCGAACGCCGTGCGGAGGATGGCCCGCTTGGCAGCAAAGATGGCTCGCCGCTCCGCCACGTGGTCGTCGTCGTCCCAGGCGGTGATGGCTGCTTTCTGGACGAACTCGGGTGAAGCCGTCCCGGTCGCCGTCCGCAGATCCTTGAGGATCGCAATGCCTTCCGCGTCGCCGACGATAACGGCCGACCGATAGCCGGTCATCCCGGACCGTTTGGAGAGACTGAGGTACGAAAGCGCCCCTCTGGAACCGGATCCCGCCGCCTGCAGGATCGAGGGCGGAGGTTCGCCCTCATAGATGTCGACATAACACTCATCGGAGCAGAGCCAGGCGCCGGCTCGCCTGGCCCGACGGTAGAGGTCCTCGAAACCGCTTCGTTCGATCACCGCCCCGGTCGGGTTGTGGGGGTAGTTGATCCAGACCAGGGCGGTCCGGTCCCACACCGGGTCGGGGATCTGGGCCGGGCGTAAGACGAAATCTCCGTCGAGCGTCACCGGGAATCCCTCGCCCCCGGCCAGGAGAGCCCCTCGCTCATAGATGGGATAACCGGGAGTCGCCCACACCACCACCGACCCGGCCGCCCGGTCCACGAAAGCCAGCGGGGTCGAGAAGATGGCTTCCTTGGACCCGGCGGTTGGCAACACCTGCGTATCCGGGTCGACCTCGACGCCAAACCGGCGGCGCACATAGCCCGCAACGGACCTACGGAGTTCGGGCAATCCGGAAGTGGTTGGATATTCGGAGACCACCGGGACGGAACGGCGAAGCTCCTCTGGTATGAACGCCGGGGTCGGTTCACGCGGATCGCCAATCGAGAAGTCGACCAGCGGTTCTCCGGCGGCCCGCATCGCCCGGGCGCGTTCCTGGAGGGTCGCAATCGGGTACGCGCCCAGCTGCGTGAGTATCGGGTTGGTTCGCATGTTCGCAACGCTAGTACCCCGGTCACCTTCCCGAGGCCGTCGACCGCTATCCCTCGTACAATCCTCGCCGTGAGCAGGTATCGCGCTGTCTTCGTCGGTCTGAGCCTGGCCCTGGTGACCGTAGTTGCGCTCGGAATCGCCTTCGGTTCACCGGACCGGACCGGCCCCGAACGTCCGCCGCAGATCGAGGCGGTCAGCCCCGAACCCGGTGAGACCGTGGTCCGCCAGACCCGCATCGAAGTCGACCTGCTCACCGGATATACCATCGATCTGTTCGTCGACGGTTTCCTCATCCCGATCGAAGAGTTGTTCTTCGTCGAGGGAACCGGCGTCTACTCGTGGCAACCGGGATCCGACCGGGTCATCACAGGACTCTCGCCCGGTCACCACGAAGTGCTGATCCGTTGGCGGACGCTGAGCGGTCTCCCGGACGAAGGTGAGTACTCCTGGACGTTCCGGGTTTACTGATGGCCGTTCTTGCGTGAGTTTCCTGCCCTATCCACGCTGCGGTATCGGCAGGTTTTCGACGCCGGAACGGACTCAAGCGCCCTCATCGACGTCGAATGGGCACTCTCCCGTCTCCGGTCCGGAACCGACGTACTGCCCGTAGAACGCCCCCAGCAGATCCTCATCAACCGCATCGAGTCGCATCATCGTCGTCCAGGCAGTGGCCACGACGGGCGCGTCCATACCGGGGCGGGGAGCGACGATGATCCGATCCTCGAAACTCCGGCCGAGTTCCTCAATGCGCTCGACCTCGACGGCTTCGAGAACCGGCGAATACTGGAACACGATTACGCCGATGGCGAGGTCGTGCAATTGGTAGACATCGGGCACGGGCTGGCGAAAGATGCCACAGGCGGCGGCCTTGGCCGAATGTGCTCCGCTGGTCGGCGGGTTGGAGTTGTATTCGGGTGGCTTGATTTCGCCATTGAGGATCTGACGCACCGCCGTCTCGGAAAGATGCACATCGACGGGCTGCTCGGGAAACGTGTCGACCTCGAGGGCTAAACCCGGATTGTCGGTAGCTCCCCCGGAGCAGGCTGCCGGGAGCAGCAACACCAGACCGGCCAGGCCGGTTCGCAACCTCATACCAACCCCACGGCTTCCGGCCCCTCTTCCAGGAGCCTGAGAAATGCTGTCTCGTCGATGACGGGAACCCCGAGTTCCCGGGCCTTGGCGAGCTTAGACCCGGCCGACTCCCCCGCAACAACCACGGTGGTTCTTCCGGACACCGACGACGCCACTCTCCCGCCCCGGTCTTCGACGGCTGCCTTGGCCTCTTCTCTTCCCAGAGATGAGAGGGTGCCGGTGATGACAACGGCCAGGCCCTGGAGCGAGGAAGAAGCGCCGGCCGCTTGCTCATCGGCGAGTTGCACTCCCCCGGCGCGAAAGCGGTCGATCAGCTTCCGGTTGTCCGGGTCGCTCGCCCAGTCCCCGACAGAAGCGGCGATGGTAGGTCCGATTCCCTCGATAGCAGCCAGGTCCCGTTCGGTAGCGTCCAGCAACCGATCCAGATGACCGAAGGTACGGCTGAGGAGGCGGGCGACGGTGCCACCCACATGACGGATTCCGAGAGCCACCAGCAAACGGTGCAGGGGCCGGTGCCGGGCGCCGTCGATCGCCGCCAGGAGATTGCCGACCGATACCTCTCCCCACCCCTCGAATCCGAGCAGATCATCCGGCTCGAGAAAGAAGATGTCGGCGGGGTCGGAAATCAGATCCTCGCGCAGCAGCAGGTCGATGGTCTTGTAGCCCAGCCCTTCGATGTCCATCCCGTCTCGCGAAGCGAAGTGCGCCAGCCATTCCCTGAGCCGGCTGGGGCACTCCAACCCGCCGGTGCACCGGGCAACCTTCTCGTCTTCGACACGGACGATGGGATGACCACAGAAGGGACAGTTGGACGGCATATGCCACACGTGCTCCGCTCCCGACCGCAGGCTCGGCAGCGGTCCGACAACCTCGGGAATGACGTCACCGGCTCGACGAACGACAACCGTGTCGCCGACCCTGATATCTTTGCGATGAATCTCATCCTCGTTATGGAGGGTTGCCAGGCCGACATTGGCCCCGCCGACGAAGACGGGTTCGAGCACGGCGAATGGCGTGGCGGCCCCGGTCCGACCGATGTTGATTTCAATAGCCCGCAGGGTGGTGGTCTGCTCTTCAGGCGGGAACTTGTAGGCAACCGCCCAGCGGGGCGCTTTGGCGGTGAACCCCAGCGTCTTCTGGCCCTTCAGGCTGTCGAGTTTCACCACCACACCGTCGGTTTGATACTCGTGCCGGTGTCGTTCTGCCTCAGCGCGGGCCACATAGGCTTTCACTCCGGTCAGGTCGGGGACCGCCTGGGAGGCCTGGTTGACTCTCAGTCCCCGGTCGCGCAGATACTCCAGCGTCTCCCGGTGGTAGGCGAAGACCGGACCGCCTTCGACGTGGCCAAGCTGGTAGACCCAGATCGACAGGGATCGCGAGGCGGTGACGCCCGGGTCTTTCTGTCGGACCGATCCGGCCGCAGCATTACGCGGGTTGGTGAAGAGGCGGTCACCTCGGGCGGCCTGGCGCTCGTTGAGGTGCTCGAAGGCCGGGAGCGGCATGTAGACCTCCCCACGTACCTCCATGAGCGCAGGCGACTCACCGAGCAGCCGCAGAGGAAGAGCGTCGATGGTCCGCAGGTTGGGTGTGATATCTTCACCGAAGAGGCCGTCGCCGCGCGTCGCTCCGCGCACAAAGATACCCTGCTCATAGGTAAGGGAAACTGCCAGACCGTCGATCTTGAGTTCGCATACGTATCCGCCGCCGTCACCCTCGAGCTGTCGGGTCATCCGTGACTCCCAGGCCTCTAGCTCGTCGAACGATTCGACGTTGTCCAGCGAGAACATCCGCTCTCGGTGCGGGACAGGTGCGAAAAGGTCGGAGGCCGGGGCTCCTACTCGCTGGGTAGGGGAGTCGGGGGTGACAAGATCGGGATACTCCGCCTCGAGCCCTTCCAAATCCCGGACCAATTGGTCGTAGTCGGCATCGGAGATCTCGGGCGCATCGAGCACGTGGTAACGATGGGCGTGATACCTGATCTGGCCTCGCAACTTCTCGATCCGAGCGACGACCTCTTCAACCATGCGCAGCCAGCTCCCCTGCTAGCCGGACCACCGTGTGTGCGACGATCTCGGCCTGACCTTCGGTGAGTCCGGCCAACCCGCACGCAGGAGAAAACATAGCGCCTTCGAGCAGACCGTCCATCTTCGCTCCCGCCATCACCAGGCGACCGACGATTCGTTGCAGGCGCACACCGGGGTCGCCGGGGAGCGGCTGGGTTTGGGTTGGGGCGACCCCCCAGATGAACCCCGTTCCTTCCCAGGTCGCGGCCGCAATCGCTTCGGTATGTGCGAGAAAGGCAGCTCCCAGAGAATCGATGTCCCAAGAGATCAGCGAAGGACGCACGGAGGCGACCACCGACCAATCGGTGTCGGCACAGCAATGAATACCGGCCGGCACCGGTGCTCGGGTCAGGACCTTCCCGAGCACGTGCTCCGCCTCGTCCCGGGTGATGGGAAAGCCCGGCACCAACAGTCCGGACAGGCCCGGCTCATCGAAAATCAGCGTGATGTCCGCGTCGGGAAGGCGGGCGGCCAGCAAAGCGATATGGTCCTCGACCCGACCGATCAGGCCGGTCGCCACGCAGTCGAGGAGGCCTTGGCCGGGATGGCCGGCAGAGAGCAAGCCAAGAGCAAGCGTCACCGGGCCGGTCGCCTGGGTCTTCACTGCCGGAACATCACTGCTGAGGGCGTCCAGCAGGGCATCGGCTCCTCCGAAGGCTTCTGCTCGCGCCCCGATCGGCTCACCGTAGCCGAGGCCGATGCTACTGTCGACGGCCCCGCATCCGCACAATCCGTCCCCCCATTGGACCAGCATTCGCTCTTCGGGATGACGGTTCGGGAGTTGGGGAAGATACGGCACTGTTGTGGTCTCCAGCACAAACGACGCCGCCCGCTTGGGATCGGTGTGCGGAAGGCTTCCCACCCCTGTCACCAGTGGTCCGGACGTCAATGGACGGCACTCACGATCGTGCCACCGCCCAGCACTTCGTCCCCCCGGTAGACCACGCCGGCCTGGCCGGGCGCGACGGAAGGCTGGCAGTCCTCAAACCACACGGTGCAGGTTGGGCCGTCGACATCGAGCATCGCCGGCACTGGTGGAGAGTTGTAACGGATCTTCACCTCAACCGGGCCGGCGAGTTGTGGTTCGTCCGCAACCCAGGACACTCCGGCGAGGCGGGCACCGGCCGCCAGCAAGTCTTCACGCCTGCCCAGTACGACGGTGGCCGTCACAGGTTCAATCGCGGTGACGTAGCGGGCTTCGCCGAAGGAGATCCCCAGGCCTTTTCTCTGGCCGACGGTGAACCCGGCCACCCCTTCATGGTCGCCCAGATGGGTACCGTCGTGATCGACGAAGGGGCCCCTCCGCCTTCCTGTCTGTGACTGCGAGTCGATAAACGATCGATAGTCGCCGGCCCCCACGAAGCATATGTCCTGGCTCTCCTGCTTGGCGGCGGTCCGCAACCCCAGGCCCGCCGCCACCGAGCGTGTCTCGGCTTTGGTCATCTCGCCGATCGGAAACCGGACCTTCGCCAATTCGGCTTGACCGAGCATGTACAGCACGTAGGACTGGTCCTTTCCGGCATCGACACCGCGCAACAGCTTCCATCCTGCCGGGACTTGCCGGACCCGGGCATAGTGGCCGGTCACCAGCAGATCGCATCCGAGGTCGGCAGCTTGATCGAGCAGCCTGCTGAACTTGACCGTCCGGTTGCAGTCGACGCAAGGATTGGGGGTCAGGCCCGACAGATACGAGTTCACGAACGGGTCGACGACGCCGGACCGGAAATCGTCGGTGTAGTCGAACACGTAGTGCGGGATGCCAAGCTGGGCGGCTACCCGGCGGGCATCCTCGGCATCACTCACCGTGCAGCATCCGGCGGTGGGCGCCTCGCCGTTCGGTCCTTGCCACAGCTTCAACGTGGCTCCGATCACGTCGTGCCCTGCTTCGACCATCAGCGCCGCCGCCACCGATGAGTCGACTCCTCCGCTCATCGCTACCAGCGTCTTCATCGGAGGTCCTCGAGGGCCTGCACGACCAGCCCGGCCGCCCGCGCCCCATCCTCGGCCCGCGACGGCCACCCGAACGTGAACCGGAGACACTGGCGGGCATCATCAGGGGACATACCCATGGCGGTCAGAACGTGGGACACGATGGCCGCGCCACTCTGACATGCGGAGGCGGCCGAGGCGGCAACGCCGGCTTGGTCGAGCCTGACCAGCGCCGTCTCGTTGCGAATGCCGGGAATACGGACATGGCTATGCTGCACCAGACGCGCATCGCGGGGAGCATTGATCTCCAGATCTGGAAAAGCCTCTTTGAGACGTGACTCGAATTGCTCCCGGGCCGTACCAACGGTCTCCCGAAAGCGCTCCCGATCCGCCACCGTCGCTTCCAAGGCGGCAACCATCCCCACCGCGCCCATCACGTTGTGGGTCCCGGAACGACGGCCCAATTCCTGGCCCCCACCATGGAGCACCGGTTCGAGCTGCACCCCATCGCGAACGTAGAGCAACCCAACACCCTTGGGGCCGCCGAACTTGTGGGCGGCCAGAGACAGCAGGTCCACCCGGAGCAGATCAACGGTGACCTCCTCCGAGATGAACGCCTGCACGGCGTCGGTGTGCACCGCGACGGCCGGATTGGCGACGCGAGCGGCGTCGGCCAGCTTCGCAACCGGCTCGATGACTCCGGTTTCGTTGTTGGCGGTCATCACCGAGACCACAACGGTCCGATCATCGACGGCCTCACCGATGGCGTCGGGATCGACCAGACCCCACCGATCGACCCCCACAACGGTGACGGGACACCCGAGCCGGGAGACGAACCGGGCGCTCTCGAGAACCGCCTCATGCTCGACCGCCGACGTGACCACCCCGCCCCGACCGTCACCCGCCAGGGCCGCCCCGACTACGGCCAGATTGTCTGCCTCGGTGCCGCCACCGGTGAAGACGATCTCGAATGGTCGGGCACCCAGCAGGTCGGCGGCCCGCTCCCTGGCTTCTTCCAGGGCGTTCTTGGCGCGCCGTGCCGCGCCGTGCGAGCCCGACGAGTTGCCGAAGGCGTCGTGGGCGAACGGCTCCATCGCCTCCCAGACTCCGGGACGCAACGGGGTGGTGGCGGCGTGATCGAGGTACATCATTCGGGGCACATTGTGTCACGCGGAAGAGGCTACGGGCGATGAGGCGCAGCCCACCAGGCGCAAGGTGAAGTCAGTCCCGGTATCCTCTCCTTCGTGTCAACGGTCGAAGTCTCTGTGGTAATCGAGGCGCCGCTGGGAAAAGTGTGGGCGGCGGTTGCCGATCTCGAATCACACGTCGAGTGGATGGCCGACGCCGAATCGATCACGTTTCTCACCGACAGACGCACCGGCCTCGGAACCCGCATGGAAGTGGCTAGCCGGGTGGGGCCCCTCCGAACCACCGACGTCATGCAGGTAACGGAGTGGGTCGATCGCAGGCGGATCGGGGTTCGTCACACGGGTCTTGTAACCGGCGAAGGGAGCCTTTGAATCGAGGCGATCAATCCCACAACGACCAGATTCACCTGGCGGGAGCGGCTGACCTTCTCCTGGTATCTGGGAGGACCGTTGACCGCCCAGGTGGCTTCACCGGTCCTTGCCGCCATCTGGAAACGCAACTTGAACCGGCTGAAACGGCACCTCGAAAGCCGACATTGCTAGCCGCCGCCCTCAGGTGGAGGTCCGACCGGCAGCGTTTCGGGTTCCACCCAACGGCGGGGTTCTCGTATCAGCCAAGTCTTGGCGGTCAAAGGGCGACCATCGAGACGTAACCCACGCTGGAACGGTCCGCGAAAGCACAAGGCCATCCCGGCCAGGATGAGCGCGGCGCCCACCAGTTGCACGGCCTTGGCGATCCCGGCCGCGCCGTTCATGTTGCCAAGGGCGCTAGGACCCAACAGGTAGGCCCAGTCGTGGTCTCCTCCTATGAGCGCCAGCCGTTCGAAAGGTGCGTCGGCGATATAGACACTGACGTCGACGGCGCTGGCTCCCGCCCAGGCGAGACACAGGCCGGCGGCGAGGAGGTCGCGGCGCCTCAAGCCGAAGTACGCCGCCAAACCGACCGGGACCGCCACCTGGAAGACACTACCCATGAGAGCGGTGATCACATCGGGGAACACGTAGGTCAGCATGTGCCCCAGTTCGTGAAACCCGAGATCGACCCCGCCCAGCAACGGCACCCGCCGCTGCTGCACGAAAGGGAAATACCCGATCACGGCGCCGCCGGCCACACCGGCCACGTATCTCCAGAGGGTTCTCCACGATTCCACGAAAATATATCGGCGCCACCCCCAGCAATCTGAACGGCGCCACTCGGATAAAGTCGCCAAGGGCGTGAAGAACACGTCATCATCCCGGCGAGCTTCTGCGGACCACCCGACTTCGCCAACGGTGGCTACGCCTGCGGCATTGTCGCCAAACTGCTCGATGGGTCCTCCGAAGCCACGCTCCTAAGAACCAACGAAGCCGGCTTCCCGCTTCTCGATGAAGGCGGCAACGCCTTCCCGGGCATCATCGGTCCGGAAGCACGTCAAGAAAGCATCCATTTCCGCGGTCAGCCCCTCGCCGGCCGATAAACGCAACGCGTCGTTCAGAGCTCGCTTGGCCGCCCCATAGGCCAGGGTAGGCCCGGCCGCCCATCGCCCGGCATCGGCCATCGCAGCTTCCTGGAGTTGGGCAGCGGGCAACACTCTGTCGGCCAGGCCGATGTCGTGCGCTTCTTCGGCTCCCAGGTGCCGGCCGGAGAAGATGATGTCCTTGGCCCGCTGATAACCGATCAGGCGAGGGAGTCGCTGCGTGCCACCCGCCCCCGGGATCAAACCCAGCAGGATCTCCGGTTGTCCGACCCGGGCGTCGTCGGCGAAGTAACGGAAGTCGGCCCCCATCGCCAATTCGAGGCCGCCTCCCAACGCAAACCCGCGGACGGCAGCAATGGTGGGCTTCTCGAGCGTTTCGAGGAGCCGGACGGCTTTGCCGAGATCGGTGGCCAGGCTGTCGTCGCGGCCGCTCTCGTAGGCGGCCTGGAAGCCTTTGATGTCCGCCCCGGCGGCGAAATGTGGCTCTCCGGTCACCACCACCGCCCGAATAGCCGGATCAGACGCCTCCAAGAACGCGGCCGCCAGGTCTTCAGACAGTTCGGCCGACAGAGCATTGACCGGCGGTCGGTTGAGGACGATCCGCGCGACACTCCTGTCCACCGAATACTCGACCAGCGACATGGCATACTCCCTTGGGTTGACGTTGCGTTCAGACTACCGGTGGGCTCGCCATGGCCCGCCGGCAACTCCGCCCCCGGATCAGCCCCCATCGAGAAGCCGCCGGGCGGCCGTCCAGGGGTCCAACCGTCGAGCATCGACCTCAGCGGTGAGAGTGGCGAACCGGTCGTCCTCAGCTGCATCCTCGGCGCGGCGGAACAGCTCCGCAACCACCGCCCGATGCAACTCCTGGCGGAGCCGGGCCGAGCGCGCCTCGTTGAGGCGTCCGGTCGATTCGAGGAAGGAACGGTGGTCCTGAACCGCCTGCCAAACGGATCCGATCCCCTCACCTACCGTGGCAACGGTGGCCAGCACCGGGGGGCGCCAGGCTCTTTGTCCTCCCAGATCGAGCATCTGTTCCAGGTCGCGCATCGTGTCGGCTACACCGTCCCGATCAGCCTTGTTGACGACGAGAATGTCACCGATTTC
>Ga0209431_10002843_pt1 | contig 13932 bp, 12 predicted proteins | sample RifCSP13_3_FD_184021 | JGI IMG/M metagenome (GOLD analysis project Ga0209431, IMG submission 184021) | Soil microbial communities from Rifle, Colorado - Rifle CSP2_sed 13_3 (SPAdes) (version 2) | ecosystem: Environmental > Terrestrial > Deep subsurface > Rock core/Sediment | place: Rifle...
GATCCGCCGCAGCTCCTCCTGCCCGATCACGGGGGTCCCGCCGACGCTCGTCCGCGAGTTCCGGCGCTCCACGAACAGCACGCTGTCCCGCTCCACGATCTTCGCGAGGTTCGAGACGATCTCCGCTTTCGAGTCCGCCCGCTCCCGCGCGGACGTGACCGCGGTGAGGAGGACGACCTCGCGGTCCCGCGTGAACGCCTCGAACGGGCAGCGGACCGTCGGGAGGACGTCGTACCCGAGCCGGTTCAGGCGCGTGAAGACGTCCCGCTCGAAGCTCTCGAACTCCTCGAACGACGTGAGGAGGCCCGCCACCTCCCGGGTGTACGCGAACGGGTCCATCGGGACGACGAGGGGCTCTCCGAGGAACTCCTCGAGGCGCAGGGCGATGTCGACCGTGGCGGACATGCCCTCGAGGTACATCTGGACTGCCCGCCGGGAGACGCCCGCGACCTCCGCGAGGGCGCCGAGGGAAATCTGCTTCTGCTCCCGGGCTCGCCGCAGGGTCTCGCCGTCCAGCTTCACGTACAGCCCGCCGGGCGCGGAGAAGAGGAAGGGCGGCACGCCCTCCTCGAAGAACTCCCTGAACGTCTGCCGGGAGAGGATCGGGACGCCGAAGCGGGAGTAGATCACGCCCTCCCCGAGGGGGCCGCCCCCGGACCGCGCCCCGATCAGGAGCGGGGACCCCCGCAGGGTCTCCGCGATCATCTTCAGCTCGCGGGCGCTCGCCTTCCCGAACGCGTCCACGTTCAGCAGGACCTTCACGAAGAGGAGGACGTCGTCCCGGCGGCCGACGATATCGAAGGCGAGCCCGCGGGAGCTCGTCTTCTCGCTGAGATAGAAGCCCGTCTTCGCGAGGATCGCGCGGACCTCGTCCAGGAGGCGGTCCCGGTTCACAGGAGAAAGACCTGGATTGACGTATATAAGATGTTGCGAGCGCGGGGCAGGCCTCCACGGAGGAGCCCATGTCGTCCGCAGCGCCTCCGAGCGCGAGTTATCATTGTGTAAAGATAAAAATGGTCGACCCTTGCGGACTCCGACCGTGGCGTCCACCCGCAATCCTTTATCCCGGCCTCCCGCATCGCGCCCCCGATGGCGGGCGAGCTCCGGGGGGAGATGGTGGTCGTCGAGGACCCCGCGGAGGCCTCCACGATCCACAACAAGGGCTCCTACGGGGAGCCCCGGAGCGGGGGCGGGCTCTCCCTCACGCTCCTCGAGGCCGTCTACTTGGTGGAGACGGAGCGCCTCGCCGTCACCCGCGGCGGGGAGCCCCTCCCGACGCGGGCGCTCGTGCGCGCCGCCGCGTCCGCATACGACCAGTTCGAGATCAAGTACGTCGTGTACCGGGACCTCCGGCAGCGCGGGTACGTGGCCGTGGAGGGGCCCGGCCTCCCGGACTTCCACGTCTTCCCCCGGGGCGGGGCGCCCGGCCGCACGCCCGCGAAGTTCTGGGTCCTCGCGATCTCGGAGCGGGCGGTGTTCGACGCGGAGGACCTCGCCGCGCACCTGCGCAAGGTCGCGGGCGTCCGGAAGCAACTCCTCCTCGCGGTCGTGGACGAGGAGTCCGACCTCACGTACTACGCGGTGCGGGAGTCGAGCCCCCGCGGCCGCCAAGCTCCCGCCCTGGCGGGCGTCGTCGCGACCGCGCACCTCCTCGAGGACCGCGCGATGGTCGTCGACGAGGCGCAGGCCCGCGCCCTGCACGCGGGCGGGTTCTACGGGCGAATCGTGGGGCGGCGGCTCCAGCTCTCCCTGATCGAGACCGCGCACCTCCTGAAGGCGGGCGCGATCGAGCTGCGGAACGCGGACACGGACCGGCGCATCGCGCTCCCCCGCCTCCTCGCGGAGGCCCGCCGGATTCAGCCCGACTTCGACCTCCGATTCCAGGTGTTCGAGGACCTGAAGGGGCGCGGGGTCGTCGCGAAGACCGGGTTCAAGTACGGCTCCCACTTCCGCGCCTATGAGGGGGACCCGGACCGCACGCACGCGAAGTACCTCGTCCACGCCCTGCCCGCGAAGTACCGCGGGATGTGGCCGGAGGTGAGCCGTGCGGTGCGGCTCGCGCACGGCGTCAAGAAGAGCCTCCTGTTCGGCGTGGCGGGGGACGAGGTCGGGTACATCCGGCTCGAGCGCGTGAGGCCCTGACGCTCGCTCAGAAGACCTTGCGGGGATCCGGCACCCGACCCACCGCGTAATCGACGTACGGCGGGAGGCCCACGAGGTTCCGCAGCGTGGCCTCGACGTACGGCGGCATCGACTCCGGCGGGTGGCGCTCCTCGCGGTCCAGCAGGAGGCACCGGAACCCCACAGAGGCCGCGGCCTCCAGGTACTTCGGGCGGTCGTCCACGACGAACGCGGCCTTCGGATCAACCCCGAGGCGCCCGGGAATCCCTTGCCAGTATGCGGTCGCGGACTTCGACGCGTTCTGGGTCTCGCCGGTGACGATCCCGTCGAGCTGGTCGAGGAGCCTCGCGCCCGTGAGCGCGCCGCGCGCGTTCGCCTCCGTCGCCGCGGTGGACAGGAACACACGGTCCCCCGCCGACTTCAATCGCCGGACGGCGGGGCGGGCGTCCGGGAATGCGGCGTCGATGTCCTTCATCGCCTCGAACTCAATCGCGTTCGCGAGTTCTCTGGGGTTTTCGGGGGGCGGGACCCCCGCCTCGCGGAACGTGCGGACGATGCTCTCCGCGCCGGAGCGGTCGACGACCTGGAGCCACGTCGCGCCCTCCCACGTCTCCGGCTTCTCCATGTGCTCCGAGTACCAGGCGTACGCGACGTCGTGGGCGCGGAGCCACGCCTCGAGGGAGCCGCCGTAGCGGGAGCGGAGGATCTCCGACTGCCGCTGGCGGTACGCGGCCTCCATCGCGGCGGAGTCCGTGAGGACGCCCCAGAGGTCGAGGAACACGTCCGCCATGGGAGCGGACCGAAAGCGCCCCGCGGGTTAAGGATGTCTTCCCGGCGGGGCGGCCTACGACGGGAGGCGGGATCCGAAGTAGTACGCGACCGCCCAGGCGAGGAGGTTGTCCGTATACGGCGCGAAGAGCTGGGGCCAGCCGAGGGCGAAGGACGCGCAGACGTACCCGACGAGGCCGATCACCGCCACGGCATTGACGTTCCGGAACAGACCGATGGCCCGGATCACGGGCTTGCCGGCCATCCGGCGGCGGTGGACGATCACGGAGATCACGTAGCCGAGGAGGTAGCTCGCCATCACCTGGAGAATCAGGAGGAAGGCGCCGGGGAGGCTCCGATCGTGGTACCATTGGTACGCGATCACGCCGAAGAACCCGACCAGGAGGATCACCCGGACGGAGCCGCGCGGGAGGTGCAGGGGCTGCTTCACCTTCACCGGCGCGACGACGGGCGTTCCCGGCGGCAGGGCGGCCGCGGCAGCGGCCTGCATCGCGGGGGCGGTCCCCTGCCGGACCCCGAAGTAGAACCCGATGACGAGGAGGACGGACTCCAAGAGTATTGGGGGGATCGTGAGCCCGTTCAGCGCGAGGTACCAGATGCTCCCGCACATGATGAGCGCGAGGACCGCCCGGACGCTCCCGGGCGGGAGGCCGAGCGGCGGGGGGACCGCGGGGACAGCGGTCGCGGCGGGCGTCGTCGGGACGGCGGGGGTCGCCATCGTTCCCCGCTCCCATCTCCCGAGGCGGGTATAGACCCTTTGGCGGGAACGCCGCGGGAAACCTCAAGTGCCCCCCGGGGCTTCCCGCACGCGGGTTCCGAGGGAGGCATCCCGCCATGACGTTCAGCATCGTCGCGTGCGACCCGAAGACGAAGGACCTCGGGGTCGCGGTCGAGTCGAAGTTCCCCGCGGTCGGCATGGCGGTCCCGTTCGCGAGGGCGGGCGTTGGCGCGGTGGCGACGCAGAGCTACGCGAACACGACGTACGGCCCGAGGGGGCTCGCGATGCTCCGGAAGGGGCTGAGCCCGAAGGACGCGATCGTGTCGCTCACCGCGCGGGACCGGGAGCGGGACAAGCGGCAGGTCGGCGTCGTCGACGCGAAGGGGCGGGCCGCCTCGTTCACCGGGAAGGAGTGCCACGCGTGGGCGGGCCACGTCGTGGGCCGCGGGTACGCGTGCCAGGGGAACATCCTCGCGGGCGAGGAGGTCGTGAAGGCGATGGCCCGCGCGTACGAGTCCACGGAGGGGGACCTCCCCGTGAGACTCCTTGCGGCCCTCGTCGCGGGGCAGAACGCGGGCGGAGACCGACGGGGCCAGGAGTCCGCGGCCCTCCTGGTCGTGAGGGAGAAGGGCGGGTACGGCGGGTTCAACGACCGGTGGATCGACCTCCGCGTGGACGACCACCCGAGGCCGATCGACGAGCTGATCCGGGTCTTCAACATCTACGACATGACGATGCTCACGCGGGAGGACCCGAGGAACGTCGTCGACATCACGCCGGAGATCGCGAAGTTCGTCCAGCGGTTCCTCCAGGACCAGGGATCCTACCGGGGCGCGGCCCACGGCCGCTGGGACCGGAAGACGCGGGACGCGCTCGAGGACTGGATGGGGATCGAGAACCTGGAGCAGAAGCTCCGGAAGGACGCGAAGCTCTGGGGCTCCGTGTGGCGGTACGTCCAGGAGAAGGCGGGGGAGGCAAAATAAAACGACGCGGGGCCACGAGGGCCCGGCGTCGAGGTTTTGGGCTTACCCCGTAACGGGGCCCGTTTGCGGAATGGATGTGGCGGGTATTTCAAGTCGTCGTCAACGCGGAACGACGGCCGTCGACGACCGCAATCGCGACGCCCATTTCGCGGATTCTCTCCGGCTCCCGCCACGGATCCCCGTCGAGGACGACCGCGTCCCCGAGCTTCCCGATCGTGAGCGAGCCCTTCTCCCCCTCCTCGAACCCCGCCATCGCCCCGCCCGCCGTGTACGCGGCGAACGCCTGATCCACCGTCAGCCTCTGGATGCCGAACGGTGCGTTCACCGCCCAGTGGATCCCCTCGAGCGGGCCGTACGGCATCCCGTCCGAGCCGAACGCCAGGGTCACGTTCCCCTCGAGGATTTCGCGGTACGGGTTGTTGCCGGCCGTCCTCTCGAACCCGAGCCGTCGCTCGTACATCCCGCCGGGGAGGGACCACTGGCCGATGAAGTTCGGCTGGCACACCGCGACGACGCCGAGTCGGGCCATCCGCTCGACGTGCTCCGGGTGGAGCAGCTCCGCGTGCTCGATCCGATGGCGGGGGCCGGGCTCCGGAGCGACCGCCTCAATCGTCTCCAGGACGAGCTGGATCGCGCGGTCCCCGATCGCGTGCACCGCGGCCTGGAAGCCCGCCCCGTGGATCCCAGCCAGGAGGTCCCTCAGCTCCCGCGGCGGGTGGATCAGCATCCCGCCCTCCGCGGGGTCGTCCGTGTACGGCTCGAAGAGCGCGGCGGTGCGGGCGCCGAGGGAGCCGTCACCGAACACCTTGACCGCCCCGAGCCGAAGCCATTCGTCCCCGAACCCGCGCGAGAGGCCCGCCCCGGCGAGGTGCGGGAGCAACGGATCGCGGGCCAAAAGGTACGCCCGCAACGAAAGCCGGCCGCGCTTCCGCGCGATCTGGTACGCGCGAATCTCGTCCTCCCCGACGATGTCGTGGACGCTCGTGATGCCGAGGGAGAGCGCGCGACGCGAGACCCGCCGGAAGTTCTCCGCGAGCCGCTCCGGGGTGGGCCACACGAGGTCCCACATCCGCTTTAGCGCGTCCTCCTTCAGGACGCCCGTGCCGTGGCCTGCACGGTCCGTATCGAACCCCCGCGTGCCGGGAGGGATCCGGAGTAGCGCGAGCGCCGCGGAGTTCACCGCGGCCATGTGGCGGTCCACGCGGACGGCCACGATCGGCATCGCCGCTGACGCGCGGTCGAGGTCCCTGCCGGTGAGGTACCGCCGCTCCGGCCACCGGGACTCGTCCCAGTCGTCCGCAATCACCCACTCGCCCGCCTTCGCGGTCGCCGCCCGCCCGCGGATCGCGGCCACCGCGGACTCGATGGACGCGCACGCTCCAAGGTTGACGTTCCCGACCCGCGCCGCACTCTCCATTAAGTGCGCGTGGGCGTCGATGAACCCGGGGACGACGACCTTCCCGCCGAGCTCGACGACCTCGGTCTTCTTCCCCGCCCACCGCTCCGCCTGCGCGTTCGTGCCGACCGCGAGGATCCGTCCGCCTCCGATGGCGATGCCCCTTGCGCGAGGCTTCGCGGGGTCCATCGTGTGGATCGCGCCGTCGACCAGGATGAGGTCCGCGTCCTTCGGGATGGCGGGTGACACAGGTCGGGTCCATTTCGCCATGGGCGCCTCGGCACGCGGCCATCGGGACCGCGGGGAAGAACGTGTCGCGCGTTTGGCCCAATTGGGCAGAAATAGGAGGCCCGCCATCGCCGGTCCATGCGGACGTACGACTTCTGGCGGGTGGACGTGTTCGCGGCCCGTCCCCTCGAGGGCAACCCGCTCGCGGTGTTCCCGCGGGCCCAGGGCCTGAGCGACAGGGAGATGCTCGCGATCGCGCGGGAGATGAACCTGAGCGAGACGACGTTCGTCGTCCCGCCCACGAAGGCGGGCGCGGACTACCGGAACCGGATCTTCACACCGGGCGGGGAGATCCCGTTCGCGGGCCATCCCTCCCTCGGCACGGCGTACGTCGCCGCCATGGAAGGGATCGTCTCGCTCGGAGAGGGCGTGACGACGGTCCACCAGGAGGTCGGGATCGGCGTGCTCCCGCTCGAGCTCCATTCCCGGGGCGGGCTCGTGGACCGCGTCGTGATGACCCAAGGGACGCCGCGGGTCGGGAAGCGCATCGCGAACGTGGACGCGCTCGCGAAGGCCCTCGGAATCCGGCCTCGGGACATCGCTGCGACGAGGCTCGCGCCCAGGGTCGCGTCGACCGGGGCGGACTCCCTCCAGGTCCCCGTACGGTCCCTCGACGTCGTGCGGGAGATGCACCCGGACCCGAACGCGCTTTCGAAGATCCTCACCCGCATCGACCGCGAGGCGGGCGCATACGTGTTCGCGTTCGACGCGGAGGGGGACGCGGACCTGCACGCTCGCGGGTTCTTCCCGCTCCATGGCATCACGGAGGACCCCGCAACGGGGAGCGCGGCAGGCGCGTGCGGCGGGTACCTCGCCTTCGACGGCAAGCTGCCCGCGAAGGACTGGTTCGCAATCGAGCAGGGGATCGAGGTCCATCACCCGAGCCGCATCGAGGTTTCCGTGTCCGTGAAATCCGGAAAGCCCACGCGCGTCCGCGTCGCCGGGACGGTCGTGCCCGTCATGCGGGGGACTCTCTCGCTCCCGTGACGTTGGAACCGGCGGTGACCGGAACGACTATCAGGCCGTCATGCCATCCGCGGTTCCGCGCGGCGGGGACCTGGCAATGCCGCGCTCACAGGAGGGGAGGACCATGGGAAGGATTCTGTCGACGGCGTTTGTGCTCGTGATGGCCCTGTCGGCGCTCGCGACTCTCGGGATGACGGGCGGGGTCGCAGCGACGGACCTCAAGTCTCCGACCGAGGTCGCGCGGGAGTTCGTGCAGTCGCACTTGGCGGAGATTGGCCTCGTCGCCTCCGATATCGACGAGATCATGGTGAGCAACGAGGTCATCAGCCGACACACGGGCGTCACGCACGTGTACCTCCAGCAGCGCTACCGGGGCGTCGACGTCCACGCGGGCATTCTCAACGTGAACGTCCGCGCGGACGGCACCGTCCTGAGCGCCGGCAACCGGTTCGTCTCGAACCTCGCATCCGCCGTCGGGGGACAGAACCCGCGGACGGCGGCCCTCGAAGCGGTGGCCGCGGCCGCCGAGCACCTGGACCTCGCGCCGACGGAGGACTTCCGGCTGCTGCTCCAGCAGGGCGGCCCGGAGATGACCAGTACAATCTCGGACGGTGGCATCGCCCTGGAGCCGATCAAGGCGACGCTCGTCTGGCTCCCGGTCGGTTCCACGGTGCGGCTCGCCTGGAGCCTCGACATCCAGGAGAACGGGGGCGACCACTGGTGGAACATATTCGTCGACGCGGAGACGGGCGAGTCGCTCGGGAAGGAGGACCTGATCGTCCACGATTCTGCGGACGCCATCGCCGCCGCCGTCGCCCGTCCCGAGAGCGATCCGACAACCCTGCCGTTGTTCTCCCCCACCGACGGGGCGACGTACCGGGTCTTCCCCTTGCCGTTCGAAAGCCCGAGCGACGGACCACGCTCCCTGATGAGCAACGCCGCCGAACCAACCGCGTCCCCGTTTGGATGGCACGACACGAACGGAGTTCCGGGGCCCGAATTCACGGTGACCCGTGGCAACAACGTCCACGCGTACGCGGACCGGGACAACAACAACGTCCCGGATCCGGCGAGCAGCCCGGATGGCGGGCAACCGCTGTCGTTCGACTTCCCCCTCGATCTGACCCGGCGCCCGCTCGATTCCCGGCCGGCCGCCGTGACGAACCTGTTCTACTGGAACAACATCATGCACGACGTCACCTACGGCTACGGCTTCGATGAGTCGGCGGGGAACTTCCAGGTCAACACCTATGGCCGAGGAGGGCTCGGCAACGACGACGTCCGCGCCGAGGCGCAGGACGGCAGCGGGCGCAACAACGCAAACTTCGGCACGCCCGTTGACGGCTTCCGGCCGCGGATGCAGATGTTCGAGTGGCGCTCGTCGGCGCCGAACCCCATCACGGTCGCGGCTCCCTCCCCGATCGCCGGCGTCTACTACGGCCCGATGGCCGGGTTCGGCGAGAGCCTCGTGACCACGGGCCCAATCACCGGCGAGGTTGTCTACGTCGGCCGCGGCTGTCCGGCCGGGTCGATCTCCCCCGGCAGCCCCGCCGACCCGTACCTCGCGGACCCGGCCGGGAAGATCGCCATGATCGACCGCGGTGTCTGCACCTTCGTGTCGAAGGTGCGACGGGCGGAGCTGGCGGGCGCGCTCACGGTGATCGTGGTGAACAACATCCCGGGACCCGCGATTGGCATGGGCGGCGCGGACCCCGCGATCCAGATCCCGTCGGTGATGATCACCCTGGACGACGGCAATCTGTTCAAGGCGAACCTCCCGTTCACAGCCACAATCGCCGACGGCACCGGAGGGGCTCCGGACCGCGACTCGGACCTCGACGCCGGGGTGATCTCGCACGAGTACGGCCACGGCATCTCGAACCGACTCACCGGGGGCCCGGCCACGGTCGCGTGCCTCAACAACGCCGAGCAGATGGGCGAGGGATGGAGCGACTGGTTCGCGCTCACGCTCACGACCCATCCGTCGGATACCGCGGCGACCCCGCGCGGCGTGGGATCGTATGTGATATTCGAGGCTCCCACCGGCGTGGGCATTCGCCCCACGGCCTACACGACCGACATGACCGTCAATCCCTCCACCTACGCCTCCGTGGCTGACGTCGTGGGGATCAGCCAGCCGCACGGCATCGGCTACGTGTGGAACACGATGCTCTGGGAGGTCTACTGGAACCTTGTGGATCGCCACGGCTACAACGCGAACGTGTACGACGACTGGACCACGGGCGGGAACAACCTAGCCCTCCAGCTCGTCATGGACGGGATGAAGTTCCAGCCGTGCCGCCCCGGTTTCGTGGACGGTCGTGACGCGATCCTGACCGCCGACCTCACGCTCACGGGCGGAGAGAACCAGTGCGAGATCTGGCGGGGCTTCGCGAAGCGGGGGCTCGGGTTCAGTGCGAGCCAGGGCAACCCGAACAGCCGCACGGACGGTGTGGAGGCCTTCGACCTGCCGCCAAGCTGCACGACGGCGATCTTCGGCGGCTTCGAGCCGCCGGTCTCGGCACCCCCAGGGAACAACCACGTCCAAGCGGGCGCGACCGTGCCGCTTAAGTTCACGATGACCGGCGCGACCTACCTCGTGATCGACTCCCAGCCGATCGAGTGTGGAACGCTCGTCGCCACGGGCGAGGAGCCCTCGCCGGTGACCTCGCCCGGCTCCACGCGCCTGTCCGTCAACCGCAACGAGTACCACATCAACTGGCAGACCGACGGAGCCTGGAGTGGAACCTGCCGCCGGCTCACCCTGCGGATTCCGGCGGCCAGCGATGTCGTTGCGTACTTCCAGTTCGAGTGATGCGGCGATTGGCGGACGACCCGAGAAGGCTGCGGTGAGGCCAGCGGAGGTACGAGCGGGCGCTCGGTCGAGGTGGTCGGAGACGCTCCCGACGTGAGTACAGTTCGATCTTGATCCCGAGCTTCTCCGTGAGCTCCTTGTACCGGTTCCGGATCGTGACCTCCGTCACGCCCGCGACCTCCGCGACCTCGCGCTGCGTGCGCCGCTCGTTCGCGAGGATCGAGGCGATGTAGCGCCGCCAACGTCGCGTCAGCGGCGATCGTAGATTCGCGACCGGTGGTCGACGCGCGCGACGATGATTGTCTTCGTCTCGTAGGAGAGAGCCGCGAGGAGGCGGTAGTCCCCCACGCGCAACTTGCATTCATCCGACCCGACGATTCGCGAGAAGAAGCGTCCCGGGTTCCGTGCGGCGCGTTCCAGCTTCTCGGCGATCCTCTTGACCACCGAGCCGTCGAGCCTAGCGAAATCTCGCAGGGCGCGGTCCGTCAGCTCGACGGACCAGGCCATCACAGCCCCAGCCGCTTCTTGGCCTCACGAAGGGGGGTCAGCCGGCCTTCCTTGATATCCAGGCGCGCCTCCAGAAGCCCGACGCGGAAGGCCTCCGTGTACCGGCCCTCCTCGTCTCCCTCGGGAATCAGGGCGAGCAGCTTTCCCAGCAGCTCATCGTACGTTTCCCGCGGGCTGGACTTCAAGCGGGCCAGCCTCTCGCGGGTCTCCTCGCTCACCTGGATGGTGGTCGCCATAGCGCGCTATAGAGTGCATATAGCGCGCACTACATAAGGTTACCGCGGAATTCACCCGGAAACAGCGCACACCCGGGGGGAGTGTCAAGGCCGCGCTCACCCTACAGCTCGATCTTGATCCCGAGCTTCTCCGTGAGCTCCTTGTACCGGTTCCGGATCGTGACCTCCGTCACGCCCGCGACCTCCGCGACCTCGCGCTGCGTGCGCCGCTCGTTCGCGAGAATCGAGGCGATGTAGATCGCCGCCGCCGCGACACCCGTGGGCCCCCGGCCCGACGTGAGCTCGCGGTCCGCCGCCTCCTTCAGGACCTCAATCGCCTTGGACTGCACCTCGCCGCTCAGCTTGAGCTCGGAGCAGAACCGCTGGACGTAGTCCTGCGGGTGGGTCGGCATGAGCTTCAGCTTGAGCTCCCGGGTCATGAACCGGTACGTGCGGCCGATCTCCTTCCGGCCGACGCGGCTCGAGTTCGCGATCTCGTCGAGCGTGCGGGGGACGTTGCACTGGCGGCACGCCGCGTACAGCGAGCCCGCCACGACGCCCTCGATGGACCGCCCGCGGATCAGGTTCTTGTTCACCGCCTTCCGGTAGATCATCGCGGCGGTCTCCCGCACGTTCCGCGGGAGGCCCATGCCGCTCGCCATGCGGTCCAGCTCGCTCAGCGCGAACGCGAGGTTCCGCTCCGTCGCGTTGCTCACGCGGATCCGCCGCTGCCACTTCCGCAGGCGGTAGAGCTGGGCCCGGTTCCGGGTCGGGATCGACTTGCCGTACGAGTCCTTGTTCTTCCACCCGATCGTGGTGGACAGGCCCTTGTCGTGGATCGTGTACGTCATCGGGGCGCCCGTGCGGGCCCGCTTCTCGCCCTGCTCGACGTCGAACGCCCGCCATTCGGGGCCCTGGTCGATCATCCCCTCCTCGAGGACGGCGCCGCACTCCTCGCACACGAGCTCGCCGCGGTCGTAGTCGAACGACAGGTGGCCGCTATTGCACTCGGGGCACCGGGTGACCTCTTCCGCCTCTTCGATCTTCTTGCCGGGCATTCCTGCCTCCCTCTTCGACGAAGACCTCGGATCCGATCAGGGACACCCCGGGCTTCCCCTCCGGCCGGACCGCCGCGAACGGCTCCTTCACGGGGCCGAACACCCGGACGACCCGCCCGACGGGGCGCTTCCGCTTGTCGAGTACCACGACGCCCTTCCCCGGGGCGAACCCCGCCCGCACCAAAACGAGGCCGTCGTACGCGATGTTCTCGACGTGGCCCAGGCTCCTCATGAGAACTCGAGGCCCTCGCCGCGCGATGTCACATCCACTATATATAAACTCCGTAACCCTCATGATAGGCTCGTGCGAAATTGGCTTGAGGGTTTCGCGACGGAACACCCTCGGGGGCTCCACCCGAAGCGACCCTGGTTCCGGTCCCTCACCGCCGCGAACGTCGGTCCCGCCGACCGGGCCGCCACACCGCGACCAGGAGCACGGCGACGACCGCCCCGCCCATCCCGACCACGACCCCGAGGGTCACGAGGTCGACCCCGGACCCGGCGTTCAGGCAGAGGAACCGGTACCCGTCCTCGAGGCGGAGCCCCCACTGCATCCCGAGCGCGGACGCGTTGGGCCCGACGGCCAGCTGCAGCATCTGGAGCCCGCGGGGCCCGTCCCACGCCTGGATCTCGTCCGACCGGGAGAGGTTTCCGCTCCCGTCCCGGTCCTGGAGGGTCACCCTCTCGACCTCGCCCGCCGGCCGGTCCACGTGGTCCGCCAGGGACTCATAGGATCCGTTCCACGGGCTCCAATACCACATCCCGTCGAGCCGCCAGGGGAGGTCATTCAGGACCGTCACCGACCACACCGGCGCGGCGTACGCGACCGAGTACTCCATGGGCGGGCAGGGCGTCGTGGCGCCGGCAGGCCCCGCCATCATCCCGAGGGAGGCGGGGAGGGCGAGCGCAAGAGCCACCGCGGCCCGCCAGCGGCCAAGCGTCCAGGTCATGGGATATCCGTGAATCGATGGAGCCCCGGCGGGATAAGGCCTCCCCTTCCGTTCGGCCGTACCGGAACCTTCGAGGGAAAGACACAAAGGGGGTCGACGCCCATACCGGGGGTTCAGCGGAGGCGGCGGGACGGAGTCCTCGTACCGGGTGCTCCGTGCGTGCACGGTGCTACACGAGCGGGCCCTCGAGCACATGCTATACGCCGGGAGCTGGTTCTTCGACCCCGGCGAGCAGGCGTTCCTCGCCTGCCCCAGCTACGACGTCCCGCTCGAGTCCCTGGCGCTCCGCCGGATCGACATGGGCTCGCTCGCGGAGGGCGCCCGGTCCCCCCCGGTGGGCGAGGTGGTTCGCGCCCTGGACCGGCGCCCGCAGGACGGCCTCCTCGCGGGATGCGGGTACGCCCACGTGTACGCCTTCGGCCCGGACGCGCTCGAGCCCCGGGCGAGGGTCGGCGGCCTGGGCGGCGCGCTGGGCACCCTCGCGTTCGACGCGGCGGGGGACCACCTCGTCGTGGGGTCGAACTGGCGGGAGTACGTGAAGGTCGTGGACGCCCACGCCTGGGAGTTCGCGGGCCGGGGGCTCGCGGGGCGGGTCACCGCGATCGCGCGCACCCGCCTCCCCCACGAGGTCGCGCTCCTCCACGGCCCGACGGGGCGGGTCTCGTGGTTCGACTGCTCTTCGAGGCGGGTCACGCACCGAGCGGAGGTCCCGCCCTTCGAGGGCGTCGCGGGCGACGGGGACCGGCTCGTCCTCGCGACGGGCGACCCCGAGCCGACGGGCTTCGCCCCGATCACGTACGCGAACCCGCTCGTCCCCGCGGGCGGCGAGGGGCGCGTCGTGGGCCGGGCCCCCATCCCCGGGACGGAGCGGGTGCAGACCGCGAGCGGGGTCGCGGTCCTGGACCTGGCGGGTCGCTCGATCGTGGCCCGCACCTCGACCCCCCCGTACGGGGACTTCCCGTGGGCCATGCTCCAGAGGAGCGAGTCGGGGGAGCGGGTCTTCCTCCTATCCCGCGGGCGGGTGCGGGCGGTGCGGGTGGACGACCTGAAGGTCGAGTGGACCGCGAGCCTCCCGGAGGCCTCCCTGCCCCTCGCGGTCCTTGGGGAAGGGGAGGGCGCGGTCGTC
>Ga0209431_10002844_pt1 | contig 13932 bp, 13 predicted proteins | sample RifCSP13_3_FD_184021 | JGI IMG/M metagenome (GOLD analysis project Ga0209431, IMG submission 184021) | Soil microbial communities from Rifle, Colorado - Rifle CSP2_sed 13_3 (SPAdes) (version 2) | ecosystem: Environmental > Terrestrial > Deep subsurface > Rock core/Sediment | place: Rifle...
GGTAGCCGTACCTGCCGACGAACACTGAGGGAGGGCTTGCACCGTCAAGCGAATCCATAGATAGTTTGGCCGAGTTTGCCTTCAGAAACTCAAGCCAGTTCTGCTCCAGGCGGCGCTTTATCTCTGCCGGCGTCGACAACATACAAAGATGGCGCAGGTTGCTTATTTGCTTAAAGTTTATTATCAATAATCAACCGCAAGCATCCGATGACAGAGAATTTCCCGGAAAGGATGCTTTCGATAGTAAACGACGGCATGCTCTGCCTCATGACAGGCGTGGGGCACAAGGTCGGCCTTTTTGACGCCATGTCTAGGATGGAACCTGCAACAAGCCAAGAAATTTCAAAGGCCGCGAGACTCAACGAGCGCTACGTGCGCGAGTGGCTAGGCGGAATGGTGACTGGCAGGATAATAGAATATGACGCCGCGACTGGCAAGTACAGGCTGCCGCAAGAGCACGCAGCCGTACTGACCAGGATGGCAGGCATAGACAACCTTTCGGTTTTTGCGCAGTACGTTGCACTGATGGCAAACGTTGAGGAGAAGGTAGTAGAGTGCTTCCGCAAGGGCGGCGGAGTCCCGTACTCGGCATTCCCCAAGTTCCAAGAGCTCCAAGGAGAAGAAACAGCGCGCGTCTTTGACGCAAGGCTTGTCAACCAGATACTGCCGCTTTCGGGCATGGTCGGCTGCCTCAAAGATGGCGCAGATGTTCTTGACGTCGGCTGCGGCCAAGGGCACGCGATAAACCTGATGGCAAAGGCATTCCCGAAAAGCAGGTTCTACGGCTATGACATCTCAAGGGACGGGCTAAAAGCCGCGAGGGAGGAGGCAAAAAAGATGAAACTTGCAAATGCTCACTTCAAAATAGCCGACGCGGCCAAGCTGGAGGACCACAACAGGTTTGACCTGATAACCGCGTTTGACACGATACACGACCAGGCAAAGCCGGCAAGGGTGCTCAAAGGCATAGGCAGAGCAATTCGAAAGGACGGCGTGTTTCTGATGCAAGACATCGCGGCGTCAAGCAATCTGCACGAGAACATGAACAATCCGCTTGCGCCGACGCTCTACGCGATTTCGACCATGCACTGCATGACAGTCTCGCTTGCCTACGGAGGCGACGGCCTTGGCACGGTGTGGGGCCGTAAGAAGGCCATGGAGATGCTTGCGCAGGCAGGCTTTGGGCGGGTGGAAATAAAGAGCGTGGAAGGCGACATACTGAACTACTATTACGTCGCAAGGAAATAGTTGCGAATGATTTATAGCGTTATGCAAACCCACAAGCACTACCACGGGATATAGATGGATCCGGTAGACAAGGCAGTGCTCGCTTCTCTGTACGCAAGCACGCTAGAGCCCTTAGTTCCAGCGTATGAGCGGATGAAGTCTAGGCTTGCGGTGAGCAGGGAATTCTTTGACGAGAGGATTGTCAGGCTTGCAAGTATGGGCATGGTGGAAAAAACCGACCACTCAAAGCTGACTTTCATAGGGCGCGACGCGCTCAAAGTGGTGCTTGTAGGCGGAGTGTTTGATCTGATACACCCTGGCCACATCCACACGCTAATGGCTGCAAAGGCGGCGGGCGATTTTCTGGTGGTCGTAATCGCAAGGACTGCGACTGCGCAAAAGATCAAAAAGGACCGCAAGATCTACCACGACGAGAACCTGCGCAAAGAGCTGGTCGAGTCGTTAGGCTTTGTAGACCTTGCCATCATAGGCAGGGAAGGCACGCTCTATGACACTGTCGAGTACGTCAGGCCAAACGTTATAGCACTCGGCTACGACCAGGCGCACAGCGAAAAGGACGTTGCAGAAAACTGCAAGAAGCGCAACCTCGACGTGCAGGTGATAAGGCTCTCGACCCCGATACCGGGCTCCAAGAGCTCCAAGATGAAAGAGGAGCTTGGCGACAGCATCTACGGCATCTGAACGTGCACCCGGACTTTTGCCCTGTCGCCTAGCTTTATTCCAGCAGAGTCTTTTATCGACACCGGCGCGATTACTTCAAGCATGCTGTCGTCATAGTGCGTGCGCTCCAGGACAAGGGCCGCCGCATTTTGTACGCCGTCAATCGTTGCGCGGTAGCACTTGACCCAGCCGTACGTCCTTGTGCCGTCGCTAAAGCCGTCAATGAATATCGAAGGGTGGCTGCCAAGCTCGCGCCGTGCAGTCATGTAAAGCGGGTCGACGAGCCTGATATTGAGCGTACCCGGGTACGGCTCGTAGCCCAGCTTTTCCTTGAACTGCTTTTTGTAGCCTTCAAGCGACATGTAGTATGCGCCCTCGCCCATCCCTGATACGACGGTTCCCTCAAAGTCTATAGCGGCAGGCGCGGACTCGAGCGCAGACTTTAACGATGTAAAAAGGCTCTGGATTTCAGAGTACCCCTTGTCAGTCACGCGCACGCCAAACTTTTGGCCCCGCCGGACGCGCTCGATGTAGCCCGAGTTTTCCAGGTCGAGCAGGTGCTTTGACGCCGCCTGCTGCGACCTGCTGATGTTCTTGCCAAGGTCCCCTGTTGTTACTTCTACAAAGTTGTGGCGCGCCCCCTTGGCCAGGAGCTGCACCAGGGTCAGTATGTGCTGAAGTCTTATTTCCGGCATTTAATTCGTGATGCCCACGTCGCCGAAAGTCCTGACCTTTATCTCGGCGGCCTTGGTTACGCCGGTCGTCCTGTGGCCCACGATGTACTCGATGCCGGCCTTGTCCGCCGCATCGACCAGTCGTTGGGTGACGATGCCGTCTATGACCAGGTACTTGGCGCCTTCCGCCGAGTCGAGCCTCTTGATTACCTCAGATACCGGAACTTTCAGCAGTTGCTTCATCGAGCCGTCGAGGATGATTGCCTCAAGCGTCTCGTTTATCTGCGGGTACACGTCGCGGATGGCTGTGAGCACTTCTGGCGCGTCGTTTGCCGCTGCAGCGGATGGCAGGCCTGGCGTCACGGAAGCCTGTTCCGGCTCTGGAGCCGGTGCGTACTCCTCGCGTGGCCTGTCGTAGTCGCTCCTCTCGCGGTCGCGGTACCTGCCTCCTCCGCGGTAGTTCCTGTCGCGGTCGCCGTATCCGCCACGGTCGCGGTACCTGCCTCCTCCGCGGCCCCTCTCCCTGTAGCGGTCGTCGCCGTCCCGGCGCTCATTCCTGTGTTCTTCCTGCGCTGGAGGCTCCGCTCTTGGCTGCGGGACTTCTGAATACGCGTCTCTTAGTATCTCCGTAATCTCAAGCGGCGTGCACTCTTCTACCTCCCTGCCTGCCGGCGCGCGAAGCACCTTGTCTACCTTGACGACTCCGACAAGCTCCTTGAGGATGAGGTCGCCAGCCCTGTCGCCGTCAAGGAAGGCAATGACCTTCTTGCCCTCCGTCAGCTTCACGACCGTCTCGTCTATCCTTGCGCCTTCGATTGCAATAGAGTTGTCGTAGCCGGCACGGAGCAGGTTGATGACGTCCGCCCTGCCTTCCACGAGTATTATCCACTCTGAATCAAAAACTCCGGTTCCGCACGCAAGCTGGGCCTTGCCGTATGAGGTCAGTTTCCCGGGCTTGCTTGCATCGTAGACATCTTTTAACATCTCCTCACCCTCAGAGATGGTCTTGGTGGCCCAGTCCTGGACTATTTTCTTGGCCCTGTCCACTATGACCTTCTTCTTGATTGCGCGGATGTCGTCGATGCCAACGAGCTGGAACTTGGCCTGGAACGGCCCCACCTTGTCGATGCTCTCGATGGCTGCCGCTATCAGCGCGGCCGTCGAGATGTCGGTGCTCATGGGTATCAGGGCGTCACCCTTGGCCACGTTGCCCTTCGTCTCGACGTTCACCTCTATTCGTCCAACCTTTGACACTTTCTGCAACTCGTTGAGGTTCATCTCTGGTCCAAGCAGGCCTTCGGTCTGTCCAAAAATCGCACCGATTATGTCGGCCTTCTCGACCAAACCATCAACTTCAAACTTTAGCTTAACATGATACTTTACGATTCCTGTGCTAGGCAATTTTTCTTCAATACCTCGTTAGTGGTTTGTTCGTTACTGGCTGAAATTCAGCCTTGCTTGGATATAAGTGCTTTTATGTATAGAAATAGAGATCCTTGCGGCTTCCCGTGATGCCGGACATCTGGGGCGCAAATATGGTCAGATCTTCGACGTGCCTCACCTTGCCATTTGTTATCTTTGCCAGCGCGTGCTTGTAGAAGAGCGTGACATTTTTCCTCCGTGTCTGCAGCTGCGAGACGAGCTTGCTTGTGAGGTACTTGCCGGTCCTGTCCATGTCCAAAAGAAGGATTATCTTCTTTCCGGTGTGGCCGTGGGTGTCGACAAAGTCTGCAATGCCCTTGAAGTTGTGGAATATTGCAGGGTTCCCGGTAAATCCTATGCGGAAAAGCGCCTCGGCGTCACGTCTGCCTTCGACCACGACGACGGAGCCCTTTTCGGATTCCTCGTTCAGCTGGCCAACAAAGCTCCTCATCTTTTCCAGTACCAGTTCGTCTGAGGCGGGGTAGCCCATCGGCAGCTGTATCTTGAGCTTAGAGCGATTTAACACTTTTGCCGGCGAATAAATACCGCCCGTGCAGACTTGATTCGATTGAAAAAGGTCCTGTCGGTGCAGAACATCGCCTGCGAAACGCTGGGGACGCTTGAGCGGCTGTTAAAAGCCGACAGCTTTGAAATCGAAAAGAAAAGGGCGCAGGATTTGGAATCGGCAAACTCTGCCGGCTACTCTGCAATCGTCATCCTTGGTGGCCCGATGGCAGTCTACGACGACCTCCACTATCTGCAAAAAGAGAAAGAGCTCGTGTGCGACGCCATCAGAAACGACATCCCGGTTCTGGGCATATGCCTCGGCTCCCAGCTGATAGCGCAAGCGGTAGGCGGGCGCGTATTCAAAGGCTCGAAGAAAGAGATCGGCTGGTTCGATGTCTCGTTCTCTGACGAGGGCAGAAAAGGCCTCTTTGCAGGCCTTGAAACGCAGATGAAGGTGTTCCAATGGCACGGCGACACGTACGAGCTCCCAAAGGAGGCAACGGTGCTTGCGTACAGCGACCTCTACCCGCAGGCCTTTCGGGTGGGAAGCGCCTACGGCATCCAGTTCCACCTTGAAGTCGACAAATCCATGATAGGGTCTTGGATTCAAGAGTACGGCGTAGAAGTAAGGGCGGAAAACCTTGACAAAAACGGCATAACGCCAAAGGCAGGCGAAGTTGAAAAACTTGCAGAAATGTGTCAGCTGATGTATAGAAACTTTGCACGGATGGTGAGGTAACTTTAAAAGAAGCTTGAGGGGCTTTTTTCAAGAACAGACATGGCCAGTCAAAAGGTCCAAAACATATTTGATGGCGTTTTCTCAACCAAGGAAAAAGTAATCACGGAAGAGTTGGCTAAGCAGGTCTTGACTGAATATGGCGTCAAGGTGCCACCTTACGCGCTTGTCAAAAGCGAGGCTGATGCCGAAGCCAGGTCGAAGCAGATAGGCTTCCCGCTCGTCGCCAAGATAGTTTCGCCCCAGATCCTGCACAAAACTGACGTCAAGGGCGTCAAGGTGGGCCTGCAGAACGAGGCGCAGGTAAAAGAGGCTTTTGCAGACATGCACGGAAGGCTTTCCAGCCAGTACAGCGTCAAGGGAGTCCTGCTTGAAAAGATGGTACCGCAGGGCGCCGAACTTATCGTGGGCCTGCAGAACGACCCGCAGTTTGGCCCGATAATCATGGCCGGCATAGGCGGCATTTACACTGAAGTGTTCAAAGATGTCGCATTCAGGGTGCTCCCGATAACAAAGGAGGACGCCCTTTCCATGATCGAAGAACTGAAAGGCAAAAAGATACTCGAAGGCTTCCGCGGAGCTGCTCCGGTGGACAAGAACATGATAGCAGACGCGCTTGTCAGCATCGGCAACTTGGGCACCGACATGGCAACGTTCTACGAGAGCATCGACTTTAACCCAGTAATATTCTACGAGAAGAGCTACTACGTCGTTGACGCCAAGATAATCCTGCGCCAAAATGCCGATCCAAACGCGATTTCAAGGGCGCAACCCGACTCGTCGTTTATGGACCTGTTCTTCAATGCAAAGTCAATCGCTCTTATCGGCGCGTCGCCGGAAGCCGGCAAGGTCGGAAATTCCGTATTGGAGAGCATGGTCAAGCACGACTACAAGGGCAAAGTCTACCCTGTAAACGCAAAAGGGTATCCGGAGATAATGGGCATCAAGGCGTACAAGAGCCTTGATGACATTGCTGACCCTGTCGAGCTCGTCGTCGTCACGGTTGACTTGAAATTCGTGCCAGAGTTGTTAAAGTCGGCGGCAAAGAAGAACATCCACAACTTTGTCGTGATTTCCGGAGGCGGCAAGGAGCTTGGGGGCGAGCGCGCGGCCATAGAGGCGGAGGTCAAGCGCTTGTCGTCCGAATTGAAAATAAGGATAATCGGCCCGAACTGCATCGGCATGTTCAACGGAGCTAACAGACTCGACTGCGCGTTCCAAGGCCACGCAAGAATGCTTAGGCCAAAGAACGGCAACGTGGCGTTCCTATCGCAGTCGGGTACCGTTGGCATCGCGTTCATGGAAAGCTCGGACGTCTTCGGCATGTCCAAGATGATCTCGTACGGCAACAGGTCAGACGTGGACGAGGCCGACATGATATGGTACTTGTCAGAGGACCCCAACACCAAGGTGATAGGCCTCTACGTCGAAGGCCTTGGAGACGGACGCAAGTTCATGAACACCGCCAGGAAGGTCATCAAAGAGCGCAAGAAGCCGATAGTCATGTTCAAGAACGGCAGGTCCGCAAGGGGTGCCAAGCAGGCCGCGTCGCACACTGGCTCGCTGGGCGGCTCGTTTGGCGTCGTCAAGGGTGCAATGGAGCAGGCAGGCATCATTTCAGTCGACTCGTATGAGGAGCTGACGGCGTCGCTCAAGGCGCTTGACTGGCAGCCGGCCCCCAAGGGCAACAGGGTGGCGCTTGTTACAAACGGCGCGGGCCCCATCATAGCTGCGATAGACAACTTTGAGCGCCTCGGCCTCCAGGTCGCAGAGCTTTCAGAGCAGACGAAGAAGGCGTTCAAGGAGCACTACCCAGCGACCTACGTCATCGGCAACCCGTGCGACATCACAGGGTCCGCAAACGCGGACGACTATAGGTTTGCGATACAGGCGTTCATGGACGACCCCAACATAGACATCATCATGCCTTGGTTCGTTTTCCAGGACGATCCGCTCGAAGAGACCATCGTTGACGTGCTGGCGTCGTTCCAGAAGCAGGCCAAAAAGCCGGTGCTCATCGGCGCGATGGGAGGCCCATTCACCGAGTACATCTCAAAGCGCATAGAGGCTGCAAATGTGCCGGTCTACCGCTCTGTCACAGAGTGGGCGACTGCGGCCGCCTCGCTCGCCAAGTGGACCAGGGTGTCGGGACAGGCCAGGTAAGGCCCCCTTCTTTTTACTTTAAATTAGCAACTGCTCCACCCTGCACCGTTGTCAAATCCTGCGCTTGAAACTAGGCGCGCGTTTGGCGTGCTTTTTGTCGGAGTCGCCGTGGCCGTGTTTGCGGGAGCAGTAATGTCTGAACTTGCCTTTCTAAATAGCGCGCCCGTTTATTATTACGCAGTAATATGGCTTGGGAGTTTCGGCGCCACATTTGGGGCCGCGTGGCCCCAGTTCAAAAAATCATTGCCAGCGATACGCGGTAGGATGAAAAACAGCGGGCACTGGTCACAAGGCGCAAAGGCACTAAACGCGGTCTGCTGGGCCGGCCCGTTTGCAAGCATCGCCGCGTTCCCTGCGCTTTACCAGTACCTCATACTGCTCGGCATAGGGCTTGGCAACCTGGCAACGTACGTGATGATGAAAAAGTACAGCGGGCCTGACAACCGCGAGCAGCTAATAGTCGCTGCCGTATCGCTTGCCGCGCTCCCCGCCGCCCTAGCGATAGACACGTCGATTTTTGCAGAGCAGCAGGACGTCGCGGTCATGCTGTCAAGGATGCTCATAGCTCTTGCGTATGGGGCAGGCGGCGCGTACGCTATTGCGGCAAGAGGTTAGGCGGGCCCGGTGGGCTTCGATCCCACGACTTCCGGCTGTCTTCAACAGAATTTAGAAGGCAGGCGCTCTATCCATGCTGAGCTACGAGCCCGCAGCCAACGCTGGCATGAAATGGCGGGGCAATTCCTTTATAAAATGTTTTTTAGGGTCAGCGTGCATTGCAAATTTGATATTTGATATTATCACCCAGCCTAACATCAGTGCAATTCTGCAATTGTGGAAGGTGTGGGTTTTACAGGCCATAGTATAAATATTACATAAACCATCCCGATATTATGCATTTTCTCTATGGAGAAACTATAATAGTTTGCCAGTGGACTCATAGGTTAGTCAATAATAGAAGGTATTAGCTATGCAAGATAACAACGATAACCCGCCTGCCGGCGTGACGCCGGAACAAGCTACCAAGATGTTAGACGCCTGGACGGAAGTTCTGAAACTCCCCACGATAGGACCGATGTACGCCTTTTCCAAGGATTTTGCTTCTTACGCCGATGAGTTTGCAAGACTGGGCAAGATAATGGCAGAGATGAAGGGCCACCTTGACGTCTACTGGGGGCTCGTCAGCACGGCATACGCCAAGGCGGCAAAGGACACCGCGGAAAAGTCGCCAAAGCAGTTTGCAACAAAGGAGGACTTTGACGGTTATCGCAAGGCTATAATAGAGTCTTTCGAGGACGCGTTCACCGGCCTCTTTGCTTCGGCCGAGTTCTCCTCAGTCTACGGCAAAGTGTTCAGCAGCCAGATGGACATGTCAAAGGCTATGCAGACCATCACAGAAAAAAACTTCAAGGCGCTGAACCTGCCGACCCGAAGCGAGGTTGACGAGATATTGAAGGACATGCACGAACTGAAAAGGGCGGTCAGGGATTTGAAAAAGGGCATGGAGGCTCTAATGGATGACGCAGCAAGAGTTTAAGCCAGAAAAATCAGAGCAGCCCGCTTCGCCGGTTGAAAATAAAGAGAAGAAACCCGCGGAAGGTCTAGCGCGCGACTTGGAGGAGAACTACCGCAAGCTGGAAAAGACCCGTTCCGTGCTCCACACGGCCGGCAAGGTCGAAGTCGGGCAGACACCCCACGAGATACTTGCAGAGACAAGGGCGTACAGGCTCTTGCACTACCAGCCGCTTGCAGGCAAGACTGCCCGGACGCCGATCCTAACGGTTTACGCGCTGATAAACAAGTCCTACGTGCTCGACCTGCAGCCGGACAAGAGCTGGATACGTAGCCTTCTGCAGCAGGGCTTTGATGTCTACCTGATAGATTGGAAGGACCCGACGAGCGTAGACAAGTACGTCTCGTTTGACGACTATGTCAACTCCTACATCGACGACTGTGTAGACATGGTGCTCAAGAAGAACAAGGTTGACAAGCTGACGCTGCATGGCTACTGCATGGGCGCAAGCATGTCCATCATGTACACCGCGCTGCACCAGGAAAAGGTGCGCAACCTAGCAGTTATCGCGCCTGTCATCGACACCGAGCGCGACTCAACGGTAATCGGCAACATGGCCAAGAACATGGATGTCATGAAAATGCGCGACACGGTCGGCAATCTGCCGCCCGAACAATTGTATGCCTGCTATTCTGCGCTAAAGCCGTTCAAGCAGGGAGTCGCCAAATACTTCAACCTCGTCCAGAATATCGACAACGAGTCGTTTGTCGGCAACTTTTTGCGTATTGAAAAGTGGCTCTACGACACGCCGCAGATAGCAGGCGAGACTTTTAGGCAGTGGATAGCCGACATTTACCAGAAGAACCTGCTTGCGAAAAACGAATTCATGCTGGGTGACCTTGTGGTGGATCTGTCAAAGATAACGGTCCCGCTGCTCAACCTGGTCGCCGACGAGGACCACTTGGTGTCGCCGGATTGCAGCACCCCCCTCAACGACATGGTCTCAAGCCAAGATAAGAGGCTGATGAGGTTCCACACCGGCCACGTCGGGTTGATTGCGAGCTCGTACTCGCAAAACAATGTCCTGCCAAAGGTCGGCCAATGGCTAAAAGCGCGCTCTGACTGACAGCCTGTTTTTGTGCGATGATACATAGAGATAACTACCGCCCAATGCGGTCTGAGAAAAGGCAAGGCGTGTGCCAGTTTTTTCGGCGAGCAGTTTGACAGCGCCGAGATGCTTGCCACGCACGTGCAGCGGGAGCATCTGAACAAAAGCGACGAGGACTAGAGAACCAAGTTTTCCAGTTCGGGCATCGTATACACCACAACTACTTCCGAGAGCATGAAGGGTTAGCAGGCAAGACACCGGCTGAAGCCGCAGGAATAGACCTCAGCCTTGGGCATGACAAGATAATAGACCTGATAGCGAAAGGTGCAGAGGTCAAGAGCAACTTTGCCGTTCAACTAGGAAAAAGGATAGAGAAGGTCAACATATCAAACGAAAAGGACTGCATCAAGGTGTACTGCAAGGGATGGGTGGAAAAGCAGACTTGGCGTGAGATAAACGACATTCTCAGGATAAATCAATTTGGATGGCTTTCCAACGGCAAAGATAGTTGCTGGATTAGAATGAACTAACGGAATCTTTCGGTCATCGCGTTGCTAAAATACGATGCCGACTATAGAATGTGACCGTAGATTGAACCTACTCAGCGTAGCCTGTCTATTCCTTGCAGTAATCATGCTAGCGTTTGCTATTAGATATCTAGTCTTCTTAATTGTGGCAAGACGAGTAATTTCAACGGTCAACGCACCCAGATTACTTTCAAAAGACCTGTCTAAACCGTATCTTAGCAGTTTCTCATTCGACGATAAACCACATGATAGTCAGATGCGGCGAAGACCCCTGGCGAAAAAACCATTCATCTCTATACTTGTGGCATCCTACAATGAAATTAATGTTATTGATAGACTGATGAAGTCATTCTCAGCGCTGACATATGGATTTGAAAATTTCCAAGTTATCGTGGTGGACGATTCAGACGATAGGACACTTGACAAGTTACAAAAGTGGCAAGAGGACATACCAAACATGAAGGTATTACATAGAAACTCACGGAAAGGATGGAAGGGAGGGGCACTCAACTTGGCAATCCACGAGATGGATAGGCGAAGTGCATACGCACTGGTAGTGGATGCAGATCACATAGTTGAAAAGGACTTGCTGGAGAAATTTGTACAATACTTTGCTAAGGACGAAAAGTTGGCTGCGGTACAAGGCTCTCCCATTCCATCGATAGGTGCACAGAGCGGTTGGGTTTATCGCGGAATCTGCTTCAGACTAGCACGAAGGAATATGATAGAGTTTGTTGCAAAAGAGGAGATGGAACTTCCACTTCAGATAACGGGTAGCCTCTTCATGATACGTGCAGACGTATTGCGAAGGACTGGATTTTCCCACGACCTTACTGAAGACTGGGATCTTACCCTTGCGCTTCACCTCCAAGATCATGGATTAAGTTACAAAACGATCCTTTTCCACCCTTCCCTAGTTGCCTACTGCGAAGCTCCTTCAAGATTATATACATACTTTAGACAAAGATCGCGGATAAGTGAAGGACACACTCGTGGTTTTAAGAAAAGATTTTCAAACATCCTAAAAGGCCCGTTATCAATCAAAGAAAAGATAGAGCTCTTCTTTACAGGGATGCAGTATGCAAAATTCCTACTGATTCTGGCTTTATTGGTGGTAACTTGCGCAAGGTTATTCACTGATGATATTATACCTATAGGATCAACTTTATTCTTTGTCACCTCGCTTGTGATCCAAGCAGTTGCTCTTTCGATTTACGTGGGAAACAATTTAGTATCAATCTACATGCTTGGTAGCCAGAATTTCAATTACAAAGATATGCTGTTCCTCGCTGTCCTCAACGTGTGTACCTTTTCAGCCTTTGTGGTTGGTTCACTACGCGGATTGTTGAGACAAAAGGGTACGTTTTTCAAGACCGAAAGAAGTGGAAAGTAGCTGAAAACGAGTCATCACCCTAATTCACCACTCCATGACCCGAAATCAACAGGCAGTCAGTTTCACCCGAATTTTCACCAGTGTCCTCACACAGGTTCTGGTAACTTATCGGGTGTTATTCTACCTGTTAACTGTCGGGTGGCGTATCATTGAGACTAAAAAGGTCAATCAGGTTCTACCGCAGTGTTAAGCAAGGTTAATCAAGGGTGTAAAATCAATTCTATTTCAAAGCCACCTATGCAAATCTCTACAAAGTCGATCTTTCAACCAGCGGAGACAGAAGATGGTTTGAGAGTACTAATAACCCGATATTATCCTCGTGGCACACGGAAGGATCACTTTGATTATTGGATACAGGCTCTTGCACCGTCACGAGAGCTTCTCTTTCAATACAAAGAAGGTAGGATTACTTGGTCGGAATTCAAGATTACTTTCCTCTCAGAAGTCAGAGACAACAAGGATAGCCTTGATGCTATACATGCCCTCAATGATTATGCAAGAAGCGAGAAAATTACACTTCTATGCTATGAGCGAGCTGGCAATCCTTGCCATAGACATCTTGTCAGAGATATTATTGATGATCCTAGACTACTTTCCGCTCATTTTGAATCTAAAGACGCTGATGATGAGGAACGATCTTTTAAACCTGTTCTGGTTTCCGACCAAGAACGTCTTATCCCATAATGGATCGTCAATACGTGCGTTCTCGAAGACAGTTTGTGGATTAGTTGGATTGTTTCGCATTCCTTCATAAAATCCCCATTCGACCACTTGTTGATTATGAGGTTTTTCCAATTTGCAACTTGGACACCTATAAGTAATCTTGGGTATCCATGGATAGTTCTTTCGTGTGAGGAACAAACCAGTAAAATCCAAAGTGGTTTGAACACTTGGATCGTATTCCTCTCTGGGCTGCAACTCATGACCCAAAATAGTTGGTTTGACCATTCCCAAGCTCAGCTTTTTTTCGTTAAGTTCCTCTACACAACCTACCCCAAACTCAGATAAGAGCTTGGCAACTAATTGGCGTTTTTCGACATCCTTCAACTTATCAAGAATCCGCATTCTCTCAGGCAATTTTCGCCAATCAATTTTGGAGTCTTGAACTTTCCAGCTTTCAAATCTTTTGTCTTTTGGATTTTTCTCTAGCGGGATTTCCATTATGTTCCATCTTTTCATTTTGGCGGTGGTTGGTACTGGATAAATCCTGATCAATCCATGTTTGGACGAATAACCCGCGGTGCATACAGTAAACCGATTATCACTGATTTCATCGGGAACAGCATTCCCAAGAATTATGCAATCATCTATGACAATCTTTTCAGGGCTAGACATGCCTTACTCTCCAAATCAGGCCTCGGGGGTCTTTCAAACGCAGCAAGCCTACATCTCTTTCCATTTCATGTACCCACTTGTTGTTAGGTACAACTTGATCCAAATTGAGCCTTGTACGAATTTCAGTCCAAGTCATACCGTCACTATACTGAAGTAAATTCTTGATTTTGTCGCGGAATTCCTCATACGTCATTTTTGGCTCTGCTACTTTCCTAACTCGTGGTGATGGCTCGGCTACGAAATCAATGACAAGTGACTTACCTTTGACAGTATCTTTAAGCTCGCTCCCTTCTTTCCAACCTAAAGTATCGACTGTGTCGCTAGGCAGTGTGATTTGATACTTGTATTGAACTCTGTCATCCTTGCTGTAAGCTTTGATTCGTTGCAGTCGCATGAGGCTTATTTGGATGGTACCACTTTTTATACGTTACGGTATGAGTTAGTGGCACCACAAAGTATTAATAGAGTGGTACCACTAGTATTAAGTAGGTTAAAAAGATGCTACCACCTTACAAAGCTACACGTGAGGAAAGGGGTCACAATTTGACAATTCCCGCTGGAGATCCCGAGGAGCGCTTCTGCCATGCTCTGGGAGACATCGCGCGGCAAATCGTGTGGCACTGCAACCGGAGGGGATTGATCTGAGCGG
>Ga0209431_10002847_pt1 | contig 13928 bp, 13 predicted proteins | sample RifCSP13_3_FD_184021 | JGI IMG/M metagenome (GOLD analysis project Ga0209431, IMG submission 184021) | Soil microbial communities from Rifle, Colorado - Rifle CSP2_sed 13_3 (SPAdes) (version 2) | ecosystem: Environmental > Terrestrial > Deep subsurface > Rock core/Sediment | place: Rifle...
CTGGCAGTCATCATTTTGTGCTGGACTATCTGCTCGAAGAAGTACTACAAAAGCAACCCGAAAGCATTCAGAATTTCTTGCGGCGCACGTCAATCCTTGACCGCTTGTGCGGCCCCCTTTGTGATGCTGTTCTGCTCGATGCGTCTGCTTCCGGGCAGGAAACGTTGGAACAACTGGAGCGTGCCAACCTGTTCGTCATTCCGCTCGATCATGAGCGCAGGTGGTATCGCTACCATCATCTTTTCCGTGACCTGCTCCGCCAGCGGTTAATGCACAAGGTATCACCCGAGGAAATTGCGCGAGTTCACATCCATGCCAGTGAGTGGCTGGAAGCGAATGGAGATATTGCTGAAGCATTCCGTCATGCCCTCGCTGCCGCCGATGTTGACCGCGCCGCGCGGTTGGCAGAGTCGGCCTGGCAGGCTATGAATGAGAGTTTTCAGATGGGCACCTGGCTTGGGTGGGTGAACCAGCTGCCGTCAAGCGTGATCCGCGTCCGCCCTGTCCTGTGTACTCAGATTGGCTTGGCATACATGGACACCGGCAATGTGAATGCCAGCGAGTCCAGTTTGCGGGATGCAGAGCAATGCCTCAGCCTCCCATCAAGTGAAATGATCGTGGTGGAAAAAGGGCAGTTTCAAACCCTTCCCGCACGGCTCGCCTTTGCGCGCGCCTACAACGCTCAAAGCCAGCATCGTTTTTCCGATGCGGTCAAGTATGCCGAAATGGCGCTTGACCTGACGCCCATTGAAGACGATTTTATGTATGCGCAGGTCTCTACACTCTTGATGGGCACGCATTGGGCAAATGGCAACCTGGATAACGCCTGCAAGTTGATTAGCGATTTCATTGAAGCCTCAGAACAAGCGGGAAAACTTTTCTTTGCCATTGCCGGCGCTTTTGGGAAAGCGGATATTCTGAGCGCACAAGGACGGTTGCGTGATGTACTGCAAGCCTATCAACAGGCGCTTGACCTTGCCGACGCTCACAATGCGGCACAACACACAGCGCATCATCACCTGGGGTTGGGGATGCTGTACCACGAAATGGGGGAGGATGAACGCGCTGCGCGGCATTTGCAAAAAGGTTTTGCCCTCGGCAGACAAGCCACGATCGTGGACTGGGCATACCGCAAGAGTTTGGCTCAAGCGCACTTGAAAGAATCCGAGGGCGACTTGGACAACGCGCTCGAGCTGCTGGATGAAGCGCAACGCTTGTACGTCCGCACCCCCACTCCCGATCTGCGCCCTGTGGATGCCATGAAGGCGCGCATTTATCTCAAGCAAGGGAAGCTGTTGAAGGCGCAAGAATGGGCACACAAGAGCGGGCTTTCTCTGCATGATGCCCCCGATTATCTGCATGAATTTGAGCGCCTCACGTTGGCAAGGGTTGCGCTTGCTGAATATCAAAACGATCCCAATGAACAGCTTTGGCTTGATACGCTTGGACTGTTGGAACGTCAGTTGAAGTTGGCGGAGAAACAAAACCGTCTCCGCAGTCGAATTGAAATTCTCATTGTGCAGGCGCTTGCCTTCCATGCAAAGGGAGAGGCTGCTAAAGCACTCAAGTCACTGGAGCAAGCCCTGACGATTGCCGAGCCTGAAGGATACCTTCGTATCTTTGCCGCAGAAGGCAAGCCAATGACGGAATTGCTATCCAATCTCGACAATGGGTATCTTAAAAAATATGCCGAAAAGATTTTGACGGTCTTCACACAGCCTCAACATATTCATCCTCCATCCCTCATTCCTCATCCTTTGATCGAGCCGTTGAGCGAACGCGAACTCGAAGTGCTGCGCCTCATTGCACAGGGACTTTCCAACCAGGAGATCACCCAGAAACTTTCCGTTGCGTTGAGCACGGTCAAGGGACATAACCTGCGCATCTTTGCCAAACTGCAAGCAAAAAGCCGCACCGAAGCCGTGGCGCGCGCCCGCGAGCTGGGCTTGCTCTAATCCCCCAGGCAATACTCAAGACAATACTCAAGACAATACTTTTGGTTCTAGACGACAGTACCTCCCTGCCGGTATACTCGCGTACGTTGATTCAAATGCGCTAGGCGATGACCCACTTCTACGAAATTCGAATCGAAGGGCGCTTGGATGCTCAATGGCAGGATTGGTTCGACGGCATGTCCGTTACGCTGGAAGAGGATGGAACCACGCTTCTCTCTGGACGTGTGCCTGATCAGCCCGCCCTGTACCGGTTGCTGCGGAAGGTGCGCGACCTCGGACTGCCGCTCGTTTCGGTACACCAGATGCCAGACCCGTTGAATCAACAAAGTTCAAACAAGAAAGGAGCAATACAAAAATGAATACAAACGCAAATACCACCAAAAAGCTGGACACCAAAGTTCTGCTCTCCACCCTATGGATAGTTGTAATGATCAATATGCTGAAGGCGGATATTCTTTCACTATACATCCCTGGGGCATTGGAGGAATTCGTAAAGTTTGCAGGCGAAACCCCGATCCCTCTACTAATGTTGGGCGGCGCGATCACGATGGAGATTGCAATTGTCATGATCGTCCTCTCCCGCGTATTGAAGTACAGGCCGAATCGTTGGGCCAACATCATTACGAGCATCATCACGATTGCGTTTGTTGTAGTTGGTAGAGCATCCTATCCCCATTACACATTCATAATGGCTGTTGAAGTGATCTGTCTGTTGCTAATCATCTGGAACGCATGGAAATGGTCCAGTTCTGAAGAATAACCATCATGCTAACTACGGTCGTTCTTCCTGATCCTTGTCGCTTCCTCGGCATCGCTGGCGAACTCTCGCCCTGCTTCCGGCTATTGTTCAACCGCAGCAGGGATGAAACAGGAATGGATATTTCATGAAAGCGATTGTCTACAACCAATACGGCACACCCGATGCGCTGACACTGACAGACGTCCCGCAGCCATCTCCCAGGGACAATGAAGTGCTGGTCAAGGTCCACGCGGTGGCGGTCAACGCCGCGGACCATCATCTGCTAAGCGGACTGGTCCCCCGCATCATGGGCTTTGGCGTGTTCAAGCCGAACAACAAAATTCTCGGCGCAGACATTGCCGGGCGGGTCGAAGCAGTCGGTAAAAAGGTCACCCAGTTCAAGCCGGGCGATGACGTATTCGGTGATCTTTCTGGCATTGGCTTTGGTGGGTTCGCTGAATATGTCTGCGCACCTGAAACGTTATTGGTAAGAAAGCCTGCCAACCTGATGTTTGAGCAGGCTGCGGCAGTCCCAATGCCAGCAGTCACTGCCTTGCAGGGATTACGAGATAAAGGGCGCGTTCAAGCGGGGCAAAAAGTGCTCATTCAGGGCGCTTCTGGCGGTGTAGGGACATTTGCGGTGCAGATTGCCAAATCCTACGGGGCTGAAGTGACTGCCGTTTGCAGCACCCGGAACTTGGACATGGCGCGCTCAATAGGGGCAGACCATGTTATTGATTACACGCAGAAAGATTTCACCAAAAACGGGCAGCGTTATGACTTGATTCTGGCCGTTAACGGATACCATCCAATTCTGGATTATAAGAGGGCATTAAACCCTGAGGGAATTTGCGTCGTGGCTGGAGGTTCCCTGTCTCAAGTTTTCCAGGCGATGCTTCTGGGGCCATTGGTATCGAGGCTCGGATGCAAGAAAATGGGGGTCATGCTGGCGCGTTCAAATCAGGAGGACTTGGTCTTTATCGGAAAGTTGCTCGAAGCCGGCAAAGTCGTACCTGTCATCGATAGATGTTACCCATTAAGTGAGGTGGCTGAAGCTATCAGGTATCTTGTAGAAGAACACGCCCGAGGCAAAGTAGTCATCACTGTGGAACAGAATAACAAGGAGGCGCGTCGTGTATAACCCTATCGCATATCCTGCTCGTCTGGAGATCGACTATCCGGAGAAACTGGACCGGCTGACAACCTTCTTCCGTCTGATCTGGATCATTCCCATCGCCATCATCCTGGGCCTCGTCTCGGGGTCTGGCGAGACGGTCACCAACACGGTTATCCTCAATGAAGCCGGTGAGGTGATCAGAATAACTCGGGAGACGGCGGCTGGACTGGCGAGTGGTCTCTCGACAGCCACGGCCCTGATGATCCTCTTTCGACGGCGTTATCCACGCTGGTGGTTCGACTTTGCTCGCGAGCTGACCCGCTTCGGGGCCAGAGTCGGCGCCTACGCCGCCCTGCTCAGCGACCGATACCCGTCCACCGTCGAAGAGCAGTCTGTCCACCTGGAGATCGACTACCCCGACGTCGAAACCGACCTCAATCGGTGGTTACCCCTGGTCAAGTGGCTGCTCGCGATCCCGCATTATATTGTCCTGTTTTTTCTCGGCATTGCCGCATTCTTCGCCGTGATCGTGGCCTGGTTCGCCATTCTGGTGACCGGTCAATACCCGAAGGCTCTCTTTGACTTCATGGTCGGGGTCGGTCGCTGGGGACTGCGGGTGGGAGCCTACGCCTTCCTGCTGGTGACCGACCGCTATCCACCATTTAGCCTGCGTTAGCATCGGTAGCCAACCTGAGCGTAGGAACCTGTCGTTGGTGCCATACCTGTATGCGATTAACGAACTGCTGCGCAGCCTTTGAATTTTGGGGGATGTGTTTTACAATTGATGTGTGCCTGCGCCAATTTTGGCCACTAAACTTTATATCCCCCCACCTCGGCCTCAAGTTGTCCTCCGCCCCCGCCTGATCGAGCGGCTGAACGAGGGTCTGCGCCAAAACCAGGGTTTTGGACGCAAACTTACCCTCATCTCTGCGCCTGCTGGTTTTGGGAAGACCACGCTGGTCAGTGAATGGATTACCAGTTGCGAGCGACCGGCCGCCTGGGTTTAGCTGGACGAAGGGGATAACGATCCCGCACGCTTTCTGGCTTACCTCGTCGCTGCTTTGCAGACGCTTGCCCTGCCTGCACCTGGGCCGCGGGCACAGGTGAGCGGAGACGAAGGGATTGCGGCGGATATTGGAGCAGGGGTGTTGGGGGTGCTCCAAGCCCCTCAGCCGCCACCAATCGAATCGATTCTGACGGCCCTGCTCAATGAAATCACCACCGTCTCGGACAATTTCGTTCTCGTCCTCGACGACTACCACGTGATTGATGCCCAACCGGTTGACCATGCCCTCACCTTTCTGCTCGAGCACCTGCCGCCGCAGATGCACCTGGTCATCGCCACCCGTGAGGATCCACAGCTACCCCTGGCCCGGTATCGCGCCCGGGGTCAATTGACCGAACTGCGCGCCGCCGACTTGCGTTTCACCCCCGCCGAAGCTGCCGAGTTTCTCAACCAGGTGATGGGCCTCAACCTCTCAGTGGAAGACAGCGCCGCACTGGAAGCCCGCACTGAAGGTTGGATCGCTGGACTGCAATTAGCCGCGCTCTCAATGCAAGGACTTCAAGATACAGCCGGTTTCATCCAGTCCTTCACTGGCAGTCATCATTTTGTGCTGGACTATCTGCTCGAAGAAGTACTACAAAAGCAACCCGAAAGCATTCAGAATTTCTTGCGGCGCACGTCAATCCTTGACCGCTTGTGCGGCCCCCTTTGTGATGCCGTAGTGCTCGACCCGTCGGGGTCTGCTTCCGGGCAAGAGACCCTGGAATATCTCGAACGCGCCAACCTGTTCATCATTCCCCTGGACAATGAGCGTCGCTGGTATCGCTATCATGATCTCTTTGCGGAATTGCTGCGAAACCGCCTCACTCGCGCGTACTCAGATCAGATCGCCGAACTCCACCGCCGCGCCAGCGATTGGTATGGGCGCAACGATTTGCCAAACGAAGCGGTCACGCACGCGCTTGCAATTCAGGATTGGCACCGCGCCGCTGAAATCATCGAACGGTTTTCTGATCAGTGGCCGATGCGCAGTGAAAGCAAAACCCGGCTTGGTTGGTTCGAAGCGTTCCCGGCCCAGGTTCTACTCGACCGGCCCGGGCTGGGAATGGTTTATGCGTGGGCGCTCTTTATGTCAAATCAATTGGAGCGCGCCGAGCAACAGTTGAATCAACTGATGCCGCTCGTTCAAACCGCGCCCTCTCTGCTTGGCGAACTTTACGTGATTCGCGTGATGATCGCGACGCGCCGTTACGATATGCCCGCCTTTATCGAATTAGCCCGGCAAGCCTTGTCGCGCGTGCCGCCGGAAGAGGCGTCGCCCCGCAGTCGGATTTTGCTTACTTTGGGCGTGGCCTACGAAGAAATGAGCGGTGATATTATTGCCGCCAAGAGCGCCTTCCGCGAAGCGTATGAGTTGGGCAAGGCCTTCCCTTCCGCCAGCTCGGTGGGGAACGCTCCGCTTCCGTTAATGGCCTTGGCGTATTTGGCCGACTATGAATGGCTCCAGGGCAACCTGCGCGACGCATCTCGAATGTACGAACAGTCCATTGGACTCGCGGAAAAATGGGGCGGGCAATCTTCCATTGCGTTGTGTCTCGTGCAACAGGGTAGGGCCGGTCTGCTCTACGAGTGGAACGATTTGGATGGCGCGGCGCGCGCCTTGCAGGAGTGCATTCGCGTCGGCGAATTGTGGAGAAACCCGCGCCTGCTCGTGCCTGCCTATGGTTTGTCGGCGCTGGTGATGCAGGCGCGCGGGCAAGCGGATGACGCACGCGCAATGATTGGGCGCGCGGAACAAATCACGCGCGATTCGTATTCGTCTCCTCCCGACCTGGGTTCGCTCGCGCTTTATCAAATCATTTTGTGGATCGCGCAAAAAGACTTTCAAGCCATCGCGCAATGGGAACAAAGCCACGATTCCGAGTGGCGATCGCAAATCGGGCGCTCCCGCGACACCATACCGATTGTCCTCGCGCGTGCGCGGATCGCGCGCTATTTTCGGCAGCGCGATGATTCTGCCCTGGGTCAGGCGCGTGCGCTGATCGAGCCGGCGTTGGAACAAGCGCAAGCCAGCGGCTTGATGTTCAATGTGGCGCGCCTCCTCATCCTTGACGCGCTGGCGTTATACGCGCAGAGGGAAACCGTATCCGCGATCACAGGGCTCAAACGCGCGTTGGCGCTTGCTGAACCAGAAAATTATGTGCGCAGTTTTCTCGATATGGGCAAGCCGATGGAAGAATTCCTTTTGTGGGGCCTGGAAAGCCAATCATTGAGCGAACCGCATCTGCGCGTGTATGTAAGCAAATTGCTGTCCCATTTCGGTGCAGATTTTCCGATCAAATCAAGCCAGCCAACGGGCGACACACTCATCGAACCGCTCACCGAACGCGAGTTGGAAGTGCTGCGGCTCATTGCCCAAGGACTCTCGAATCGTGAGATCGGCGAGCGTCTTTTCCTCGCCCTGAGCACGGTGAAGGGACACACTCGGATCATCTTTGACAAGCTACAGGTCCAAAGGCGCACCGAAGCGGTAGCCCGTGCCCGCGAGTTGGGTCTATTGTAGCCTATATGTCAGTTCCCCTGCCAAGTTGTAATCAAGAACCGTACGCAAGCGGTCCGTAAAGCCAGAGTTTTAGAACTCCCCTCTCAGCAACCCCAAAACAATACTCCCGAACAATACTTTAGTATCTATACGCTCATACCGTATTGTTGGTATATTGCCGGCACATTGAGCAAGTGGCAAAAGCTGTCATGCTCGGCCACAACCGGTACAGGGAATGTCGAACCACCTCGAACCAGCAACTGATCCAAGTCAACCCATCGTCTATCAAATCAGGATCAAAGGCCATCTGGGTTGTCAATGGACAGACTGGTTTGGGGGCCTGACCATCACACTGGAAGAGAACGGCGATACGCTGCTGACTGGACCGGTGGAGGATCAGGCCGCGCTGTATGGGCTGCTGAGGAGATTGCGCGACCTCGGAGTGCCTCTGGTTTCGATCAACCCTGCTCCGCCCGGGGAGCCGGGAAACTCATCCAAGGAGGAGAAGAACCGATGAACACGCAGAATAGAATGACCAGTGCAGTGGATCCAGAAGGGAAGTGGTTGTATCGCGTAGGTGCAGTTGCCGCATTCGTCCTTGTTATCGGGTACCTCCTCACCTTCCCGGTCTACGGGTGGGTGGGGGACCCGCCGACGAGCGGCGTCGCGGCGCAGGTTGCCTACTTCGCAGAACACGCTGCGGGATGGTGGGTCATTGTCTTTCTCATGGTGGCCACAGACCTCCTGCTGGTGCCGATCTTCTTCGGGCTCTATATGGCCCTGAAGCACATCAACAAGGGGCTGATGTTGGTGGCGCTGACCTTCAAGGCCTTCCTCTTTGTCATCTTGGACCTGGCGGTCACGTGGACAGCCTACTCGGCACTCATCACGTCCGGTGTCGCCTACGGTGCTGCAGCAACGGAGGCCCAGAGGGCGGCCTACGTAGCGGCCGCGGCCTACCCGTCGGCGATGCTGGTTTCCCCCCTGTTTGGTACCTACGCCATCCTGATCCCTTCTCTCGGGGTTCTCTTCGCCGGTCTGGTCATGTTCAAGGGCGTCTTTAGCAAGGGCACTGCCTACGTTGCCCTGGCAGTAGGCCTAACCGGGATCCTCTTCATGGGCAGGTACTTCCTGGAACCTTTGGCTGTACTTCGGTACATCAACGCCCTCCTCGCGACGGCCTTCTACCTGCTGGCAGGCTTCCGGCTCTACAGGCTGGGTCGGGGGTGATTTCGATTCGACGACGCGGCCTCTTGAAGGATGCACCGATCTATAGGAGAAGGCCAATGAAAGCGATGGCATACACACGGTACGGTCCTCGGGGGGTTCTTCGGCTAACAGACGTGACAAAGCCCGAGCCCAGGGAAGATCATGTCTTGGTCAAGGTTCATGCGGCCTCCGCGAACGCACTCGACCACCGCCACTTCGAAGGGGTCTCCCTTGAGACGGATCCGGGGAGCACGGCCCGTCGGTCCGGCTACAAGGTGCTCGGCGTGGACATCGCAGGGCGGGTAGAGGCCGTTGGCGCAAGTGTAAAGCAGTTTCAGCCAGGTGATGAGGTCTTTGGGGTATCTGCGGGATATGAGGGTGGGTTCGCCGAGTATGCGTGTGCAGCCGAAGATAACTTGGCGCTGAAACCGGCCAATCTATCGTTTGAGGCTGCCGCTGCCGTCCCTGTTGCGGCATTGACCGCATTGCAGGGGCTTCGCAACAAGGGGCAGATTCAGCCCGGCCAAAAGGTTCTCATCAACGGGGCGTCTGGCGGCGTGGGTACGTTTGCGGTGCAGATTGCCAAATCCTTCGGGGCTGAAGTGACAGCCGTATGCAGCGCACGAAACCTGGACATGGCGCGTTCGATTGGGGCAGACCACGTCATCGATTACCGGCGAGAAGATTTCACCCAGAATGGGCAGCGATATGACTTGATCCTTGGCGTGAACGGATATCACCCGATCCTGGATTACCGACGCGCCCTCCGCCCTGGCGGAAGGTATGTCGCCATCGGCGGCTCCATGCCCCAGATCCTTCAGGGGATGCTGATAGGACCGGTCCTGTCGCTGGTCGGAGGCAAGAAGATGGGCTTCATGGGGATCTCGAAAACCAACCAGAAGGACTTGATCTTTGTGAGAGACCTTGTTGAAGCCGGCAAAGTTGTGCCCGTCATCGACAGGATCTACCCCTTGTGCGAGGCTGCCGAAGCAATCAGGTATCTCGCAGGGGAACATGCCACAGGGAAGGTGGTCTTCACCGTCGATCAGGAACAAGTGCCCGATCCCAGTCAACTTGGGGAGCACTCATGAAGGCGATGGCGTATTCGAATCCCGGACCTCCAGAAGTCCTTCAACTCCAAGAGGTGGCAAGACCTGCTCCGAAAAACCACGAAGTCCTGATCAGAATCCATGCGACAACCGCCACGGCAGGAGACTGTGGGGCTCGCTCTTCGAAAGCACCTGGCGCGTTTCGGTTTCTTCGTCCCAGACACCCAGGCATCGTCATCCTGGGACAGGAGCTGGCCGGGGAAGTTGAAGCCGTCGGCCGCAAGGTCGCAAGGTTCAGAAAGGGCGACCAGATTGTCGCATGGTCCGGCCTTCGTTTGGGCACCTATGCAGAGTACACTTGTCTGCCTGAAAGAGGGGTGCTGTTCACTAAGCCAACCAATATGACCTTTGAGGAAGCCGCTACCCTTCCTGTTGGTGGACTTGACGCAGTGTATCTTCTTAGAAAGGCCAATATCCAGCGCGGAGAAAATGTCTTGATCATTGGTGCAGGTGGAAGTATGGGCACTTATGCGGTCCAAATTGCCAAGCACTTCGGGGCTGAGGTGACGGGCGTGGACAGCACAGCGAAACTGGACATGCTGCGCTCGATCGGGGCCGATCACATCATTGACTACACACAAGAGGATTTCATCCAAAGCGGCGAGACCTATGATGTGATCTTTGACGTGATCGGCAAAAGCTCATTTTCGGATATTCTGAATCGCCTGAACCTCAACGGACGCTACGTGACGGCCGTTCCTCAGATGTCGCAGATATTCCGATGGCAATGGATCGCGTGGAGGAGCGGCAAGAAGGTCATCTTCTGGACGCCGAGGACTGTAGGCAGATACACTGAAGACTTCACCTTCCTCAAAGACCTTATTGAGGCGGGAACAGTGAAAGCGATCATTGACAAATGCTTTTCATTAGAACAGGCTGCCGAGGCGCACCGATATGTCGAAAAGGGATATAAGAAGGGCCATGTGGTCATCGCTGTGGGACAATAACAAACTCGATAGATCGTGAGCCGGTGGTACTTCATGTGGAGGATTGTGTACGCATGACCATCTCACGTGTCACGGGCATTCTTCTCATTGTGATTCCCATCGCCTTCAACCTGGTGTTCTTCCTGCTGCAAAGGCACTTTGAGTACCCCGACATCTTGCGTAAGCCCACGGACTACATCTTGACGCGGTTCCGCGCAGGCGGCAGTCGTTTGGTGGCCTTCTCGCTCCTCAAGTGCTGGCACCCGGGGACGCCGTCTTTGTCGCCGCCGCCGTCACGGCTGGCGTGCTGGCCGGACTGGTGCAAGTCCTCGGCCTGATTCGCTGGCCGTTCGTCGTTCGGCATCTGGCCCACACCTATGCGGATCCCAGCATCAGTCAGGCCACACGAGACGCTATCACCGTCGTCTTTCAAGCTGTCCATCGTTACGCCGGTGTGGCTATCGGTGAGCATCTAGGCTTTTTGTTTACCAGCCTCTGGACTGTCTTGATTACGGCGGCCCTAACGCAGCCGTCCGAGTATCCGACATGGCTGGGGTGGGTGGGGTTGATTCCGGCTCTTGGTATCTTTGTTGGCGTTTTTGAAGAGAGCGGCTTCCAGGCGGCTGGATCACTCAACGCTATCAGCTACATCTTGTGGTCAATCTGGCTGATTGTGATCGGCATATTCTTTGTGACGGTTTGAGCCTCGGCCCGTGGCGCTGCCCAGCTACGGTCAGGGAGGCAGTCACCTTCTGCGCGGGACGGCGGAGTGGCTGTACGCGCGGTAAGCGGCCCTGGTGATTGTACACGTCTCTGTTGCTCGCCTCTCTAACCCGACCCACCTCTCCGTCCACAAGGGGAGAACAGCCACAGGTTGACAACACCAGAATGCAGACTACAATCGTAGTCGATGCCACGCCGGCCGAAGTTGGAAAACATCCTCATCGCACGCTCGCCGCGTTTTCAAGACATGCTGAATAGATCATGGCAGAGTATCAAGGCGGGTAAAGGGCTTTCAGAAAAAGACTTCTGGAAGGCCGTATCCCAGCGTCGCAAGAGGGCCAAAGGTAACGGCATTTCTGCATAGTGGGCAGCCCAAGTTCTGATTGCCATGAAGTATGGGCTTGACGTGTCCATTGCCGGAGAGTACGCCAACCCGCGCCTGTTGGCTGATCTGGCAGCCGAAGCCGAGCAAGCCGGCTGGGACGGCTTTTTTGTGCAGGACTATATGGTATCGGACCAAGCGGTCGTTGATCCCTGGGTGGCATTAGCCGCCATCGCCATGCAGACTGCACGCCTCCGAATCGGGGCCTTCATGACAGCCCTGCCCCGACGACGTCCCTGGAAGGTCGCCCGCGAGACGGTGTCGTTAGACCACTTGTCGAAAGGGCGACTGATCTTTGGAGCAGGCTTGGGGTTCGACGCACTCGATTTCACCGCTTTCGGGGAAGAGGCCGATCCCGAGCTTCGAGCCGAAAAACTGGACGAGGGTCTGGCGATACTGAGTGGGCTGTGGACAGGTGAACCGTTCAGCTTTCAGGGAAAGCATTATCAGATCAAGGAGGTGCAGCTTCTTCCTCGACCGATTCAGTCACCCAGAATTCCCGTCTGGGTCGCAGGCGGGTGGCCTAACCGTAGACCATTCCGCCGAGCGGCACGCTGGGATGGCATATACGTCATGACACAGCAGGCGAACGGGGAGCGAGTCACTCCGAAAGAGATCAGAGAGATCGTGGCTTATGTGAAAAGCTTTCGGGATGGCTCCGATCCTTTTGACGTAGCGTTTGCGGATGAAACGTCGTCCGATCTCAAGAAGGGAGCCAAGATCGTTCAGTCATATGCTGAAGCCGGGGTGACGTGGTGGCTTGAAGGCATATGGGGATCCGATATCAGGAAATCGAAGGAGCGAATTCGAAGTGGCCCATCAGGGACATACTCGGAGGCTAAACCATGACCACTACACCAGGAATCGACGTATCGCGCTGGCAGGGAGATATCAACTGGGAGATAGTTGCATCGGCTGGCTATCGTTTTGCGGTGATTCGAGCCACAGTCGGCGAGACATATATCGATCCCCGACTTCACGCGAACTGGGCTGGCGCGCGCAACGCGGGTCTCCTCGTCTCCGCATACCATGTGGTGAAACCCGAGCATCCGGCCGATTCACAAGTGGCTCGCCTGTTTGAGGCCCTGGGCGACCGAAGAGCCGACTTGCCACTCGTGCTGGACATTGAACTCCATGGCGATCTCAGCCCTGCCGACATCACGGCCTGTATCCAGGGCTGCTTGCACAAGGTCGAGCAGACCGGTGGCCGAAAGCCGATTATCTACACCGCCAAGTGGTTTTGGAACAGTCACGTCTTACCGTCGTCGGAGTGGTCGGCGTACGATTTGTGGGTCGCCAGCTACGGCGTGGCCACGCCAATACTACCGGCGGGATGGAGTGAGTGGAAGTTCTGGCAGTATTCGAATAAAGGAAGTGTCCCGGGTGTCAGCGCAGGCTCGACCGACTTGAACTGGTATGCTGGCGCCTACGAGGATTTGCTGAAGTACGCCGGCACAGTCCCACAGCCGCAGCCGCGCCCCGGCGTCGGACTACAGGCGCGTGTGTCCGTCCCGACCCTCAACCTTCGCAACGGCCCCGGCGCGAATTACACCGACATCGGCGATTTGCAGAAGGGCGACGTGGTGAGCATCCTGGCGCTCAGTGGACAGGATGTTTGGGTGGAGATCGAAGCGGGGAAATGGGCCGCCTTCGCCGTTCACGATCAGCGCTACATGGAACTGGAAGGGGTACGGGCGCGCGTGTCGATCCCGACACTCAACATACGCAGTGGCCCGAGCACCGGCAGCAGTGACATCGGCGATTTGCATCTCGGCGACAGTGTGAACATCATGGACCTGGAGGGCAAGGATGTCTGGGCCGAGATTGGGCCGGGGAAGTGGGCTGCCCTTGCCTCTCATGGCGAGCGGTATATGGAACTCGAAGAAGCCAGAGCGGTTGAGGCCGTAGAGCGAACGGCCCGGTTCCAGATCTACCGGGACCGCCGAGGCGAGTACCGTTGGCGGCTGCGTGCCATCAACGGCGAGATCATCGCCGACTCCAACGAGGGATACAGCCGCAAGTCTGACTGCGAGCACGGCATCGACCTCGTCAAACGGCAGGCTCCGGACGCCGCGGTCGAGGATCAAACCTAGTACGCCGCCACATGCAAATTGATGGGTAGCTTAGCCCCTTGTGGGCGTCTGACGGGCACGAGGCCCTACGCTACGCCGAGCAAAACCACCGTGGCGGAGTACTAGCGTGCCGCGAACAAAACGACCG
>Ga0209431_10002848_pt1 | contig 13926 bp, 16 predicted proteins | sample RifCSP13_3_FD_184021 | JGI IMG/M metagenome (GOLD analysis project Ga0209431, IMG submission 184021) | Soil microbial communities from Rifle, Colorado - Rifle CSP2_sed 13_3 (SPAdes) (version 2) | ecosystem: Environmental > Terrestrial > Deep subsurface > Rock core/Sediment | place: Rifle...
ATGCGTGCGAGTGCTCATGGGCCGACATCGCGCAAGCGGTGGCGCGTCTGCGCGCGGAAGCGGTGGCGACCGGCGCATCGCGCCGCGAGGGGTTCGGCGGTCCGCCGGACCTCTCCGCGGGCGCCGAGCGCCGGTACAACCCGGAGATCGAGGAGGAGCTGCGCTATCCCGGCACGTGCGCCAGCAAGGGTCTCGCGGAGGGGCCCGGCCTCGGCCTGCGTGTCCGCGAGACGATCGAGGAGCGATCGCGCTTGGTCCATCCAGACCGTCGCCGGAGCACCGGACGTCGTCATCGTCACCGGCTCAGTACGCGGCCGACTCTGCAGCCGCCGGGACGCCGGGACCGCCACCGGCCTTGCGGGCACGGAAGTCGTCGAGGATCGTTGCCGTGGCGGTCGCGCCGACCCGCGTGACGCCAAGATCCATGACGGCCAGGAGCGCGTCCAGCGTCCGGACGCCGCCGGCCGCCTTGACCTGTACGTGCGGCGACACGGACCGGCGCATGAGCGCCAGGTCCTCGTGCGTCGCCCCGGCGGGCGCGAAACCGGTCGATGTCTTGACGAAATCGGCTCCGGCCGCCTCGGCAAGGCGACAAGCACGGACCTTCTCGTCGTCGGTCAGATAGGCGTTCTCGAGGATGACCTTGACGATGGCCCCCTTCGCATGGGCCAAGTCCACGATGGCGGCGATGTCGGCCTGGACGTCCGCGTCGCGCCCGGACTTGAGGGCTCCGATCTGGATCACCATGTCTAGCTCGGTCGCGCCATCGGCGAGCGCGCGCTCCGCCTCGAAGACCTTGGTCTCCGTGCGATGGCTGCCGTGCGGGAAGCCGATGACGGTCCCGATCTTGACGTCGGTCCCCTCGAGAATCGACCTGGCGCGCAACACGTCCGCCGGACGTACGCAGACCGACGCGACGTCGTAGCGGGCCGCCAGGCGACAGCCGTCGTCGATAAACGCGTCGTCGAGCTCGGGGCGGAGGAGCGAATGGTCGATCGTCTTGGCGACGTCGGGGTAGCTGAGGTCGTCAATCGAGAGGGGCATGGCGGTCACTTCACGTACGGGCGGAGAACGTCTCGAGCGATGAGCATGCCCCGCTGCACGAGCTCGTCGGTGCCCTCGAACCTGCGGTCTTCGTGCTCGATGATGCAGTCCCCGGCGTAGCCGACCTGGTAGAGGGTGGCGAAGATGCGGGCCCAGGGCGCCTCGCCCAAACCGGGCAGGCGGGGAACCTGCCAGCCGATGCCCGACGATAGCGAGCCCCGCTCGTAGAGCCCGTCCCGGTCGATCTGCACGTCCTTGGCCTGGAAGTGAAGGATGTGCGGCCCGAACTCGCGGATGAAGCGCTCCTGGTCGATCATGAGCCAGACGAGGTGCGACGGGTCGTAGTTGAGTCCGACCGTTCCGCCCCACTGCTCGATGATCCGGCGCCAGATGTAGGGCGACCAGGCGATGTTGTGGCCGCCCGGCCACTCGTCGCGACTGAAGATCATCGGACAGTTCTCGATCGTGATCCTGACCCCGTGGTCCGCTGCGTAGTGGACGATGTCCGGCCAGACCTCGAGGGCGACCGACCAGTTCTCGTCCACCGACTTGGCCGCATCGCCGCCCATGAACGTGTTGACGAGCCCGACCCCCATCTTCTCGGCAGCCGTCATGACCTGCCTGAGGTGGCCGATGACCATCTCGCGATGGGCCGGGTCGGGGTGAAGCGGATTCGGGTAGTAGCCGAGGCCCGTGATCGAGAGGCCCTTGGCGGCGATCTCGTCACGCAGCTCGGTCGCCCGAGCCGCGGAGAGGTTCACCACGTCGATGTGCGACGTGCCCGCGTATCGTCGAGTTGGCCCGGGCGAGGGTGGCCAGCAGGCGATCTCGAGCACCTCGAAGCCGACCTGCGCCGCCCAGTCGGCGACGTCCATGAGGGGCGTCTCGGGGAACGGGGCCGTCAGGAAGCCGAGCTTCATGGTTGTCCTCCTGGTCTCGCTGCCTTCATCCGGTCGGGACCTCGGTCCAGCGTCCGGTCCGCGCGCTCGCCGCGATCGCGTCGCCGATGAGCATCCGGGCGTGGCCGACGGCGAACGTCGGGTAGACCGGCGCGTCGGCCGGGCCACCCCGCGCGACGTCGGCGTAGACAGCGCGGTAGAGGGCCGCGAACGTATCGGCGAAGCCCTCGACGTGGCCGCCGGGCAGGGCCGCCGCGGCGCCGCCGAGCTCGTTCATGAGGGCCGCGTTCCGGAGGAGCAGCTCGTTGGGCCGATCGCGATGGCCGATCCAGAGCTGGTCCGGCTGCTCCGAATCCCAACTCGCCGCAGCGACCGAGCCATCCATCTGGTACCGCAGCGAGTTCTTCCGGCCGGCGGACAGCTGCGAGACCGCGACGACGCCGCGTGCGCCGTTCTCGTAGCGGAGCAGGATCGTGGCCAGGTCCTCCGTTCCGATCGTGCGGGCGACAGTGTCGGCGGAGCGCTCGGTCGAGAAGGTCTCGACCGGGCCCGTCGGCTGTTGGCGGGTCGAGATGAATGTCGCCATATCGGCCATCACCTCGGTGGCCCGCAGCCCGCTGATGAAGCTCGTCAGATCCAGCCAATGCGAGCCGATGTCACCGACCGCCCGAAGCGCGCCCCCGAGCTCGGGCTCGAGACGCCAGTTCCAGTCGGAGTCGAGGAGCAGCCAATCCTGCAGGTAGTGGCCGGTGATCAGCCGGATGTCGCCGAGGCCGCCGTCGCGAACGACGCCGCGGAGATGCTGGTTGAGAGGGTAGAAGCGGATGTTGAAATTGACCGCATTGACCTTGCCGCTGTCGGCCGCGAGTGAGGCCAGCTCCGCCGAATCAGCGCTCGTCATCGCGAGCGGCTTCTCGCACACGACGTGTCGGCCGGCGGCCAGGATGGCCTTCGCCTGCGGGAAGTGGAGATGGTTCGGTGACGTGACGTGGACGACCTCGACGTGATCGTCCGAGAGGAGCTCATCGAGGCTGGCATAGGCGCGCTCGACACCCAGTCGCTCGGCGGCCGCGGCACCGCGTTCTGGCGACGAGCCGACGAGCCCACGGACCTTGACACCGATCCGGCGGAGGGCTTCGACGTGGACGGTGCCGATGAAGCCCGAGCCGATGACGGCCGCGCCGATCTCGCTGATCCGCCGCATCGTCGAAGTGGCTCCTCGTTGACCTCGCACCTGTCTAGCCATCTAGCCATCTAGACAGTTGTGACAAGATAGTCTCGCCACGGCACCCCGTCAATCGGATGGATCGATGACCGCCACAGCTCGCCCGGGTCGGCTCGAAGGCCGCGTCTGCCTCGTCACCGGCTCGACCGGCATCGCAGCCGCCTCCGCCGCCCTGCTCGCCGCCGAGGGTGGCCGCGTCTTCATCACCTCCCGGTCGGCGGATCACTGTGCCTCCCTCGCCGAGCGGATCTCGGCCGACGGAGGCACGGCGGCCTGGCAGGCGGCGGATCTCGCCGTGCCGGATGAGGTCGCCGCCGCGATCGACGCGTGTGTCGACGCGTTCGGCCGGATCGATGGGCTGCTGTCGGTGGCCGGTGGGAGTGGTCGACCCTTCGGGGATGGGCCGATCCACCTCGTGACGGCCGAGGCCTGGGAGGCCACCATGCGGCTCAACCTCACCACCCAAGCACTCGTGTGTCGGGAGGTCGTCCGAAGGATGCTCGACCAGGATCCCGACGAGACCGGCAGCCGTGGGTCGATCGCCCTGGTGACAAGCGTCCTCGCCACCCACCCGGTGGCGGAGCTGTTCGCGACCCACGCCTATGCCGCGGCCAAGGGCGCGATCCTCTCGCTGATGACGACGATGGCCGCCTACTACGCCGGCCATCGGATCAGGGTGAATGCGATCGCCCCGTCGCTCGTCGAGACGCCGATGTCGGCCCGAGCCAAGGACAGCCCGGCGATCCTCAAGTTCGTGACGCGCAAGCAGCCCCTCGTCGGAGGCATGCTTGCGCCCGAGGACATCGCTCCGGCGGCCGTCTATCTCCTGTCGCCCGAGTCGCGCGCCGTCACTGGGCAGTTGCTGACCGTCGATGGCGGTTGGTCGGTGGTGTCCGCCTCCGCCGATCGGCCGTGAGCCCACCCGTCCTTGCCGACGTCGACGTCTGCGTGGTCGGCTCCGGCGCGCCCCGCAAGGTCGTCGGCGGTGGGACGCTGCGCCTCCTCGAGCGGGCGATCGAGGACGGTTACGCAGATCGGGTCGTGGTCGGGATGGACGCTGCTCGTCAGGGTTACTACCACGCATACGGTGGCTCGCCGGGTCTCGTCCGGCTTCTCGGCCCGCTCAGCGCGATGATGGAGGAGCGCGGCATCGACGACGTGACCCGACACGCCCTGTTCGTCGAGAATCCATCGCGCGTCTTCGCCTTTGCGGCACCGAGAGGAGGAGATCCGTGACCGAGACGGGACCGCCCCCCGCGTCGACGCTGCCCGGGGATGGCCCATTGACGAGCATCGCCGGGTCACATGCCCGCCCATGGCGACGTGGTGCCCTGTTGACCAGCGTCGTCGGGTCGCATGCCCGTCCGTCCTGGTTCGTCTCCGGCCTCGAGGCTGCCGAGCGTGGCGAGTTCGGCCCGGACGACCTGGCTGAGATGCTCGACGATGCCGTCGAGATGGCCCTGCGTGACCAGGAGGAGGCCGGCGTCGACGTTGTCACCGACGGCGAGATGCGCCGAGCCGGCTTCTTCACCGCCGAGTTCTACCGCCACCTCACCGGCGTCCGGGCGCTCGCGTCGCCCCGTCGCCTGGGCGCCGGCGGCCACGACCAGCAGCATCGCTTCGAGGTGCTGGAGCCGATCGCCGCGCCGAACGGCCTGGGGGTGGTCGCGGAGTTCCGCTATGCCGCGACAGCCGCCCGGCGGCCACTCAAGGTGACGCTGCCGGGGCCATACACGCTGTCGGGTCGGCTCCGGACCGGACCTGGTGAGGTCTATCGCGACCGCGTCGCGGCGTCCGAGGCGTTCCTGCCGATCCTGCGGGCGGAGCTCGTGGCGCTCGTCGACGCCGGCGCGACCTTCATCCAGCTCGACGAACCGTCCACGGCCATCCATCCCGACGCGCCGGCCGACTTCGCGACCCTTTTCAACGAGGCGGTCGAGCCGGTCGTGGGACGGGTCCGCCTGGCGGCCCACCTGTGCTTCGGCAACTACCTGGGGCGGCCGCTGGCGAAGCGCACCTACCGCCCGATCCTCGAGACGATGCTCGACTTCCCGGTCGACGAGCTCGTCCTCGAGTTCGCCAACCGGGAGATGACCGAGATCGAGATCGCCGCCGAGATCGCGGCGACGGGCCGGGACATCGCCGCGGGCGTCGTCGACGTGAAGAGCTACTACATCGAGACGGCGGGCGACGTCGCCGAGCGGATCGACCGGATCATCGAGGGCGGCGTGCCTCCGGAGCGCCTCTCCCTCGTGCCGGACTGCGGGTTCAGCCAGACGGCCCGCTGGGCAACGCGGGCGAAGCTGCGGGCGCTCGTGGCCGGGCGTCAGCTCGTCGCCGGGCGATCAACCGGCATCCCACCCGAGTACGATCGAACGGCCAGCGACGGAGGAGCCCACCGATGAACGGTCACAACGTCACAATGCTCGGGACAGGGCTCATCGGCGACTTCTACACCATGACCCTCCACGCCCAACGCAGCCGCGACAGGGTCCGGGTCGCCTACTCTCGCAGCGCCGAGCGCGGCGCCGCGTTCCGCGAGCGCTGGGGCATCCCCGAGGCCACGACCGACATGGCCGCCGCGATCGAGCATCCCGACACCGACGTCGTCGTCGTCGGGCTCCCCAACCACCTGCACGAGGAAGCGGTCTCGGCCGTGGCGAAGGTGGGTAAGCCCGTCCTCTGCACGAAGCCGCTCGGCCGCAATGCCGACGAGGCCCGACGGATGCTCGAGGCGGTGGAGAAGGCTGGCGTCTTCGCCGGCTACCTCGAGGACCTCTGCTACACGCCAAAGACACTCAAGGCGATCCGCTCCGTCGAGGCGGGCGCGATCGGCCAGGTCACCTGGGTCCGCTCGCGTGAGACCCACCCGGGCCCGCACTCGGCCTGGTTTTGGGACGGTCGGCTGACCGGTGGTGGCGCGATCATCGACCTCGGCTGCCACTGCATCGAGATCATCCGCAACTTCGTCGGCAAGGGGAACCGTCCGGTCGAGGTCATGGGTGTCACCGACACCCTCGTCCACCCGATCGCCGACGAGGACAACGCCATCGTCCTGATCCGGTTCGAGTCGGGGGCCATCGGCCAGTTCGAGGTCAGCTGGACCTTCCGCGGCGGGATGGACCTCCGCGACGAGGTGGCCGGCACCCACGGCACGATCTGGATGAACCACTTCCTGCGGACCGGCTTCGAGATGTTCACCGCCGGCGGTGGTGGGGGCTACGTCGCCGAGAAGGCCGAGACGACGGCCGGCTGGCTGTTCCCGGTTGGCGATGAGGTTGCCGAGCTCGGCTACACGGACATGTTCAGTGACATGCTCGACGCGCTCGACGCCGGGCGAGCGCCCCGGGAGACGTTCTACGACGGCTACGTCGTCAACGCCATCATGGACGCCGCCTATCGGTCGGCCTCGTCGCGGGCATGGGAGCCCGTCTCCTTGTTCGAGTGGCGCGGCGGCACGACGCCGCGGATCTCGGCGACGCCCGAGACGTACGACGGCCACATGATCATCAAGCGCGAGATCCTGCCCGACGGCCGCCATAAGCTGATCCTCCGCGACCCCTCCAGCGGCGACATCGTCGATCGCGTCGTTGCCGGTTGACCCTCCGCGTTGAGGTCTTCGCCTCCGCCGACTGGGCCGACCGGGTTGCCGGTCGCCTGGCGGAGCGGATCGCGGCAGACCCGTCGATGCGGCTCTGCCTGCCGACCGGGTCGACGCCGCTGCCCGTCTACGAACGTCTGCCCGCGCTGCTGCGCGAGCGGGACGTGTCGACGGCGGAGGCGACCGTCGTCCTGCTGGACGAGTACCTGGGCCTGCCGGCCGGGCACCCGGCCCGTTGCGACGCGACGCTCCGACGCGCCCTCCTCGATCGGTTCGATGCGGCGCCGGCCTTCGTCCGCTTCGAGGTCGACGAGCTCGATCCGGCGGCGGCCTGCCAGGCCTTCAGCGCCGCCCTCGACCGCATCGGCGGGCTCGACCTCGTCCTGCTGGGCCTCGGCACGAACGGTCACCTCGGGATGAACGAGCCGGGCTCGCCAGTCGACGCCCCGACCCGCCCGGTCGAGCTCGCGCCCGAGACGGCCTCGGCGGCCCGCGGCTATGGCGCCGATCCGCCGCCCACCCGCGGCGTCACCTTCGGGATGGGCCCGATCATGGCCGCCCCAGAGGTATGGCTCCTCGCCACCGGCGAGCGCAAGGCAGCCGTGCTGCAGCGAGCCCTCAACGGCCCGATCGACCCGGACTGCCCGGCCTCGTACCTGCGCCTCCACCCGAACGCCGCGATCCTCGCCGACGACGACGCCGCTCGAGCCTGATCGCAGTCTTCCTCAGGGCGTTCAGTCACTTACGACTGAGATCCGCGGGCAGCATGCGTGGCCGCTTCGGATTCCTGCATCGGTCACGTGCACTGATGGACGATCTCGGTCATTCCTGAGTGAGCCGTGCGCCTGACCGTGCCGTACGCCGGATTGAGCCGGGCGGGGGGGTCGGGCGCCGCGGGCACAGATGCCGGGTCAGACCTCCTTGTAGGTGCCCTCGACGGTCTCCTCGCCAGCACCGGCACTCGTCCGCTGCCGGGTCTAAGCCGCTCCCAGATGGTCCGCGACGCGGGCGAGGAACGCCTGGGCCGTGCGTCGCGCAGCGAATCGAAGAAGCGTGGCGTCGATCAGCAACCCGAGCCGCCCAAAGGGCGGGGCGTAGCGTCCATCGAGAACGAGGCCGGCCGGCGAGATCCGCAGCTCACCGGCGAACACGGGAAACAACGGGGCGAGCGTCGCCGACCGCCACGCGACGCTCACGATGACGGAGCCGCCGACGATCCGCGGCTGGCCCACATCAATCAGGGCGGCCTTTCGCACCGTCCCGTCAATGACCGGCAGCTCAAGGTCGGCGGCAACGCGACGCACCCCGGGCAGGTCCGCGGGTGCTTCCGTCCGTGGCCCGAGCCACGAGATGATGGTGAGCGCCTCGAACGCCGCCCCGATTTCGATCTCTGTGGGTAGCCCTACGCGGAGCGGGAGAGGCGGTGAGGGCTCGCCTGGGGATTCCACCGACTGCTCCACATCACCGAACAACGTGAGGATCAGGCGACGCTGGACCGGGCAATTGAGGAAGCCCGGCGACGACGAGACCGAGGAGACTGGCCACGACCAGGCCGCTCGCGGCAAGGCCGTAGCCTGCGAGCAGCACGATCGCCGCCCCGATTGCGGCCGTCGAGGCTTGCCGATGGAACGCGGGCAACCCTGCCACGACGAGCCCGAGCGCGATCGCCGCCACGTATCCCGGGATCACCCCGGACAGTCCGACGCTCCAGATGGCCAGCGCGGCCCAGGTCGAAGGGGCAGCCGTCGCAGCGGCCAACAGAACGGTGGCCACCAGCACGGCAAGGGAAACGGTCCTGCGATCCAGCCCTCCATGCCGGCCGGCGCCGAGCACGCCGGCGAGGCCAACGGTGATCGCCCCCGCGAGGTACGCGAGCTGCCCGATGATCATCAGCGAGAGACCGGACACTCCATCGGGCCTTGCGACATCCCCTGTGCCGGCGAGGCCGCCAGTCGCGGCGATGCCGGACGCGTCGAGCGCGGGCGCTATCGCCGCGCATGCCACCGCCGCCGCCAGCAATCCGAGCCCGATGCGAGCGCCGCTCGGTATCGCATCATTGGCGGCCAGTCGAAGCCCGGCGATGATGGCAACCACCCCGACCAGCAACCCGAGCACGGCGACAACCATCGGGGCGGGAGAGACGACGACGAGGGCGAGTCCGCCGACGGCAACGACCATCACGCCGACGAGACTGGCACGCTCGATCGCACCTCCGGCGCGACCGGCCCGCAGCAGCAACGCACCGAGCAGGATGCCGGCAACGATCGGCACGAGCACGTCCACTGCGGCGCCGACCCGACCAAGAGCGGCGGCGACCGTCGCGAACGGTCCGTCTTTCGGCACGAAGATCGCAAGGCGAACCAGGAATCTGGTCAGCACGAGGTCAAGCGCAACCACGAACAGCAGCCAGCGGGCAAGCTGGTCGATCGTCCGGCGCTCGATCTCACCAACACCCGGCCGAACCGGCGCCATCGGTTCGGCAGCGGCGACCATCTATTCGGCTCCCGGGCGGCCCGGGCCACCCGGCGGCCAGCCCAGGCCCACCGCCGGTTGACGAGCACCGAAGGCGAGGAGGAGTCCCGCGAGACTGATGGCAAAGACGAGCAGCATGAGGAAGGGCCACATATCGAGGAGCGTGGTTGGCGGCTGCGACAGCGACAGGGCCAGCCACGTCGACACCGACTTCTGCCCGTCACGGTCGCCCCGGCTGCCGTCCCACACGGCGAACGCGACCACGGCCGCCGCGCCTCCCGCTTGAAGTACGGCGTCATTGGGATCCCCGCCGCGCAGCTCACGCGACATCACGACGCGCCACGTTCCGTCGCGGTACTCCGACGATCCGTGGACGTTCTGGCCGGCCGGCTCCTGCGTCGTGAGCGTTCCGAAGCCGATCGCGTTGAGGTCCTCGACCGAGCTGCTGAGCGACTCCGCCGAGCGCGGGTTGCCGGCCGCCTGCCCGGTCAGGAATCCGTCCGGTCCAAAGGCGTCGGCTGTCCCGTCGTCCGGGAAGTGCACATCGTCTGGCATCCCCGGATGGACGTCTTCCAGGTCGTCGCGGCCTCCCAGATCGGCCGCCCAGTCCGCCTTCCAGTGCCAGATGTTGAGGCCGCCAGCCTGCTGGCCCATGCAGATCGAGGTCCCGTCGCCGAGAGCGATTTGCATCGCAGCGGCGTCGGCGAAACGGTCAACCCCGAGCACCGATTCGTCGCGGGTCGGATCGGCCCACTCGAGCAGTACCGCGATCCGAGCGTCGTCGGTCAGGGCCCGAACGCGAACGGATGGGAACGCGGGCTCGAGCCGCATCGGTGGGGCGACCGGCTGGCCGCTCAGGGCCACGTCAACCGGTCGAACGTTGTCCCAAGCCTTATCGAACGGGGCATCAACCGGGAGCGGGGCGTCGGCCCGGACCGGGAAGATCGTCGTCCCCTGGGCACTTGTGATCGGTACGCCGGCGAGCGACAGACTGGCCGCGAGGACGACCGCCCCGAGGCCGACCAGTCGGAGGCGCCGAATCCGCTGGCTGCTCATCGTGGTCCTCCGAGACAGCCCGCGAACCGGAAGCGGTCAGTGCATCGGCCACACAAACCGTCCTCCGGGCACCATTCAGGGTAGGCGGCCGACACGAGCGCAGCAACTCTCGTGTCGGGCTGGATGACGTCGGGGCTCGGGAATCCGCAGAGCGGACAGCGGTCGGGCCGCAACCGGGCCGCCTCGCCCGGCGCCGCAACCCGCAGCAGCTCGAGCGGGCGCTCCGCCCACGCGCGGAGCGTGGGGAACGTCGGCCGGGGGCCCTCCCAGAGGTATTCAACGACGGGGCCTATCGCCGGGCTCGCGACGCCCGGCAGATCCGTCGCGATCGCAGCGCGGTGTCGACCGAGGGCAGGCTCGGCGACGAGCCGGCCGGCCTTCGAGAGGTGGGAGTCGACGGTGACGTCCCACAGGCGATGGAGCCGCCCGATGGTCACGCTGCCGAGTCGGCGACGCACGGCCTCCTCCCACCCAGGATCGAAGTCGAACACCGGGTCGAGCGTGTCCTCCCCGTGGCCGAGGGCGTGACGGGCCCAGGCCAGCAGGCTCCCTGGATCATCGAAGCGCCTCGACTCGACCCGGATACCGAGCCGCGCGCCGGCGGGCTCACACGTGACACCTTCCTCGAGCCGGCCGTTTGCTGAGCCGAGAAGAACGACCCGGACGGTGGCCGCCAGGGCCGGCCGCTCGGCGAGCGCCTGACGGATCGGCCGGAACAGATCGAGTGCCTCGAACTCCTCCACGGCGAGCCGGCCAAACGCCGCGTCTCGCCCGAACGGTTCGGAGGACGAGTACAGAAGGTCGATCCGGCGGCGGTGACCCGCGACGCGCTCGGGCGCGATGAGCTCCGGGTGGGAGAGCGCACGGAAGACCACCACCTCCGCGAGGGCCGGATCGATCCGGATGAGAAGCTCGCTCCCGGTCCCCAAGGCGACCATCAGCCGACCCCCGGTGGCGTCATGTCGCCGCCGTCGGGGTCGATGCCACACTCGAATGAGAAGCCGTCAGGCCCGTCCTCGACGGGGACCAGATCGGCTGGGTCGAGCGGGTTCACTGTGCTCCCGGCGTCTCGGGCATGACCATCGACAAGCGTTGCCGCCACCGTCGCCAGAGCCGCGTAGCCACTGCCTCGGGCGCGGCCACTGATCCGCCCGGCGAGGGCCGGGAGCCAACGTCCCAGGTGGTCGCTCACGAACCGGGCTCCCGCGTCACGGCAGAGTTCGGCTCGCTCGCTATCGCCGGTCGCGAGCGCCGTCGCTTCCTTGAGCGCCAGAAGGGCGAGGAACTCGAGCTCGCAGGCCACGTGATCGGGCCGCTCGCCGCCGCGTCGCGGGCGCACGCCGAACGCCTCGTAGAAGCCACGGATATCGCCGAGCTCCTGGCTCTGGCCGAACACGTGCCGCCGGCCATACTCGGTCTCGTACGGCGGGCAGCCGTGAGCGACGACGTGGCCGAAGATCGCTCGATGCTCGACCGCGCGGGCGTCACGGCCGCGGATCCGACCGAGCGCCCCCCACGTCTCGGATCCAACCGGCAGGCCGAGGTCGCGGACAGTCGAGCGCAGGGTCGCGACGTCCAGCTTCGCGACCGCGTCCGGGTCGTCCGGGTCGCGAAATCCGGCGGCAAGGACCCGGTACGCATCGGCCTTCGCAAGCGATCGGTCGAGGGCGATCGCCTCGTCGCGCCCGATCGCGTGCCCGGCCTGCGTCGCCATCAGATCGAGTTCGGGTGAGGCGCCGGCCGCTGGTGGACCGGCTCCTCGACGCTGAGACGGGCCACCTCGCGGCCCAACTTGTCGAAGCCGATGACCGTGTCGTCGTACATCGTCCACGGCTTGCCGTCGATCTCGGTCTCGAAGACCTTGGGCCCCTCCTCGATCTCGAATCGGAAGATGACCCGCTGGCTCGCCCGGAACAGCTGGAGGACGGCCAGCAGCTCGCGCGACGGCGCGCGGTACCGCTCGATCGCCCGGTCAACCCCCGGCCCGAACATCTGTCGGAGGTACGGCCGCGGCGCCCAGCGAGGCGGGATGTAGAAGCCGTTCGGCTCGGTCCCGAACTGCGGATAGAGCGGCAGAGCGACCTGCTCGTCGCGGACGAGGAACGTCACCGGGTTCTGCGCATCGTCGGCCCAGCTGCCATCGGGGCCGATCGGAACGAGGCCCTGAAGCCGGATCCGTCCCGGGCACGCCGCCATGCAGCGCGTCTCCATCGGCACCCCGTCGCTGGCCGGATCGGCGCCCTCGAGGCGCGGGTAGCAGGCGACGCACTTCTCGCTCACGCGCGTCGTCGGGCGGTACATCGACTTCTTGTATGGACAGGCCTCGACGCACTTGCGATAGCCGCGGCAGCGCTCCTGGTCGATGAGGACGACGCCGTCCTCCGGTCGCTTGTAGATCGCCTTTCGCGGGCAGGCCGCGAGACAACCCGGGTAGGTGCAGTGATTGCACAGGCGCTGGAGGTAGAAGAACCAGGCGACGTGCTCGGGCAGCGTCGCGCCCTCCGCCTGGAGTCCCAGGCTGTCCTTCGCCGGCCTGCCCTCCGGCGTCACGTCCTCGAAGATGTTCGGGGCTCGCCACTCCTCGTCGGTCGGCAGGTAGCCGAGCGCCTGCTGCTGCTGTGGCTGCTCACGCGCCGCGGCCTCGAAGATCGTCAGCCCCTCGAACGTCCCGTACGGGGCCTCGCGGTCGGTAATGTCGCTCGTCCACGCCGCCTCGATTCCAGCCGCCTGGTGCGCCTCGTCAAGTTGGGCGAGGAGGCGAGCATCCCACGACGCCGGGTAGCCGCCGTATGGCTTCGTTTCCACGTTGTTCCACCACATCGCCTCCTGGCCCTTCGAGAACGTCCAGGTGCTCTTGCACGCCAACGAGCAGGTCTGGCAGGCGATGCAGCGGTTGATGTTGAAGACGAAGGCGAACTGCCAGTCCGGGTGGTGCTCCGCGTACGGGTAGGCCATCGTGCGGCCGAGCTGCCAGTTGCGAACCTCTGGCATCAGTCGCTCCCCCGCGATCGAGCCGGGTCCGGCCGTCGCCAGCGTTCGCGGGCAGTCGCGATCTCGCCCCGAACCCAGCCCTCGCCTCGGCGCCGCCAGACGACGTGAAGACCGGCGTAGAACGGCGATCGGAACAGGGCGAGCAGACGGACGTCGCTCCAACCGTCGCGGACGTACTCCTCGACGAGGCAGCGAGCCATCTCGTCGAACGTGGCCTCGTCGACGGGCACGGGCACGCCGACGAGCTCGAGCGGGTCGTCGGGTTCCGCCCCTCTCGTCGCGCCTGTCGGCCCGAGAAGCGGCAGCGGGCGACCGGTCATCGGCCCGTCCTCGGCCCGAGCGTCCCGGCCAGGTAGCGCCGCATCGCGTCCGATTCGTTCCCCGGCGAGTAGCCCGTCGTGCCGGGCACCCACCGACCCTGCCCGCCCAGACCACCGGGCTCGGCGAGGGTGACCTTGACGAGGGTCTCCTTGGGCACGGTGTTGAGGGCGTGGTTGTCGTTCTCGTAGCCGAAGAGGAAGCCGACCGCATCCTTCGCCTTATGGAACAGGCTGTCGGTCTGGTGCATCGGCATCGACCAATCCCGGGTGACCGACTGCTGGCTGCCGTAGCGGAGGTTGGCCTGGTAGCCGGTCCCC